>Ga0126310_10000323_pt1 | contig 15581 bp, 16 predicted proteins | sample Plot60_FD_92540 | JGI IMG/M metagenome (GOLD analysis project Ga0126310, IMG submission 92540) | Serpentine soil microbial communities from UC McLaughlin Reserve, CA, USA - Plot60 | ecosystem: Environmental > Terrestrial > Soil > Grasslands | place: USA: UC McLaughlin Reserve, Lake County... | reverse complement strand
TGATAGTAGCCGAACCCTTTATCGGGTTAGATGCAGGCCTTTTTCGTGATTATGAAGGCCTCGCTCCCATGAGCGGGGTTTAGCGGCCGTGCCGCCATGTCGGCACGGGCTTTATGGCCCGCCGTCGCAGCGTCGCTAATCCGGCGAGGGAAGCACCAGTTCGAAGCGTGCCCCGCTCGGGCGGCCGGACCGATAGCTCAAATCGCCGCCGTGTGCCCTGGCAAAGGATTGTGCGATCGAGAGGCCCAGGCCGGCGCCCTGAGCGACCACTCGCGAGCCCTCGCTGCGCGTGAAGCGCTCGAACAGCTGGGGCACGAACTTCGGATCGACGCCGGCCCCGCTGTCCTCGACTGCGAGCCTGAAATGCCGGTCCCGCTGCTCGGCCTGGATCCGCACCGGCGGATCGCCGTACCGACACGCATTCGTGACCAGGTTCGAGACGATCCGATCGAAGGCCGCCGGATCGGCGACCGCCTCGAGCTCCGCCGGCATCTCGAGCACGACCGACGCTGCTTGCTCTGGTACGAGGGCGGAGACGAGGGCGCCGACGCGGCTGCGGACGGGAATCGGCTCCGGTCGTATGCGGATCGCCTTGGCCTCGAGCCGCGAGAGGTCGAGCAGCTGCTCGACGAGCTGGCGCAGGCGCTCGCTCTGGCCGAAGAGGGCGCGCCGAAGCTCGTCGATCTGGTCTTCGCCCAGCTCCCGGCCTCGCAGGTTGAGCGTTGCGCTGATCCCGTAGATGGCAGACGCCGGACTTCGCAGCTCGTGCGAGGCGAGGGCAATGAAGTTCGTCTTCAGCTCGTCGAGACGACGCAGCTCGTCGTGTGCGAGGGCGGTCTCGAGAAAGGACGCCACCAGGGTGCCGATCGTCCGCAGCAACTCAGCGACGTTCGGATCCAGCTCGAACGGTTCTCCGCCTCGGTCGGCCGTCAGGAAGCCGATGCACCGACCGTCGCTCAGGAGCGGCAGTACGAGCATTCCTCGCACCCCGTAGGCTTCCGCGATGCCCGCCGGCAGGCTCTTCTCGGCGGCGACGTCTTCGCTGAACACCAGATCTCGCGTCTCGAGCGCGCGCCTGAAGATCCGCCAGTCGTCGAGCCTCGAAGAGAGCCCCCTGAGCTCGTCGGCCGAGATTCCGTGGGCCGCGAGCACCTCTACCTGCCGGGTCGCCGAATGCAGCCGCGAGATCCCGGTTCGCCCGAAGCCGAACGTCCCGGCGACGCTCGCGCAAATCCGCTCCAGCAATTCGCCGGCATCTTGAACCCCCTGGGCTGACCGCGCCAAATCGCGGACGGCGGCGAGCCCTGGCCGCAGCTCGTTCATTTCGGCACGTACTTTACTGCGGTTTCGAGTCCTCTTCTCCGTCCCAGTAATCGAGTCGCTCTGCTCTGATCATCACGCCGACGCCGCGGAAATACGTCTTGTTCGAGCGTGGGTAGTAGACGATGTCCGCCCCGCGGTCGCGCGTGCCGTAGGCGAGCATCGTCAGCCCTTCTTCACCCGCACGGAACGCATGGGCGACGCGAGTCGCAGCTGGACGCGCGATAACGTGGCCCCGCCGTATTGCGTGTTCGTCCGGGCCGAGCACGGCCGTCCCCTCTCCGTCGAGGATCACGAAGATCTCCTCTTCGGCGGAATGGCAGTGCGGGGGAGCGCTGAGCATGCCCGGTTCGATCCGGTTGTAGTTGACGCCGCTCAGCACCGAACCGGCTGCGATCCCAAGGTCGCGCCCATGGACGAGCACGTCGCCGCGGCCCCAGTCTTCCTCCTCGACCTCGTCGATGTTGACGATCCGCTGCGGGCGCGGACTCGGGTCCGGCAGCTCGGGATCGCCGAGTGCAAGCTCTTGTGTCCATTGGTGCGTCTCGATCATCTCCGTCCAGAGCATCCCGATCCGACCTGCCTTCAGCCGGGGGAAGAGCGCGTACTCGGCCCTGGCGCGTGTGCCGAAGGCGAGATAGTCGATGCCCTCCGGGCCCGCGACGACCGAGTGCGCTTCGGCTCCTGCGCGGTGGACGAGACAGTCGCCCCCACGAATCTCGTACGTCGTCTCGCCGTCGCCGTCGTCCTGCCAGGAGAGACCTGAACCGTCGAGCACGAAGAAGATCTCTTCCTCTGCGCCCTCCATGTGCAGCGGCGTCGAGCGCGCGCCGGGATCGACCCGGACTCGGTTGACGCCGACGGTGACGCTGCCGGCGGCCCTGCCGAGAGGGGTCCACGTCGAGCGGAAGGCGCCCTCCTCGGCCCGCTCGCCTTCGACCTCGTCCCAATGCACGATCTGCTCCGGCACGCGGGAATTATCTACGCGATCGGGATCGCGCCGGCGTCGTGTGCCAGCCGGCACCGCTCGAGCGCCCCGGCCGCGAGGTCGGTGCCGTCACGCTCGGTTTCGAGCCAGGCTTCGCCTTCGCGAAGGAGCTCGCGAACCTCGGCGAGCAGCTGCTTCGCGCCGGCACCTTCGCGCTCGAGGGCCTCGATCCGCTCGAGCCGGTGCATGACTGCCCGCGCCTCGTCCACCTTCTGAAACTAGCGGCCGAGAGTAGACGGCATTGTGCCGGGTGTGTGACGAACGGGTTACTTTCCGCCTGGTGGCCCGTGACTTCGAAAGCAGGCTCGCCGGCGCGCGATCGGCCTATGAGCGCAACGACACCCACGCCGCGCTCCGCGAGGTCGATCGTGCCCGCGCAGTCGCGTTCAAAGAGCGCGACGAGGAGAAGCTGCGCCGCGTGCTCGATTTCGCGGAAGGTTCGCTCTCGCGAGACGAGCAGACGGAGATCGAGCGCGAGAGCCTGCTCTACGCCGGGCGCCAGAACCTGCGCCAGCTCTCGCGCCGCCGCGCGCTCCTGGCCGGACACTCGTGGGAGGATCCGTTCCCGGACCTGGAGACTCCGCAGGCCCACACGCGCACGTTCATCTCCCGCGGGGTCAAGTTCTGGATCGGGGTCGGCGTCCTGCTCGTCGCGGTTCTGGCAGCTGCCTTCGTCGCCGCGCTGATCGCGGGAGCCTTCAGCTCGAGCGGCGACACCCTCCGGCTGCGCGTGCGAAACGACACGGCCGGTCGCGTCGCGGTCGACTGGTGCGACACGGTCGCTTGCGATGGAGACTTCGATGCGCTGGGTACGTGGCACCTCGAACCCGGCGAATACGCACGCATAGACCTTCCCGCCGACGACGTCGTCGACCTGTTCGTCGTCAAGGGCGCGACGATCGAGAAGGCCTGCTTGCCCGTTCGCGTCGACCGGACCTACGGGGAACTGTCGGGCCGAGAAACCGTCGTCGTCGTCCGCATCTCCGAGGCAGCCCGGTGCCCGGGCGAGATCGTCACGCCGCGTCCCGCGGTTTGAGGCTAGGCCACCGCCGTCAGGGAGCGTGCCGGCCGCGCCCTCAGGCCGAGCAATGATTCGTCGAGCGCGGCGACGAGCGCGGCGCGGTCGCCGTGGAGCAGGGTCTCGAGGAGCGCGCGCCTGACCGCGTCAAGAGTCGAAGGCTTGGCGGGGTCACCGCCGCAAAGCGCGCGCAGGCGCTCGAGGTGATCGACTCGCTCGCGGGCGGTTTCGCCGAGGAGAGCCGCAGTCCGGACGGTCGCAGCCCAGAGCCCGTCGTTCCCGCCGAGGAGCGCCATCAGCGCCTCGCGAAGCTGCTCCGAGCGAAACGGCTCGCTCGCGAAGAGCGACAGCTCCCAGCGGTCCAGGCTTTCCGCGAGGTCGGGATCGTCGTCTGCGGTCGAGATCCGCTCGAGCAGGTCGGAGGCGAGCTTGCCGCGGAACGAGTCGAGCCGCGAGGGCTCGCCCAGCGGCTGCGTCGCCGCGATCGGCAGCACGGGCCGGATCCCGTACGGCCGCCAGTCGAGTCGCTCGAAAAGGACGGGTCCGGCGGCGACGGCGGCCGCCGTCGCCAGCCGCAGGGCCGTGACGGCGTCGGCGAGCTCCGCAGGCGCGTCCGGCGGTTCGCTCTCCGCCGCCTGGAGCGGGCGCTCGAGCTCGAGCACGCAGGTTCGATCGGGCTCGCGGCCGAAAGCCGGTGGCAACAGCCGCGCCGCATCGGGCCAGGAGGCCGCGAGCTCCCCCGCCGCGGCTACGCGAACGCGGATCCCGCGACCGAGCTCGACCTGGCTGCCGGCGCCGAGCCCGATCAGCGGTGCAACCGCCGCATACGCGCGCCGGGTTCCGAACAACGATCGCTCGAGCTCGCCATACGCGCGGTCGAAGACCTCGTCATGCCAGTCGAAGCCACCGCAGCGCTCTGCGACGGTGGTCAGCAGCGGGAGCAGGACGGTGCGGACGAGCGCGTCCTTCTCGCTGCCCTCGCCCCCGGCATGCGCGCGCGCAAAGATCGCGGCGGCGGGCTCCCGCCACAGCTCTTCGAGCGCCGTCGTTGCGTCAGGGAGCGCCGCCAGCCGGCCGGCACGCGCCTCGACGTAGCCGCCGACGAGCGGGCGGTAGTCATAGAGCGGGCGTTTGCCGCCGTCGTGCTCCTCAAACGAGAACGGAATCTCGGAGCCGCCTTCGACCTCCCGCGAGAGCACCGCGAAGCTCGCCAGCACGAAGAGACGAAGCGAGCGATAAAGCTGCGGAGCGCGTACGGCCACGCCTTGCGGTTACGCGCTCGGTGCTGCCTCTCCTCTACCGGGCGAACGGCTCCATCCGGGAGCGGACATACGCTCCTCGAGTGGGGAGCCGCGACGTGCTGCTGGCCGAGGTCGGTGCAGCGTTCGCAATCCTCGGTCTGCTGCTCGTCTTTCTTCCTCTCTTCCTGCATGCATTCGAGCGTGCGGCCGGCGGAGAACGACCCTATGCGGACGTGCGTGCCCTGGGACTTCGCGTCTACTTCGTCGGCGGCACGGTTGCGCTAGCGGCGCTCGTCGTGACGGTCGGTCTCCTCGGACTGTGGTTGCGTTCGCATCCCCTCGCCGTGCTGACGGGCGCCGGACTGCTCGTCGTGACCTGGTGCGTCGTCGTCCTGGCCGGGCTGGCGATCGGCACGCGGTAGGCGAAGGATGGCGGCGCGCAACTACATTTGGGACTCCCAGGCCGCAAAACGGCTACAGGAGCAGCAGCTGGACCGCCACTGGCGGCAGCAGAAGCAGCACTACAACGATCTCGCGAAGGGTGTCTGGGAGAGCCTGCAGCGCATCGCGGACGATCCGTCCCGGCTCAAGCACGACGACTTGTGGGACTCCCTGTACCCGATCATCAGCCGCGATTCGATCATGCTTCGCGAGTTCGCCCGCAAGCGGCTGCCGTCACCGGGAGCACCACGTCACCAGCAATGGGTAGCGTGGTTTGCCCATTACGTCGCGGAGAAGTTTCTGGAAGCGCTAGAAGGAGGAAGCGGTGACGGCTGATCGGCGCAGGGACCAGGCCAGCGAAGAGGCGAAGGCGCTCGTCGCGCAGCTGCGTGAAAGCAACGAGCGTGCGGCGAAGAGGGGCGCGCCGCCCATGGAGGAGTCGGAGTACAGCAATCTGCAGCGCGTGATGACGCGAAAGCTGCGTCAGCGGACCGCTTAGCCGAAGCCCCGGACGGGCCGCTAAACGCGGTCGATGGAATCGCCCCCCGCCGTGTGCGGAGAGGGCTGGCAAATGAGGCATCGCTTGCGATGCCGATCGAAAAGGCCGCGCCGACATGTGCGGCGCGGCCGCTAAACCCGGCCGCTGGAATCGTCCCCGGCCGCGGACGGAAACGGCTGACACACCGGGCACCAGTAGGCGGTGCGGTTGGCCTCGCCCTGGCCTCGCGCTTCGATCGGCGTGCCGCAGCGGCGGCAGCCGCGGCCCGCGCGGTTGTAGACGAGGCGCCACTGGCGACCGCCGTCGACCGAAACGGTCATCAGCTCGTGTGCGGCCTCGAGCACCGATCGAAGCTCCTCGTCCGAGACCTCGGCGATCGGCCGCCAGGGAGAGACGCGCGCTTCCCAGAGGGCCTCCGCCTTCCAGAGATTTCCAATTCCCGCGACGAGGCGCTGGTCGAGCAGAGCATCGCCGACCGCGCGAGCAGGGTCGCGACGCAGGTTGCCGGTCATCGCGTCCAGATCGGGCGGTTCCGTGAGGATGTCCGGCCCGAGCCGCCGGATGGCGCGGTCGTCGAGCTCGAGCACGGGGCCGTTCCAGAGCACGGCTTCGCGCTCGGCGCCGCGGAGGACGAGCCACGGCCGACCGAAGAGCTTCGATCCCCGCGGTCGCACCTGCCAGCTTCCAGACATGCGCAGGTGGCTGCGGACGACGAGATCTTCCTCGAAGCGAAGGAGAAGGTTCTTGCCGGCGGCCTCGACGGCGAGCAGCCTGCGGCCGTCGAGGCGCTGAGCGAGCTGCTTGACCGCGGCGCGGGGATGCGGCGTCTCGACCTCGACCCGCTCGCCCACGAGCACTTGCAGCCGCCGTGCGGCGCGGGCCAGGGAGTCGCCTTCGGGCACTCGTGGCAGGCTAGCGGCGTGGAGCAGATGCGAAGACTACGAGCCGCGGCGGCCGGCGTCGGCTAGCGGCGTGGAGCGGATGCCAAGACTGCGAGCCGCGGCGGCCGGCGTGGCGGCGGCGACCGTGTGGGGACTGCTCGAGCCGGTCGACCAGCGTGTCTTTCGCTCCGACTACTCCGACATTGCGTTGCTCGGCAAGGCGGTGACGCGCGGGCCCCGGTGGCGTGCGGCCGGGTTCGCCGTCCATGCTTTGAACGGGGCGGCGTTCGGCTTGGTCTTCGAGGGCCTCCGCCGCCGAGTTGCGGTCGAGCCCCGCCGCCTCGCGCTTGGCATGGCGCTCGCCGAGCATGCCGGTCTGTACCCGCTCTCTTATTTCGTCGATCGCTACCACCCGGCGCGCGGCGAGAAGGGGGTGCCACCGCTACTGACGAACCCGCGCGCGCTCGCCCAGGCGACGACACGCCATGTTGTTTTCGGCCTGACGCTCGGATGCCTTGCCGTCTAGAAAACCCGTCCGTCGCGGTGCCGCACGACCAAGGGCTGCGGGTTGACCGCGCCGGATCGTCCCCGGCGGGCGACCGGAGCGAGGCCGCCGACGGCCTGCTCACCGTCAAGGCCGCAGGACGGCCCGGCGCGGCCCGGCGAGGAAGCCGGCCTCGACGAGCAGCGGCATTGCCTCGCTCTCGGTGACCGGCTCGCCGTCGAAGCGTTCGACCGCGAGGCGCTTCTTCGGCCCGCGGCTGCGGACGTGCTCGACCAGCGCGGCAAGCGCCGGCCTGAGCCAGCTCTCGTCGGGATCGCGGAGCGGAACGAGAGAGCGGCCGCCGCGTTCGACGAAGAGCGCCGCCTCGCCGCCGAGCAGGACGACCCGAGCACCGGCGACGCGGGCGGCCCTCGCCCCGGCTCGCTTCGGCCACGGAAGCGCCGCACCATAAGGCTGCGCCGGGTCGGCGGCCGCAAGCACGAGCGTGTCGGGCTCCTCGCCCTCGCGCGGCCTCAACTCGCGCAGCCGTTCGACCGCGCCGCCCAGCGCGAACTGGGCGCCGCCGAGGCCCTCGACGAAGTAGCCGCGTCGGCTCAGGCCGAGCGTCTCGAGCGCCTTCAACTCGCCGTAGACGGCGCCGAACCCACCGGGGATCCCCTCGGCGCGGACCCCGTCGCGGGTGACGATGCCCTGCCGCTCGAGCAGGAGCTCCGCCAGGGCACGTCTGTCCGGCCCTTGTCCGGGGTCACACCCTGGACGTGGCCCGAAGAGACGCCCCGTTGGCGACCAGCGGCCTTGCGTGGCCGTGATCTCGCTTGCCCGGCGGCGGGAGAAGCGCCGAGGCCTTCGCTCCGGTTTCGGGGCGCCGTAGCGGCGGCCGGCGCGCAGCGGCTGCCATGCGTCGTTCGTCACCTCCCCGGCCCAGACGAGATCCCAGAGCGCCGGCAGCGCCTGCTCGGTCTCCAGCCCCGTCTCTGCGAGCAGGTCGAACCAGAAGAGGGCGCTGCCGTCGAGCGCCGCGCGCAGCCGGTCGTGAAGCTCGCCTTCGGGCCGGTCTGCCGGAGCCACCTGGCCGAGAACGGGCGCGTCGTCACGGAAGTAGACCGCGACGCGGTCGAGGCCGGCGCCTACCCAGACGACCTCGCCCGAGGCGCAGAGCTGGTCGAGCTGTGCCGGCGCGTAGCCGGGGACGCGCAGCGGCAACACCTCGGACTCCCAGAGCGAGACCGGCAGCGCGAGCGCCTGAAGCGGCACGAGCGCCTCGCGCAGCGTTGCCCGGCGGCCGATCCCGTGCCAGCTCGGGAGGAAGCGGCCGAGCGCCGCCTGCTCGGCGGGCTCGACTTCCTTCCGCAGCGCCGCCAGCGAGGCTCGCCGCAGCCGCCGCAGCACGTCGGGATCGCACCACTCGCGCTCGGTGCCGCCAGGCCGTAGCTCGCCACGGACGAGCAACTCCTCACGCTCGAGCTCGCGCAGGACCGCTTCGACGTCGATCCCGAAGCGCTCGTTCGCCTGGGGTGTCGTGAACGGGCCGCGACCCTTGGCGTAGCGCAGCACCAGACTGCGAAGCGGCTGCTCCCCGCCCTCCAGGTAGACGTCCGGCAGACCCGACGGCGGCATGACGCCGAGGCCGTCGCGGTAGCGGCCTGCGTCCTCGGCAGCGATCAGGCGCTCCTCGCCGGTGATTCGGACGCGCAGCGCGCGGCGCTCGGCTTCGAGCACGGCAGCCTGGCCCTCGTCGAACTCGCCGACCCGGAGGTCGCCGCGCAACCTGAGCAGGTCATGCAGCTCGTCCGGATCACGCGGGTCGCCGCGAAGCTGCGCTTCCACCTCCTCGACGGCGTCCGCGTCCAGGAGCTCGCGGAGCTCTTCCTGCCCGAGCAGCTCGCGCAGGAGCTCCCGGTCGAGCGACAGCACCTGCGCACGCCGCTCGGCGGGCGGGGTGTCGTCCTCGTACATGTAGTTGGCGACATAGTCGAAGAGGAGCGAGGCCGAATAGGGCGATGCCGACGGCGTCTCGACGTCGACGAGATCGAGCTGGCGTGTCCGCAAGCCCTGCAGTAGCCGCTTCAGGGAGGGCAGGTCGAAGACGTCCTGCAGGCACTCGCGGTAGGTCTCGAGAACGACCGGAAAGGCCGGATACTTGCGTGCCACCTGAAGGAGCGACTGCGCCTTCAGCCGCTGCTGCCAGAGAGGCGTCCGCTGATCCGGCCGGCGTCGTGGAATCAAGAGCGCCCGTGCCGCGTTCTCGCGGAAGCGCGCGCCAAAGAGCGCGGAGTCGCCGACCTCGTTCACGACCAGATCCTCGATCTCCTCGGGCTCGATCAGCACGAGGTCGGGGGGTGGCGCCGCGTCGGCGTCGGGGAGATGGATCGCGATCGCGTCGTCCGACCAGATCGCGTTGGCGTCGAGGCCGAGCGACTCCCGCACGCGGGCGGCGAGCGCGAGCGCCCAGGGCGCGTGCACGCGGGCTCCGAACGGGGTCAGGATGCAGAGCCGCCAGTCGCCGATCTCGTCGCGGAAGCGCTCGACCACGATCGTCCGGTCGGAAGGCAGGGCACCCGTCGCGGCCGCCTGCTCACTGAGAAAGCGGAGCAGGTTCTGCGCGGCGCGTTCGTCGAGTGCATGCTCGTCTCGCAGCTTCGCCTTCGCCTTGGGCTCCGGAAGGGCCGCCAGCTCGCGGGAAATCGCCCCCACAGCCTCGCCGAGCTCATAGGGCCGCCCCACTCCCTCGCCGCGCCAGAACGGCACCGCGCCCGGCACCCCCGGCGCCGGCGAAACGAGCACGCGGTCGCGGGTGATCTCCTCGATTCGCCATGTCGAGGCGCCGAGCAGGAACGTCTGCCCGGCCCGCGCCTCGTAGACCATCTCCTCGTCGAGCTCGCCGACCCGGCCGCCGCCGCCGACGAGGTGAACGCCGAAGAGTCCGCGGTCGGGGATCGTGCCGGCGTTCGTGACGGCCAGCCGCCGCGCGCCCTGCCGGCCGCGGATGACGCCCGCGGTTCGGTCCCAGACGATCCGCGGCCGCAGCTCCCCGAATTCGTCCGACGGGTAGCGGCCGGCCAGCATGTCGAGGACGTTCTCGAGCTGAACGCGCGAGAGCTCGGCGAAGGGATATGCGCGGCGGACGAGCTGATGAAGCTCGCCCACCTCGATCTCCTCGTCGGCGCAGATCGCAACGATCTGCTGGGCGAGCACGTCGAGCGGGTTGCGCGGGATCACCGTCTCCTCGATCGCCCCCTCTCGCATCAGCTTGCCGACCACCGCAGCCTCGAGCAGATCGGCGCGGAACTTGGGGAAGATCCGGCCCTTGGAGACTGCGCCGAGCTCGTGCCCGGCGCGGCCGATCCGCTGCAGCCCGCGTGCGACGGATTTCGGGCTCTCGACCTGGATGACGAGATCGACAGCGCCCATGTCGATGCCGAGCTCGAGCGACGACGTCGCGACCAGGCACGGGATTTGGCCTTTCTTCAGCAGCTCCTCGACCTCGAGCCGCTGCTCGCGCGCCAGCGAGCCGTGGTGGGCGCGAGCGATCTCGCGCGGACTCTCTGATTCTTGGCCGCTTTCCAAGTTGAGCTCGTTCAACCGCAGAGCCAGCCGCTCGGCGAGGCGGCGGTTGTTGACGAACACGATCGTCGAGCGGTGCGCGGCTACGAGCTGCAAGATCTCGGGGTAGATCGACGGCCAGACCGAGTTGTAGGAACCCTCCTCCGGAACGGTCATGTCATCTAGCGGGACGACGATCTCGAGGTCGAGCTCCTTCGCGCGGCCCGCGTCGACGAGCTGGATCTCGCGGGCGCCCGAGACGAAGCGTCCGATCTCCTCCAGCGGGCGCTGCGTGGCCGACAGCCCGATCCGTTGGACGTGTCCGGGGTCAGACCCCGGACACGTCGCGACGAGTCGGTCGAGGCGCTCGACCGAGAGGGCGAGGTGCGCCCCGCGCTTCGTGCCCGCGACCGCGTGCACCTCGTCCAAGATCAGCGTCTCGACACCGCGGAGGATCTCTCGCGCCTGGGAGGTCAGCATCAGGAAGAGCGACTCGGGCGTCGTGATCAAGATGTCCGGTGGGTGGCGGAGCATCCGCTGCCGCTCCTTCTGCGCCGTGTCGCCCGTTCGGACGGCAACGGTCAGCTCCGAGCGCAGCCCCGCGAGCGGCCCGCGCAGGTTGCGCTCGATGTCGTAGTTGAGCGCCTTCAGCGGTGAGACGTAGAGCAGCCGGAGCCCCTGGCCGGACTCCGGGGTGAGCTTGTCGATCCCGTAGAGAAAGGCGGCGAGCGTCTTGCCCGACCCGGTCGGCGCCTGGATCAGCGTGTGCTTGCCGGTCGCGATCGCCGGCCAGCCGAGGGCCTGCGCCGGGGTCGGCTCGGAGAACGTGCGCTCGAACCAGGCGCGCGTTTCGGCGCTAAACGGCGCGAGCGGCTCCATGCCGCCAGGGTATCTACGAGGGGTCGCGCCGAGCCCCGGCCAGAGCGGAACGCAGCGCATCGACGTCGCGACGGAACTCCATCTCGGGATGAGGAGGCGGCGAGTGCTCCGGGTGCGGGAACGGCCAACCGGGTCGCGGATCGTCGGCGTACCGAGGCATCACGTGCGCGTGCAGGTGGGGAAGCGAGTTGCCGAGGACTTCGTAGTTCATCTTGACGGGGTCGAGCGCGGCCTCGAGCGCGCGGCCCACCTCGAGCACCTCGAGCCAGTACCGCGCAGCCTCATCGGCCGAGAGCTCGGTCGGTTCCGCGACGTGACGGCCGCGCCACGTCGCGATCGTGTACCCGCGCTGCCTTTCATCGCGCTGGAGGTACGCGTCGACGACTTCGCCGCTGAAGATCCGCACCCCGAAGTCGTTCTCCTCGGGCCTCCCCTCGGCGCACATAGCGCAGCCCTCGCCCCGGCGGAGGGCGTAGAAGGACTCGGGCCACTCCACTGGGGCGACGTTAGCATCGCCCCGACACTGGCCGAGACACCTGAGCAGTTCTACGAACGCGTTGCCGACGACCTGCGGATGCCGCCCGTCGACGAGTGGGACACGTTCCCCTTCGGCGGCGATCTCCGCCCACGTGCACTGCAGCCGCCGGTCGCGCGCGAGGAGCCGCGATACGGCGAGGCCGGCGTCGATTGCCGCGCGTGCGGGAAGACTGACGAGGACTATCTGTGGACGACCGAACGCTGGCGGCTGCTGGCGGTTGGGCCGACCGGGCTGCCCGTCGTTTTGATCCTGGAGCCGCGTGAGCATTACGCCGAGCCGGGCGACCTGCCCGAGGAGCTCGCCGCGGAGTGCGGCGTACTGCTCGGACGAATCGAGCGGGCGATCAGAAGCGTGGGCGAGATCGGCCGCGTTCACGTTTGCCGCTGGGGCGACGGCTCCGAGCATCTGCATTGGTGGTTCATGGCGCGGCCGGCGCGTATTCCGCAGCTGGTCGGAAGCTTCGCGGCGATCTGGGACGACATCGTGCCGCCTATCCCGAAAGAGATCTGGGACGAGAACCTCGATGCGGTTCTCGCTGTCCTTGCCGATTCCTCGCCCTAGCGACCGCCGTAGACGAAATACAACGTCATCGCGATCGCCAACACGATCACGACGACCGCGCCGACGAAGAGGCTGACGCCGGTGATCGCGATCGCGGGCGTCCGCGCGCTCTTGCCTTCGGCGGCCTCTGCCTCGAGCTCCTTCGCCGTCTCGAGCGGGTGCTCGAGGGACTCGACGACCTCCTTCGCCTTGTCGACCGGATCGGCCATGGACCTCGCATACCCGCCTGGGCCCGGGCCTACGCTTGCTCTGTGCGCGTCAACGTGAAGGGGATCAGCGGCTCGGGGAAGAGCACCTTTGCGCGGGACCTGGCGGAGCGGCTTGGCGTCCCCTACCTGGAGATCGATGCGATCCACCACGGCCCCAACTGGACCGAGGCCAAGCCGGCCGAGCTCCAGGCACGAGTGCGGGAATTCATGGCGAGCGCCCCGGATGGATGGGTGATCGACGGCAACTACGAGAGCAAGCTCGGCGACCTCGTTCTCGACCCCGCCGAGCGGATCGTCTGGCTCGACCCGCCGCTGCGGGTTGCTCTCCTGCGCCTCTGGCGTCGCACCCTCCAGCGGATCCGCGGCGACCTCGAGCTCTGGGGCGGCAACCGCGAGACCTGGCGCGGAGCATTCTGGGGTCGCGAGTCGCTCTTCGCATGGACACTGCGGTCGTGGGGCCGGCACCGCCGTCAGTGGCCGCAGAAGTTCGCCGGCGACGCCCGGGTTGTTCGACTGCGCTCGGACGAGGAAGCGCGCCGCTGGCTGGAACAGCAGGAGTAGGCTTTCCTCGTGGCCACGGAGACCAAGCCGGACCGACTGCACTACACGGGCAACGACGAGGCCGATCGGCTGATAGCGGGCGAGCCGTTCGCGCTCCTGATGGGCTTCGCGCTCGACCAGCAGGTGCCGGTGCCGACCGCCTTCAGCGGCCCGCTCAAGCTGAAACAGCGGCTCGGGACGGTCGATCCAGCCAAGATTGCCGCAACGGATCCCGCAAAGCTCGAGGCGGCATTCCGGGAGAAGCCGGCGATCCACCGCTTTCCCGGAAACATGGCGCGGCGGATCCAGGAGATCGCCACGATCGTGGCCGACGAGTACCGCGGTGACGCTGCTCGCCTCTGGACGGACGCCTCCGACGGCGCCGACCTCCACCGGCGGCTCTCGCAGCTGCCGGGCTTCGGCGAGATGACGATCAAGTCGCTCAGCGCGGTGCTGGCGAAGCGCTTCGGCATCGAGGCCGCGCGCGAACTGGCGCCGAATCACCCGACGCTCGGCGACGTCGACTCGCCCGAGGCGCTCGAGGCCTATCAGGCCAAGAAACGCGCCCACAAGGCGAAGCTCAAGGCACAGCAGCAGTAGCGCCGATACACGCCGCTATGAGCGTCGTCCGGAGCTTGGCCGTCGTGCTCGTCGTCGCCGCCTTGCCGGGCTCCGCGGCGGCCTTGCGCCTGCCGAGCGCGCCGCGTTGCCCGGTGTTCCCTCGCTCGAGCCCCTGGAACCGGCGCGTCGACCGGCTCCCGGTGGCCGCCGACTCGGCGACGCTGATCCGCTCGATCGGCCTCGGTACCGGCCTGCATGCCGACTTCGGCTCGGGGACGTGGAACGGCGGGGCGATCGGGATCCCGTTCGACGTCGTCACGCACAAGACGCTACGCGCGAAGGTGTCCTTCGACTACGCGGACGAGAGCGATCGCGTGAGCTACCCGATTCCTAGGCGGGTTCACATCGAGTACAGCAGCGATCACCACGCGTTGCTCCTCGACCGAGACGCGTGCCGGCTCTACGAGCTCGGTGGGCTGACGCGTGCCGGCGGCCGCTGGCACGCCTGGGCCGGTGCCGTTTGGAAGCTGCGTTCGACCCGGCTACGCCCGGCCGGCTGGACGTCCGCGGACGCGGCCGGCCTGCCGATCTTGCCCAGCCTCGCGCGATGGGACGAGGCGAAGCGCGGCGTCATCGACCACGCGCTCCGGTTCACGGCGGCGCGGACGCGGCGGGCGTTCGTCTACCCGGCGCGCCACTACGCGAGTTCCTCCAACGATCCGTCGTTGCCACCGATGGGGCTTCGCGTTCGTCTGAAGGCGAGCTTCGACGCGAGGCCGTTCCCGCGCCAGGCGCGGATCGTGCTGGTCGCGCTGAAGCGGTACGGGATGCTGCTCGCCGACAACGGCTCCAACTGGTACGTGAGCGGCGCCCCGAGCCCCGGTTGGTCGAACGACCAACTGCATGCGCTCGGCCGGGTGACGGGGTCGGACTTCGAGGTCGTGGACGCGACCTCGCTGCGGCCTGGATAGTCGCGTCGGTCGCTCGGCCGGGACGCGCGCGGCAGTTCGCTGAGGACTGTCCTCACGAACTGCCTGCAACGGTCATGACAAGTGCAACAAAGGTGTGACTTTTCGTTCAAGGGCGCGCGAGAAACGAGCGCTGTGTGCGAGGTTGTCTCGCACGACGCGTGCGAGAACCTGTCCCAGCGGGACACCTCGACCGTCCGTTGGCCCCTGGTCCGAAGCGCGAAGCGCCGAAGGCTGCTGTGTCAGCGCGGATCCGCGCGGTCGAGGTTCCAGTGCCTGCCTGCCGAGGCCAACCAGGCACCGTCCTGTCCCGGAACCAGCGCATAGCGGCTGATCATCCTCTGCCCGCCCTCGTGGTCGCCGTAGAGCAACTCGATCGTCAGCCAGGATCGCGCCTCGATCGCCTCGCGTGCTCCCGCGAACTCGTCAGCAGCCGGATCGCGAAACACGCCCTGCCAGAAGCCGACGTCTCCGGCCGGGACGTAGAGGTCCCGCGTGAGGCGAGTGAAATCTTCAGGCTTCTCGTGCGCCTCGTCGCGCACACGGCCCGGACTGAAGCTCCAGCCATGGAGGACGGCGATTCCGGCACCGACGTTGCGGAGCGAGATCGCGAGATAGATCGCGGTCTCTGCCACCTCCGCGACGCCACGGCCACCCGCAGCGACCACCCACTTGTCGTCGGCGAACCCGACCTTCTGGGGCGGGTCGTCCAACTTCGACGGAACCAGGAGCGGCCGTAACCCCGCGAGCAGCGAGCGTTCGGCGGCCCGGGCGGCGCGGTTCGCGGAGCGCACCGAAGCGAATGTGGCAAGCGCGAGAACCAGCGTCCCGCCGGCTGTGGCCAGCGCGGAAATCGTCACCCAGTCGGTGCCTGGCACCGGCCGATCCT
>Ga0126310_10000322_pt1 | contig 15588 bp, 15 predicted proteins | sample Plot60_FD_92540 | JGI IMG/M metagenome (GOLD analysis project Ga0126310, IMG submission 92540) | Serpentine soil microbial communities from UC McLaughlin Reserve, CA, USA - Plot60 | ecosystem: Environmental > Terrestrial > Soil > Grasslands | place: USA: UC McLaughlin Reserve, Lake County... | reverse complement strand
TATCATCACGGATCAGAGCCACCAGGAGATCAATATGCGCGTGATTTTGAGGCATTCAAATCTACTCCCTATGGACAAAAGGCTACGTACAATCCTGATTCTGATCAAAATGTTAGAGTAGTCGAAGAGTACAAGAACGTTCGGGACTTAAAATGAATGGTAATTTATAGTTTAATAAACTATATGGGATTACCAGTTTATTGAGCGATAGCTTTCCTTACCTTTGATGAACCAAATGATGGCATAGTACCTGCATCAAGTGTAAAAGCACTTCCAAACTATCTACACCATACAAGTTTTATACCTACTCATGACTGTCATACAAATCTACCAAGTAAGCCAGAATTTGACCTTGCAAAGAAGGTGTTAAAGCCTTAGAACGGCAGGCTCATTGCTATTCTGGTACCATCGTAATCCTTTTCCTTTTCTTACCTTAATGTTTATATGAAAAGAAGCCTATCATCTAACTATCATGTGTGGTGGCATCTCCATGATGGGTCTGTTTATGGCAACAGCAGTACTAGCTATCATTTACACCATTGCAACATTCGGTCCAAAATTATCTTTGCAAAATAAGATTAAGGTCATGAAAGCTAAAATGAAAGAGAAGATACTAACTCACAACGACCAAATCATACTATAGGTCACTTTACAATACGGATGTCTTCATATGCGCTTCGGTATTGTTGATTGTAAAAACTCTAAACACAAATTCATAAAAGGATTTTCAAGCATATTTGGATGTGTATATGCATGAATTCAGTTCATTACGAAACGATATATGATATAGAAGGAAATACCGAGAAATCTGTTAAATTTTTTAAATATTTTACTACTGTATGTATTTTGCTACCTGTTCCGTATAGGCATTGACAGAAAGCGATTCATTAAGGACACACACAGGCAGCGGGTTACAGCTCTGCTCTGTTCCATCAGCCCGCTGCTTCTTTAAATAATTAGACTTTGTTAATTCATGAATCTATTGCACATGCAATATAATATTACTACTATTTTCATTTTGAGCTTTCTGCATTTGCATTTCTTTTTCTTTTTGTTTTATTCTTAGCTTTGCCTTAAACTTAAAACCTCTAGGTCCATTTCTTAACCTATATCCACAGCAAGGACAGAAAACAGCATCCCATTTTATGAATATCTCACATACCTGACAGCGTTTATTTCCAGTAGCATAACGATAAGTAGCTTTATGACGCGTGCATATTCTCTTACATGTAATTCTACTGCCTGTCCATTATATTGAATGTTATATCAACCTGTGTAATTGTGTGAGATGTTGGACTTTGAATAGACATGGGAACAAGCTATCTGGACAAGTAGCAAACCCTCTGCAACGGACGTGAACGGGGGAACTTTATTAATACACAGGTACACTACATATAATCTGCATGAATTTGTGTAGCCTCAAGTGAAAGTATATGCTGAATGTACCTAGCATAAGATTGTATCATATATACATAGCTTCTTTAATCGCAGCACTTGGAATAGCAACGATTAGCATCTCAGACCTTAATATCAGTCTATCAGCAGCATTTGCAGCAGAAGAACAGCAACAACGCAAGTTTACTGCGAAAATGACAGGGAGTGAGGAAGTACCACGCAAAAATACCAAGGCGACAGGAACAGCTGAATTCATTCTCGCCCACGATGGCAAGACCCTAAGTTACAAGATAAGCGTAAAAGACATACACGGTGTTACAACCGCTAATATTCATAATGGCAGTAAAGGTGAAAATGGACCTGTTGTTGCTACATTGTTTCGCTCACGAACTGGAAGTCCACTTTTAGGTTTTCTTATCCAAAATATTCCAATTAATGGAGTATTATCGGAAGGGACTATAACATCTTCAAATCTGCAAGGGCCATTAAAGGGTAAACAGCTTTCTGACCTAGCCAATATTATGAAGGATGGACAAGCATTTGCTAATATACGTACCAAACAAAATCCTAGAGGTGAGATCCGTGGGCAGATATCATAGAGAGTATCTTGAACGCGATTATTGAGAATTTAATTTCATGATTTAATATATGTTATATTCAACAAATGCGGATAGTAAAAGATAGCATATGTTAGTGTGACACGATTCCATAGACTAAAATGGTAATTCAGCTATGACACTTGGTGAGTGATTGTCAAATTTGTTATTGCTGTGACTATTTAGCGAGTTAGCAATTATAGGTTGTTGATCATCAGGCTGGTTGGGATGCAGCTTTTCTAGCCACATTTGTGAAGATTGATTTGCCAACAGCAGGCCATCTGTTATTGTATTATTCATTGCATCTTGCTTTGACTTTGGCTGGACAGAAGATGATATGGCAGAATCAGCATTAGCCATATGAAGCGTAGCTAAAGATAGTATTACAATTACCGCAGCAAAAGCTGGAATTAATATCTTCATTTGTATATACGCTAGCTAGGTTATTGTTTTATTTTGATTGAGAAAGATTACTAGCAGTGAAATTTCAGATGAAATGGTGTAGTGAACAGTTTAGAACATGAAGATTCAACAACGTTTAACTACATAGTTAATGCAGCTAAAGATCTGTAAGTTAATATTAGAACATTAACTTCGTATGAATCATAATAGGCTGCTATGGCTAAAATACTGTAATTTTAGAAAGGGCGATGCCATAGCACACTTATCCGATCAGCTTTTGACTATATCCACAAGGAAAATGATCATTGAGATAGATAGATGATTGACCTTAATCGGTTCTTTCTTGAAAGTGCTAGAATGGAATGTCAAAATGGTAATACCCAGACCAAAACTAATATCAAATTGGAGGAGTGTTCCATTATTATACACAGCAGTTCTTAATGTAGTGATATTTTGATATAACCAGTCCTGTTGTTGATTATTCCTCTTTTCCCTTTCTTTTAAAGAAAGCAGAAGATAATCCAAATTGCTGCCAGATTTTCTTATTATCCTTACCGCTGTTACCACGAGAACCAATAGCATCAGCAACCTTCCACCCTATCTTTACCATATAAGGTGTTATGAAAGTCGTAATTATTGTCATCGAGCCAACCATTGGTAATATAAAGGAGCTTGTAACTCCAACATCAACTCCACCTTTGGCAACGACTAAGGCAAGTTCTCCTCCTGATGATGATAGACCAAATGCTGCTCTCAGTGAAGTCCGAAGGCTGATACCCTGTTTTCTTGACGACAAGAACACCGTAAAGAATTTTGCTGTTATTGATATCACTATTAGTACTAAAGCAGGCACTATAAATGTGGCTAAAAGACGAATATCCATTAATGCTCCAACGGATACAAAGAATATAGCAGCAAACATATCTTTGATAGGGGTTGCTATGACTCTTGTTACAGAATGGACTTTCGATTCTGCTATTAATACTCCCGCAAAAAATGCGCCGGTAGCGACAGATATTTTAATCTCATATGCTATAAAAGAAAGACCAAATGCAATCCCCAATACAGTTATTATTAATAAATCATGTTGATTTGTTCTTCCAATATAATTAACAAAGCGTGGTATTGTTTTTGAGCCTATTATTATTACGCCTGCAATAAACGCTAATACAGTACCGATTGATAATGCTAATTCTGAAATTGATAACTGACCTGTTGATGCTACTGACTGTAAGATTGCTAACATAGATATCACAACTATATCTTCAATTATAGCAACTCCTAAGATTAGCTGTGATGCTTCTTCTTTTATCATATCGAGCTCCTCTAAAATTCTCATAACAATGACTGTGCTAGTAACAGATATCGCTAATCCCAAAAATAGGCTATTATAAAGAGAGTAGTGCAAAAAGTATTGAGCAATTACAATTCCACAAACAAAGGTTCCTATTGCTTCAGACAAAGCAATTACTAACGCCTTTCTACCAATGCTTCTAAGTTTTTCGATTGGAAATTCCATTCCTACAACAAAGAGCAGTAGAATAATTCCAATCTCAGCGAACAGATTTAGTATATCTAAATTTATCAGTAAACTAAATGGTGGAGTATAAGGACCGATAATCATGCCTGCAATTATATATCCAATAACCATTGGTTGTTTTAGCTTGTATGAAATTAAAGCCATGACAGATGCAATAACCATAATGATAGTGAAATCCTGTACTATCTGGCCTATTTCGATAGCAACCATAAAACAACAACTATCAATTGGTCAAGTGCCTATGATATATGTATGTATTAGTACGTTTGATATGAAGCTCTTTAGATGTATGCATCTATGTGATTTGATGGATATGCTTCTATAGTACAGCCATTTAGTTCCAATACAGTTTCTTTGCTATCAAAAGTAATGTGTAACCTGGGTTCAAACAATGCTTTCATCCTTTTGATTAGTTTGATTGCAATGTCTATGTTAGGGCCTGTTACAATGCACATCTGACTATTTTTGTAATAGTCATTTCGTGCACACAGCCATACCATTAACCTTAAGAAGAATTCAGTAACTCCTAACCCGGTTGCCTTCTTTACCCATAAATGTTTGTGCTTGAAGCTATTATAGTTATGATTATGGTTTAAAATATCGTTACTCAAAATGGAATCGTACAAAGGATAGGAATTACTAGTGGTGGTAATTAGTGTTAGTAGCGATTATAATATATTCTAAACTATATACCTATGAAATAAATAGATATTAATTGCTATCCTAAACTCAATAGAAAAGAAGTTCACAGCATGGTGTGAAGAATGCGACTTGGTATTTGATGATTTAACAGCAGCGAATGAGCATCAAGAATGAAAAGCATACAAGGATTATAAAAACAGAATACCTGGTAATGGAATATAGTTATTTATACTGAGCTTTATCATTAGTGGCAGCAGCTACATTAACTTCATTACCACAGCCAGCTAATGGAGCATTTACTATTGAAAAACGCTATTTTTATCCTCCGCTAACTGGAGGCAGAATTGCTACTTCATCTTTCTGACTTATTGGAGTTATTTCATCTACGATCTCATAATTAAGTGCTATAACAAATTGAATTTTCCCTAATAGAACAGGGTACAGCTCGAGAATCTTTTTTCTAAAGTCACCAACTGTCATTTGGTTTTTCAACTTTAAGGTGATTTTATCTTTACCGATCAGCTCTCTACAAGAAGCAAATAATTTTATGTTAACTAAGACCTGCTGATCGTCATCGTCTTCTAATTTCTGCTTCTTCTTAGCTTTATGCATATGTTATTTTTCATCCACCTATCCTGTTCATAACATCTAGAGTAGATCTCAATGCTTTGGCTCGTATAATACTTATTATGCCTTCAGGTTTTTTCTTCGTGCATTCTAAAAGATATCTTCTTATATCATTATCAGATTTTCCTTGCCGTAACAATCTTTTGAGGTCATAACCAGGATTCTCAAATAAACAGGTAAGAAACCTACCGTCTGAAGTAATCCTTATTCTATCGCAGCATTTACAGAATGGTTCAGTTATGGAAGGAATAAACCCTATAGTGCCCTTACCGTCTGCAAAGGAATAAAGTGTTGCAGGTTCTGAAGGATTGTTGTGCAATGGGACAAGATTCTTTACATTAGCATTTATCATCTTAACCATCTCTTTCTTGCTGACCACTCGATCCGGCGCCCAGATTCCTGTACCATCCAAAGGCATGAATTCTATAAATCTTACAGTATGTCCTGTATTTCTAGCAAACCTTGCAAAATCTGTAACCTCATCCTCGTTCCAACCTCTAATAACTACCGTATTGATCTTCAATTTAAGACCTGCACAATCGGCTGCTTTTATCGATGCTAAAACTTGGCCTACACCATATATCCCACATATAGATTTGAATCTGCCAGCTCTAAACGTGTCCAGGCTAATATTTACACCTTCTAATCCTACCTCTTTTAGCTTCTTGGCCTTATCCTCGCTTAGCAATAGTCCATTCGTTGTCATGCTAATAGATTTGATTCCATTTATTTCTGACAATGCACTAATCAGACCTTCTATATTAGGTCGTATGGTAGGCTCACCTCCTGTTACTCTTATCTTTTCGACACCTAGACCTACAAAGATGTTGGTAAGTTTAACAATCTCCTCATAACTTAAAATATTGTGATCTTCAAACCATTCAGTATTATTATACGGCATACAATACATACAACGCATATTGCATCTATCTGTAACAGAAATTCTTAGCTTTCTGCCAATCCTTCCGAAGCTATCAACTAGCTCACTTTGGTATTGTGCTGCAGTATTCAATTAATCACATGTTCCAATATATTCATTATAAGTTCCAAGTTGATCTATCTATCGCCAGAAATGGTCTCTCCATCCTTCTGGCAATATCTTGATTCTTATATCACGCTGCATTGTTTCAATGGCCATGGAATTCACACTTGATGTGTTTATCAAATACTGCCCCTAAACTGTAGCGTTTGTTATTTCTTTTAGCTTTGTTATTCCTTTTATTTTTCTTCAATTTGGACAGTGTCTCTGCGATGAATTATTCCACCACGCTCTACAGATGCGTATACACCTACATGTACTTGGTTATATTTCGCTACAGTACTTAAGATACCCAAGTCTTTGGGAAGGTCTCCTTGTGGCAAAGTAATCATTACACATCTAGTGCAAGGTGCTGTGACCTTTAATACAATATCTTCGCCTATAGTTAGCTTTTTTCCTACCCATGAATTCTCGATAAAGTCCTTCTTCTCTCCAGAATTTGACTCTATTACTATATTTGGCCTAAACCTTCGAACCTCAAATCGCCCTTCTGGATAAAGTTCTCGAAGACGATTGATTGTAGAAGTAGTTAATAGATGTACTACGGCAATATCAAAGAAAGTTTTGGAAGGCATAGCTTCGTCTGTGACTGTCTCTCTTTGTGCCAGACCATCTATATCTGGCCAATACTCCTCATAGCCTGGCTTTTCAAAACTACTAGCTTTCGTGAGCGTGACTTCTCTATCAAATACCTTTGATAGACTGGTATCCATATCATCCTCCTCCTGATGATCAGAGGAAATGTTACTGCCATCTGGGAGAGTAATTCTGACTGGTGGAATATCATTTACATCATCACGTAGTGACTGTACAAACATAGAACGACAGTCAAAGAGCTTTCCCCATTTTCTAGGGTTCTTAGCACTAGCTACTTTGCAAGTTTGCTTGTCGACTATCGCGTATGTGCGATCACCTACAAGTCCCAGTTCAGTCACCAATGAAGAATTGAGCTCCTCGCCCATCATTGACTTGACTGGATAACGCCATAAGGAAACTACTGTTCCTGTAGCAGCTGAAGATTGTTGGTGGTTCATGAACAATCATCATCTTTCATGATTAACTATTAGACCGCAGTTTTCTATTTATGGTTTGTGTAGTAAAATTGGGTGGTTGCTTGCCTCATATTTTCAACGTATAGGTGTTCCGAATTATACTGAACTTGATTGCCTTTCTCCATAGCAGATGATTTTTTGGTAAATCAATCAACCATATCGCTGACTTGTTGTCATATGTAGATTTAATAGAACAGAATTCAAAACACTTGGTTTATTGTACTTTTGTTATCTGATTCTTCTCTAATGTTGCTATCTAGCAGTTGCTCTTGTTTTTCATTCTCCGCTGCAATAGGATCGGCACCAGAATTAGCTTCTGCATTTACTGCACTTTTTTGTGTTACAAATCTCATAGCATCGTCTACTACAGTGGCATTAGTAAGTAAATGATATAAACAAGGATGATGACTGATAATACATATCCTAAAACTATAATCCATAAAGCTAGAGCAGCTAGGCTAGCAACAGTTGATTAGAATGCATGCCACATCTGGTACCAGTCGTATTTGTACTCGATAATGATCATAATTGTTACTTTATACCAATAGATGAGAAGACTAAGCGATCTAGACCTGAAAATCTAAAAAGAGTAAGAAACATAAAAGAAAATCCAAATGTTGCATTATTAATTGATGAATACAATGAGGACTGGACAAAAGTTTATTTCATTATGATTCAACGCTATAAGATTATATCTACTGGAACTTATATTCATCATAATTAGACTCAATCAAACGACAAGGCGGGGACATATATATAGCAGCTTAGAAGTTTTGCCATTATGACAAAAAATAGTGACGGCGGTACTATAACAACCAACTTTGGTGATATAGAATTAGAACTTTATCCACAAGATGCACCAAAAACAGTTGAGAATTTTAAACAACTAGCAAAGAAGGGCTTTTACAATGGTTTGATATTCCACAGAATTGTACCAGGTTTCGTAATACAAGGAGGAGATCCCAACACACGAGATATCAATAATAAAAGCAAATGGGGAACGGGTGGCCCTGGTTGGAATATAAAAGCAGAATTCAATAAAAATAAACATTCTCGTGGAACATTATCTATGGCAAGGTCACAGGATCCTGATAGTGCTGGTTCACAGTTCTTTATAGTTTTGAAAGATTCAAACTTTCTAGATGGTCAATACACAGTGTTTGGAAGAGTGGTATCTGGAATGGAGAATGTAGTTGATAAAATAGCGTCCATGAAAACTGATTCTGCAGATGCGCCCATCGAAACTGAGCAAGCAAAGATTATAAAAGTCACTGTCAGAGATGAGCAATAGATTTATAGATTTACCATGTTTATCATCTAGTGTCCCGTTCAACAGAATTCTTTATATTTTGACAACTTTTGAATCAGCTGATTAATCGTTCTCATTACTACAGCTCAGCTCAAATGTTCCATTTCCTATGCATGATTTTGACTAGGCGTTCCATTTTCACGCTTAATACTATAATGGAAGGATGAGGAAACAGACGTCGTACCGCCTCGTCAATAAAATTAGTTAGCTGATAAGAGGCATACGGCTCACCATCAGAACCCAGTATAGAGCGTTGTCTCCATACGTTATACTGTCCGCTTGTATATGCAATATAGACAACCCACGATTGGTCGTTCTTAAGGAAGTCAAAAACTAGTATAGCTTCTAACTGATGCAAATCTTTCGAACGGATATAATCCTTCTAGTGGGCGTTGCTGTTTATCACTAACTTTATTATTATTCATATTATGTTTTTCAACCAAGAAATATTGCCTGTAAATACATATATTTCCGTAATAACTAGTCATATCGGATTGGATAACATGCTAGTCTGCGCTAGTATTTGATACTGCATGTAAGAGCTAATGGAAGCCTCTGATACTTGTAACTCGCGAGCTATCTCTGCATAGCTTGCCTCTGGCTCTCATTTCTATAACTTTAGACCTACGCCATTGTATTTGGTTAGTTTTAATTTTTGTCCTGAAAGTTTAAGATAGAAAAAATTGTATCGTAAGCCTTTGATGGAAATAAAATTCCTAAGTCAACCTGAAGAAGCCAGATATTAGATAAACAATTCCTGCTTTCCCAACTATATAGCGCTCAATTTAATTCATATGTCATTTGGAAATTTGAGATATATACCTATATATGTATGGAATATCTTCCTTTTTAATATTATTGCAAATAATTGGTCCTACTATACCGAATTTCTATGAGTTCTCCTTGCTGCGTATCCAAGGCTGAGATTACAGGCTATCCTAAATATAAAGTTCATAAACAGTAGATTCCAGCTTATTTAGTTTTTTTGACTACAAGGTAAATTGCTTTCAACGGTAAGTAATAATGCAACGTTTCCAAATTTGATTTTTTATTGTCAGTTGTTTCCTCCTATTCTTGGAGTAAATTTGGCAGAGAGGCCGAATTTATAATTGCAATTTATCTCAAGCTTAGAGGATGGAGTATACAACTGTCCAAAGGAAGCAGAGGGCCTGCAGACATTATTGCTACCCGTAATTCAACAGTCTGGCTCATCCAGGTAAAATCAAGCAATACAGTACCAAAGTTAAAGGGTTATGAGGTAAAAAGACTCAAAGAAATGGCTGACATCTCTGGCGGGCTAGCTGTAATTGCTATTCTGAGGCCAGCGTTCGGAGGAAATCCAAACAAGGATTCAATGTCTCGAGAAGGAGATGAGAGGCTATGTGAAATTAACCTTGGGAGATATTCAATATTTTTTTATTCGCTCGATAGTTGGAAAGCAATAACGCCTAGCCAATCTTAATAATTCCCAACGCCAGATTTGGATATGCCTTAAACTGGCAGTACAGAATTCGAACTTTGTAGAATGAAATGAATAACAGGGAATAAATTACCCGCTAACTATTATCACCCTACGTCATCATCGGGATTTATACATCTATACAGTAAGGGTTTAATATGCCCAATAATTGCAGTAATAATGATCAGGAGCTAAAATGTCTTCCGTTGAGGTTATTATCAATGCATTGGCTGAACTTGAAAAAGATATTGATAATCTCAATTCAAAAATTGAGGAAATGAAAAAGCGAATATTAATTTATTCCAACGAGCAAATTGAAAATTTGAAACAACAGACAATTTCTATTGCTAATGAGGAAGCGAAAAGGATCGTAGATATTGCAAAGAAAGAAGCTGAAGACGAATCCTCTTTGATTACTAAGGAAGCAGATAACAGACTCGCAGATATCAAAAAAAATATCGATTCTACTCTTGACAGAGCGGTAGATGAAATTGTTAACATGGTCTTGGGAGAAACTGGTTCTTCTCAAGGACAAATGAATAATAATAATATTTCAAAAGCAGATGAGGTGATATCAAAGAAAGCAAGAAACGCTTCTCGAAAGGAAAGTCAAAGGAAAGACGAGCCAAAAAAAGTCAATCCATAATATTGATAGATAATTTATGTTCTCATGATCAATTAGGGATATCATAAATCTCATTTTATCTCATTCGCTGTCCACTTATACGTAAAGATAAATCAAGCTATATTTTCTGATAATTTGTGCATACCATGTATATTTAGGAACAGCAGCAGGTATAATTTAAATGTCATAATAGATTACATATTTTTAATAGACATGAGATTTCTTCATTTGATTACTTATTTATGAAAATATTAAGCAAAAATACCATCAACATCAGATCCTGTCACTGGATTTACGTGTGCCATTTAAAGAGATAAAGTAGCAAGGTATTCTAATTTATGCGGTCTTATAATCGTAAATTGCATTTATGACTATTATAAGTTAATGCTAAATATATTGCGGCAGCTCAGTCAAATGCCTTATCCTCATCTTTTATAATAAAATTGGGCTTAACTCTGAATCTTCACAGCTGCCATCCTTGTAATTATTGTGCACTCTTGTTATTTATATTGTTGTAAAGGTGTTCATCTATTGCCCGATTTGCAAGAAAATCTGCATAGTGATTCTTTGCTCTTGGAACGTACCTGTAAATAACAGTGCGAAATTGCTTTTCTAGATTAGAAATCTCTCTAAATATGATCTTTATCTGTTTATTTCTTACCCTATATTTATTCTTCCTTTGACTAACAACGAGTTTACTGTCTGATAAAACTGTAATTTCATTATCTAATATGGATGCAATTTGTAGTGCCTTTTTCAATGCAGCATACTCTGCTTGATTGTTTGTCTTTTTTCCTATAAATTCATCATACTCAGCTATTATCAGCTTGTTTTTGATTACCACTATACCTATTCCTGATGGTCCTGGATTTCCGCGACTTGCACCATCAATATGAATAGTCAACACAATTTAACAAAAATAGTATCTCCTATATTATTATCCATCCATAGTAATTATGCAACAATGTCAAATACATACATTGGGCAAACATAACATACAAATAGATAATTTAACTGCAATACTTTTTGGTTTTATTTTTAATTTAGTATATACATAATATGATCATATAATGCTATAATGGGTTGAACAACATATGCTAAGCAAATGTCAGATAACAACAATCATGCCAATAAGATCAAGTAGTAGCATTTGAAGAATTTAGATATAGGATAAAAAATGCGGCAAAAAAGCCTCCTCTGTTTGTAAACGCAATATTAGGTTTTGTAACTTCATGTATAAGTGCAACCAATTAAGCGCTATCACTTACCAGCAAATATCGAATTTTACATGGATATTCATGTCACAATCCACAACAGTAAACATTTTTACTATAACATCATGAATTTCACAATAGAATAGTATACTCAAAAATATAGATTAAACTAGAATAAAGATATTCTTAGCATTCTAGATTAAAGTACCGATAATGGACACATCTTGGTACAGCTGGCGCTTGATTATCTTCTAAAGATAAGTTGGCAGCAAATATGGAGATTTGCAGAATTCACAAATTTCTGTAAACTGTGCTTTTGATTTCTTGCCACATGCACCACATATCAAAAGTCTTATGCGAGGGTGGAAAAAGTTTAGATCGGATACACATTTAATTGCATTTTTTATATCAACGATAGAAGAATTAAGATCGCTTACATCTAGTGTCACCGATATCCCCCCATTCAACAGATTATCAAGTGATTTGCATTCATTAACCATATGTACAGCCGTTTCTTCTGATGATAACAAATCCTTAGCATTTAATGTCAGCCCTTGAGAATACGCAGGTTTATCATTTTGTTGATTTGATAATAAAGAAGTCTTACCGTATTTGTCTGAATCAAGTTCTACGAATCTCTGTGCGCTGTCATCAAACATCATGGCAATTCCTACATGATCTTCTCCAAGGCGTTTTCCTTGTTCTGCAACTACATCTGCAGCAGTCTTCAATACTTTTTGGAAAATCTCCGCCCCATTATTCTCACTACTATACCCCATGATATCATATACTGATTCTTTCAGCCCAGTAAGATTGATTAAAATATTAGTTGGCATGGTCTGCATAAACAGAGTATTGCTTGAGAGCGTTGGGATCATTCTCTTTCTTATAAGATCGGTAATACTTTTCTTTCTTATTGACATTGCTGCTAACGCAGGCTTGATCATTAGAGCAAGTCTCGCGCGAAAATAGGTTTCGTCTTTATTTGACTGATATGCAAGTCTTGGAAGATTAATTGATAATGATTGTAATCCCATAATAGTATTGATGTCCTTGTGGTCCACAGTTTTGCGTATACCATTGCTACCTCTTGATCCATTTTGTGAAACTGAAATAATACCACCTGCGAGTAATGTTGTAGCAATATGCTCTGAATGGTCTGCAGGGCCAATGCCATTTCTATTGTAATTTAATGATATCCCTATCCTCGGAATGGGTGTAGACTCTGCATATCTTCTGTAACCATTTAATAGTGCACTGACAAGTTTACTATCAATCTCATACGCAGGAAGACGCAAAGTAGTAATTGGAAGACCAGATAACGAATATGATGGGGCTGTAGAAGATCCTAAGAGTGCCCTAGCAAATTGCGACTCGATTTTAGATGGGTCTTGAGTATACTTGAGGAGTAATTGGATTACCCCGTCTAATACAATTTCTATAGAGGCTTCTCTGCTCAAAAGAGAAATTAAGATGGGCAAAACGGTCGTAAAGTCATCTTCATTCTTTAGCGTAGTTAGCCTTGATACATTCAAAAACTTGTTCTTAAGATTTAGCCCAGTATCAGCAAGATCGGAGACATCTAGAAAAATTGTGTCAGGGATCAGGCCCCAAGTACCACTATTAGAGATATTTATTTCTCCAGCTAAGTGCATATCTGCGATATCCTTAGTTAGCGTATTGATCACAAGATATTCCGAGAATATAGAATGTGAGGCTTTTAGCAATATACTGTCAACTCCATTCTTGGCTCTGTCTGCATCATTTAATAGATCTGCAATATCTGATGCAGGCATTCCTAATCTTGCCATTTTATTTCTATATTCCTCATAACCATGTTCTATCAGAACAGAATTAACGGTTTCTCTAATTAAAGATGAAGTAAGATATGCTGTTTGAAATTTGTAAATTTTGTTTTCAACCTCTTCTGTAATTTTATTTGCCTGTTCAAGTGGCATATTTCCTTCTCGTACCAATGATTGTATTATTTTCAAGGAGCTGAATTCTTCAATTGAATGTTTACTTGTTCTAACATACATTTTGCCACTTTCAATTATTGATCTTTCTTCTATCTGTCTTGCTAGACTCAGAACTAGCTTTCCCAGATTTGTGATTGTATAACGACGCTCTCCCTTGTTAAGGGCGACTAGCGACTGCCTAAGGAGTTTTCTTAAATGATATGCGAATTTGCCTGATTCTTTTTTGGACTTGAATCCTGCGAGAGATTTCAGTTCAGAATACGTAAGTGGTCCTTTGGAATTCAATATACGAAGAATATCAATTCTATTAGGACTGGCCATGACAGAAAAAATCATCCTCACTCGCCTCGAGGCAGATTCTAGGATACCCCCACGCCTAGACTCTATTCCATCTTGCCGAGGTTCCGCTTGAGATAAATAATCATTACTCAACTGTTCCATTTGACCCCATATTCAGACGAGCTGATTAAAACTACTTTGTATATATTTTTTAACTATTGATGTAGTATGCTCTATACTACAAGCTACTCGGCATACTGGCACGCTTAACCTTCAATCATAATTCGGTTGTCTATTATATGTTCCTCTGTATCTTTATTTATTTTGGTTCCATAAATGGTAGTTGGAACTTCGGGTAGCTTTGCTTTTGCTTCGTCTTCCAGTATTCCTTCTACCTCATTTAATACTGAAATGGCCTCCTTATCCACAGTACTAGATAACATAACTGTGTTGGGTTCTGATTTGATGATGTTGGAATTGATCAATAGATCAGATGTCATAGTTGTCATTTGTGATAACACTTCATTAGCGTTTGGAACAGCAGTTGAAATATCTTTTTGAATACCCTTGATTGTTTCAATGGTTGGATTGATGGTTTCTAAGATCGCTGCAAATTCATTAATTGTACTGAAACGAATTACCAATACCTCCAGTGCAAGGCTCGTGTTCTGAGTTGTTTTCTGAACATGTCTAATATTCGCTAGTTCATTTGCAATGGCTTTTGCACGCTCATTATTGCCCGATTTTATATTTGCTGCTATTTGATAACGTAAATTCTTATCCATTGCTGTAAACTTCTTATCAAGCATCTTCAATTTAGTAAGCTGGTTATTTACCACTATACTGGCGTTTGCAATATCATCCTTGAACTGATGTTGCTGATGATGCTTGTCCATTTCTAAGGAATTTCAATTAAGCAAATGTTAAGGGTAATGTTAAACATGATGCACAAAAAGCTACTATAAAGCTAAGCTGCAAAATTCCAACTAGCATAGGCAATCCGATGAAGACTGTGTTCTATTAGCTTTTTATTCATAATAACTCCGCCAGTTTTTGACGCGATATGTAATTAAAGTTTATCAAGAAATAACAAGACTGCAATAATCACTGTCCAGTATATATTGATATAGATAAATGTGCATATGACAAATAATTTTCTATTTACTTGATACACATTGTGAATTTCAATATCGCTTTTCTACTGTAACCGTAAAATCACTTGGATTCAGTACAGTCCCACATATATTGCATCTTCCTTCATTAGTAGAGCGTATAATGTCTTTGATAGATTTTATTGTGTGCATTGTAAAGAAAGTCGACTTGCACTTCTTACATACTACATCTACAGACGATATGGACATATTTAAAGAAATATAACAACAGCTAGAATAATAAAAATGCTCTCGATATTGTTTTACAAACAATATAAT
>Ga0126310_10000321_pt1 | contig 15592 bp, 14 predicted proteins | sample Plot60_FD_92540 | JGI IMG/M metagenome (GOLD analysis project Ga0126310, IMG submission 92540) | Serpentine soil microbial communities from UC McLaughlin Reserve, CA, USA - Plot60 | ecosystem: Environmental > Terrestrial > Soil > Grasslands | place: USA: UC McLaughlin Reserve, Lake County... | reverse complement strand
TACAACTCCCGCGAATGTCGAATGCCACCGATGTCGAGGCCCTGGCGGCTGAGCCAGGAGTGGACGTGTTGATCACCGGAGATGCACGCGTGGTTGCTGGGGCCGATCTCGCGGTACTCCCCGGTTCTCGATCCACCGTTAGCGATCTTGATTGGTTAAGCCGTAGTGGCCTTGGCGACGCTATCCAGGCAAGGGCGCGGCAGGGTGCGCCGGTATTGGGTATCTGCGGCGGTTATCAGATGCTGGCGCGGGTCATCGACGACCCGGTCGAGTCAGGGTGGGGGATGATCGAAGGGCTCGGCCTGCTGCCGGTCAAGATCAGCTTTCAAACTGACAAGGTGCTTCAGCGGCTGATCGGCAGGTGGCGCGAACACGAGATTGAGGCGTACGAGATCCACCACGGCATCGCGGAGATTGAGGGTGAGGCTGAGCCATTTCTCGACGGCTGCCGCCGGGCTCAGGTGTGGGGCACGATGTGGCACGGGGCGTTCGAGAACGACGACTTCCGACGCGCCTGGCTTTCTGAGGTAGCTAGCGCTGCCGGATCCGAATGGCGTCCCGAGCCTCATGCGCCTGCGTATGGCGCTCGTCGAGAGACCATGATCAATACTCTGGCTGATGCCATGGAGCAGCATGTTGATCTTGGTTTGATGCTGTCTGGCACCCGCGTAGCTGGACGGCTGTGACCATTCAGGCGCTTGTGATCGGGATCGGCAGCGGGAATCCGGATCATCTGACACGCGAAGCGATTGCGGCCCTGAACCAAGTGGATGTGTTCCTTGTCGCGGACAAGGGAGTAGCGAGGCACGACCTGGTCCAGCTCCGGGAGGAGCTCTGCCGCGAGCTCATCACCCATGATCACTTTCGGTTTGTCGAGGTGCCCGATCCTGAGCGCGGGGCCGACCGCGAGCGCAATACCGAGGACTACCGAGCCGGCGTGGCCGCCTGGCACGATGCCCGAGCTCAGCGCTATGCCGCGACCATAACTGCGGAGTTACCTGATGGAGGAACAGTCGGCTTCCTTATTTGGGGTGATCCGGCCTTCTACGACTCGACCATCCGCATCGTGGAAGCGATCCGCAATCTTGGAATTGATCTTGAACTAAGTGTTATCCCCGGCATCAGCAGCATCCAACTTCTGGCCGCGCGGCACAAGATCATCCTCAATCGAGTGGGGCAACCCATCCATGTGACCACCGGTCGTCGGCTGCTCGAGGAGTACTCCCCCGCCCTGGGCGACGTGGTCGTGATGCTCGATGGCGATCTTGCCTGCAGCGGCCTCGTCGAGCGGTTTGGTGACCTCATGATCTATTGGGGTGCCCAGCTTGGATTGTCGGATGAAGCCCTCGTCTCAGGGCCTCTAAGGGAAGTCATTGACGAGATTCGAGCCACGCGAGCCGCCCTGCGAGCAACTCGCGGCTGGGTGATGGACACCTACCTTCTGCGTCCACCCGACTAGAGCGGGTTGACTACGTGGATTTCACAATCACCGAAATCGCTGGTGTTTCTCGTGGCCAGAGTGGCGCGGTGAACCCATGTAATGCTAGCGATAATTGCGTCCGCGACTGAGATCGGCTTGCCTCCAGCGTGCCGCGCTGCCACTAGGTCGCCGCAGCGATCAGCCGCCTTCATGTCGAAGGCGAGAAGGCGCTCCTCCGTTTCAGCGAACAAGGCATCGGCGCGCTCCCTCAGGCGGGCCCGGCGTCTGCCCGTCGGGAAGCGCGCGAGAGCGTAACGAATTTCTCCCCTTGTCATAACGGTTGTATAGAGCTCATGCCGTGGAACGGTTGCAAGCCAAGGGTCGATTTCGGTTCCATTGGCCATCAGCACCGCAACAATGTTGGTGTCGAGAATGATCACGAATCGAACGCAATCGGCCGTTGAATTCCGCCCTTGCGGTCTGGGAGCTCAAGTTCCAGCCCCGTACGCCAGAAGTGCTTACGAATGCTGGCAACGAGGTCGACAGGCTCGTCCTCTGTCTCCACGGCGGCTGCGAGGATCAAGCGCGCCTCCGCTTCCATCGAGTGACCGTGGCGAGCGGCACGCCGCCGCAGCTTTTCTTTCACTTCGGGATCGAGATCGCGAACCGTAAGCATGCTCATAGATAATCACCTGCCGTTGACAGACTACCCGCGCGTGCATTCATTGCATGCATTTTGGGAATAGGCAGCTCTGACTCGAATCAAGATCACTTCCGACATCAATGCGCCCTGCGAAACCCGTCCAGCAGGTACCTGAGTCCAGCCTCGAAGAGCTCGTTCACGTCCATGTCATAGCCGCCTGGCTCGAATGAGTCCAGAACTGTCCGAAACGCCCTCAAATCTTGATCAGCTAATAACACCTCCAGCGCCGGCTTCTGGACATCCATCCACTCGTCGGCGGTCACCCCGGTATCGGCTTCCGCCGCGGCCTCCATCTCCAGGCTGGTTGCGAAACCGCGGATGTAGTTGAACAAGATCAAATGCATTGAGAACGCGGTGGCCGGTTTGAGTCCGCGATCAAGCAATGTGGCTAGCACCTGCTCGGTGTAGGCCAGGCCGCTCGGCGCCAGCGATGGCCGGGTCAGCGAGTACGCCGGTGCCAGCCAGAGGTGTCGGCGGAACACCTGCCACATCTGGCGGGCGGCCTCGGTGAGGACCTCATGCCAGCCGGCGCCCAGCTTCGGCCGCGACAACTGCCACTCACCGAATGCGGCGTCCATCATTCCGATCAGCAGATCGTCCTTGTCTCGGACGTGGCGATACAGCGACATCGTCGCCACATTGAGCTCGACGGCAACCCGGCGCATCGACAACGCGTCAAGACCTTCTGTGTCCGCAACCGTGATCGCCGCCGCCACAATGCGTTCTCGGCTCAACGCCACGTCGGCATCTCGGGCTCGAGCACTGGATCTCGGTCGCGGTGGTCGCGGCCCGGCGACAACGGTTCCGGTGCCAGGCTTCGTACTTACGAGACCCTCATCCTTGAGACCAGCCAACACCTTGGACGCCGTCGCCATCGCAACACCCCAACGCCTCATGATCTCTCTGGTCGAAGGAATCCGATCGCCTACCGCAAGGTCGCCCGAGACGATCTGAGCACGAATCTCGGCGGTGATCTTGCTCGATGGGGTATCGACTAACTCATTCATCGCTTCCTCTGCACTAGTGCACCTAATTGCCTCGCAGCTATTGGATCCCGTCCCCACACTAGTGAACCGTTCAGTACACGCACTAGTGCATTTGATAAACTTTTTGCTCCGCCCGGCTTGTTTATCGTTAGCGTACGCCGTACGCTGACGATTCATGACCACTCGAGAGATTCTCATTTCTGGCGCTGGTATAGCCGGCACTGCTGTTGCGTACTGGTTACGCGAAGCTGGCTACGCCGTCACCGTTGTCGAGCGAGCACCGGCACCGCGGCAAGGTGGGCAGACTGTTGATCTTCGCGGCGCCGGACGCACGGTCGTCGAGCGGATGGGCTTGCTGGACCAGATCCGCGCCACGACCGTCACGCAGCGCGGCATCGCCTGGGTTGACGAATCCGGACAGCATCGCGCCGAGATGCCCGTGAAGGCATTCGGCGGGAGAGGGATCGTGTCAGCCGACGAGATCCTCCGCGGCGATCTCGCGGCGATCTTGTACCAGGCGGCCCGGCCTGGTGTTAGCTATCTGTTCGACGACTCGATCACTGCGCTTCAGCAGGACGCGAACACTGTCCTGGTCAGCTTCGAGAAAGCCGCTGCACGCCGTTTTGATCTGGTTGTTGGTGCCGACGGGCTGCATTCAGTCGTACGCAGCCTCGCTTTCGACATAGAGTCCGAGGCGTTCCACTCGCTGGATTTGATCAATGCGTGGTTCACGATCCCGGCTCAAATTGATCTTGACGACTGGTATCTCATGCACAACGCTGCCGGCGGTCGCGTTGTCTCCATCCGGCCAGGTCGGCTGCCGACAGAACAGAAGGCTGGTCTCAGCGTCCGATCAAACGAGTCGTTTGACCGAGGCGACATCGCAGCCCAGCTGGACTTGCTGGAGCGTCACTTCGCCGATGTCGGCTGGGAGGCGCCGCGGCTCGTGCGAGCCGCCCGAAACGCGTCTGACTTCTACCTTGAGTCGATGGGGCAGGTCCGGCTGGACCGATGGTCTCGCGGCCGAGTGGTATTGCTCGGCGACGCCGGCTACTGCCCCAGTCCGCTGACCGGCCTGGGCACCAGTCTGGCGCTGGTCGGCGCCTACATCTTGGCTGGCGAGCTCGCCAATGCTGACGACACCACAGCTACCGAGCAAGACGCCATCCAAGGGGCATCTGACCGCTACGAAACCCGCATGCGTCCGTACGTCGCGCAGGCCCAGCAACTCCCTCCGGGCGGTGTCAATGGGTACGCCCCAATGAGCAGACTCCGCATCGCTGGGGGCTGGGCCTCTATGCGGTGGTCGCAGCGCTGGCCGATGCGGCTTCTGATGGAGCAGATCTTCAGTAAGGCCGACGCCATTGAGCTGCCGGACTACGAGATCCGCCAGGGCGCAGCAAGAGCCCTACCATCGGAGAGTGGCGCGACGCCTGCTGGAGCGTGATCAAGAGCTAGCAACCCTGGAGGATGCAGCTCGCGAAGCCGTGGCCGGTAGCGGTTCGGTGGTGCTACTGCACGGCGAGGCAGGGATCGGCAAGACCAGCCTCGTGTCAGCGATCCGATCACAACTTCCCGACGGCACCCGGATGCTGGTCGGTTCCTGTGATGCACTGAGTACGCCCCGCACGCTCGGTCCTTTTCGCGACCCAACTGCTGCGGTGGATCCGCGCTTTGCCCAAGCGCTGCAATCAGGTGAGCGCGACCAGGTTATGGACGCCCTGCTCGATGAGCTGCGCCAGCCGCCTCCGAGCACCCCTGGTCATTGAAGACGTCCACTGGGCCGATGAGACCACCGTCGATACCTTGCGTTTCCTGGTACGTCGGATCGCACAACTGCCCGTCCTTGTTGCTGACCTTGATGTGTCTGATGTTGATCATCCCTTTTGCCCTGCTGGCCGGCGGCGACTGGCAAGCCGCAGCCCGGGTTTGGGCCGAGCGGGGTTGTCCCTACCAGCAAGCGGTCGCGCTCGCCGACAGCTCGGAACCCGAGGCATTGCTCGAGGCCTTGTCGATCCTGGACTCGCTTGGTGCGGCGCCGCTGGCGCGCCAGGTCAGAGCCGGACTGCGCCAGCTCGGCGTACTGAATGTGCCGCGCGGGCCGATGGCGGGCACTCGGGAGAATCCCGCCGGGCTCACGGAGCGGCAACTCGAGGTCCTGCAGGTGCTCGCTGATGGCCTGACCAATGGTGACATTGCATCGCAGCTCGTGCTGTCGGTGCGTACCGTCGATCGTCACGTCGCCGAGATCTTGGCCAAGCTCGGCGTAGCGTCCCGACGCCAAGCCAGAGCCCAGGCGGAAGCCCTGGGCATCACGTCGCGACGTCCGTAACTGGTTCAGACTTCCGACCGTTGCCGACTTTTCGCAAGTCCATGTCGCCGGTTACCCACATCGGCCGACTGCCCTGAAGCTTCGACATGGGTAATCGACCGCGCCGATTTCGGTAGTAGTTGCCGATGATCGCGCCTGCCTCCGCCACGTAGAACTTGATCAAGGCACAGATCAATCGGAGGACATCATGACCACAAGCTGAACATCGAACAACCAGACGGGACTCCGGGTAGTAATCGCAGGCGGTGGCATCGCCGGTCTGAGCCTGGCCCGGGCCCTGAAGGACGCAGGGCACAACCCGCTCATCGTCGAATGCAGCGAGGAATGGCCGATGACTAGCACGGCGCATTACCTGCCTGGCAACGCGCTACGCGCACTCGGCCTGATAGGTGTCAGCGAAGAAGTCCGCGCCGCCGCTCACCCGATCAGCCAGCAGCGCGTCACTGGCAGCGGCGACGCTAGATTGGCGCCACTACTTCGACGATCTTGGCAAGCCGATCACCGACCTGCTTGATCAAGCCGGACAGGCGTGCGGTGTCCCAATCATGGAAGTTGATCAGCAGTACGCGGTTCTCGGCCGCATGGTGTTGGTTGGTGACGCGGCGCACGCCATGTCACCGTCGATGGCGCAGGGTGTTGGGCTGGCGCTGGAGGATGCGTTGGTGCTGACAGAGACGCTCAGCAGCCTTCCAGTTCATGAGGCGCTGGCCGCGTACGAGCACTGGGCTCCACGGATCGCCTGGGTACGGTCACAGTCCCATCGCCGCGATAGCACCCGAGGTCATAGCCCAGCCGTACGGGATCGGGTACTGAAGCTGACCCGGGCGGCGACTGGCGGTCGTGGGCTATCGAGCCCTGCTCGCCATGCCGTGACGGGTCTGGGACCTCATCTTCGCGCGGTATCGAGGGTGCGTAGTCGTCGGTCGGCATCGGCCTCTACGTTGGACTGGACCCATATATCTCGGGCACTGCTCGCGCAAACGACGCTTGCAGTGCCAGAAAATCCGCGCGAAAGGCTCCAGCATGAGCAATGCGATCATCAAGCAGCAGGGAGATTCGCCCATCGTCGCCGACAACATCTGGGAGATTCGGCTTGGCGCGGGCTCTTTCATTCTGGGTGCCCTGGTCGGCACGCTGGTGACCGCTGCCGTCGGGCGGCTTACGGGTAAGAGTGACGCAACGCCGAAGCCGCCGACTCCGCGCGGCTGGCCGATCAACTTCGCTCATCGCGGTGGAGCGAAAGTTGTACCGGAAAACACGATCGAGGGATTCCGCGAAGGGTTTGCCATGGGCGGCGGCGTCGTGGAATGCGACGTACACGCCTCCGCTGAGGGGACCATCGTCGTCATTCATGATGCGGTCGTTGACCGGACAACCGATGGCAAGGGACCCGTCGCTGAGAAGACTGTGCCGGAATTGCAAGGTCTTGACGCCGCGTACCGCTTTAGCACCGATGGCGGTTTGACATTTCCCTGGCGAGCCAAGGGCGTCAAGATTCCCACCTTGAAGGCTTTATATGAGGCATTTCCAGATGCGCCGTTCAATATTGAAATTAAGGGTCGGCGTTCCGGCATCGAGAAAGCCGTGTTCGGCCACATCGAAGCTGCTGGGGCGATGGGACGCACCCTGGTTGTTTCAGATAATCGGGGCACGATCTCGCGTTTCCGGAAAGTCAGCCAAGGCAAGGTGGCTACCGCTTCCTCAACGGTCGAGCTGTTGATCTATTGGATCCTTCATGTGCTGCACCTTGGCACCCTTTACGATCCACCATTCCAGGCGCTGCAGGCTCCGGAGAAGTACAAGGGCGTCTTGCCCGTCGTGACTCGCCGTTTCGTGCGCAAGGCTCATGATCATGGACTTCGCGTCGATGTCTGGACGATCGACGATGAACTGGCCATGCGGCGGCTGCTGAGCTTTGGCGTCGACGGCATCATGACCGACCGGCCCGACGTACTGACTCGAGTGCTCAACAACTCGGCGAGCTGACAGCTCGGCTCGAGTCACACGATTCCACCCAATTGGCCAAGATTGCACCTTGACGGCGGTCTAATGCTGGAATTGACTTACCGCCAAATGACGAGTCAGGAAGGCCGCCACGCGGCGCCGCACGTGGAGCGTGAGCGCGACCCACTTGGGATGATCAACGGCGAGGGCGTGATCACGGGCACGGTCGTATCCGCTGCTGTCATCGCGGCCGCGGCTGGACATCTGGAAGAGACGCATATCGTTCTCGCCATTCTCGGAACCGCCTTCATTTACTGGCTTGCGCATCTCCATGCTCGGACCCTCGGCGACGCCGTCAAACACCGCACACACCCAGTTGACGCACTCAAAGAGGCGCTCGCCGAGACATGGCCAATCCTCGCAGCGTCTCTCGTGCCTGCCGTCATTTTGCTCGTTACCCAACTTGTCGGTGTAAGAATCCGCACGGGGGCGTGGATTGCCGTGATCGCCAGCACTGTGTTGTTGACTGTCTACAGCTTCCTGGCAGGCCGACGGGGCGGCCTCGGCATGGGAGGCGGCTTGCTGAGTGCTGCCATCGGCGCGGCCCTCGGACTCTTGGTCGTCCTGCTGAAGGCCAGCCTGCACTGAGGTCGTCGGCGGTTGGTACGCCTCCGCTTAGTGATTGAGTGGAGCAATGGATCACTTCTTGCGCCCGGGTTTGCGCTTTGGCGTTATCGACTCCGGTCCGGCCGACGCGCCAGCGGTCGTGCTGCTGCACGGATTTCCTCAGCAACCGTCCAGCTTCGTCGCCGTCGCGAGCCGGCTGAATGCCGAAGGCCTGCGAACCCTGACGCCGACGCAACGTGGTTATGCTGCCGCGGCTCGACCGGCGCGGCGGCGCGACTACCGGACCGAGGCGACCACTGCGGATGTGATCGCTTTACTCGACACGGGAGGCCTTGCTCGGGCTCACATCGTCGGCCATGACTGGGGCGGCAGCCAGGCCTGGGGCGCGGCCGGCTGGTATCCGGACCGGGTGGCATCGCTGACGGTTTTGTCGACACCGCATCCGGCAGCGTTCCTCAAATCACTGTGGACCAGCAAGCAGGGTCTGGCCTCGTGGTACATGGCACTCTTCCAGTTGCCCGCACTGCCGGAATCGATCGTCCGGCGTGCGTTCGCGAAGTCGTTGCGCGATGGTGGCTTGCCGGATGAGTTTGTTGATCAATATGCCGAGGCGATGGCCGAGCCCGGCGCGCTCACCGGGGCCCTGAACTGGTATCGCGGCATGCCCTTCTCCAAACGGCCGCCAGTGGGACGGATCACTGTACCGACCACCTACATCTGGGGACGGCATGACATCGCGCTCGCCCGCGCTGCCGCCGAGCTGACGGCGGACTACGTTGCAGGGCCATATGAGGTTGTCGAACTCGATGCTGGGCACTGGCTTCCTGAAACAGAACCGGATGCTGTCGCCGACGCCATCCTCGCGCGCGTACGGTCGACTCTCTAGTTGAAGCTCGATCATCGAGTGCCCTCGCGACCCCACCGCACTCCGTGTTTTCGCACAAAGCCACATATGGCAGTCGAACAGCGGAAGCTTGACGATTTTCGTGACCTTGTGCGGAGAAACGTACGACACGGGTCGCGCGAGCTAGAAGCTCAGCTCACGTCCTCGAGGTCACCCTCGACATCGAGGTAGACCTGCTGTAGCTGAGTGATCAACTCCGGATCCGGTTCCTGCCACAGCCCACGATCAACAGCCTCACTGAGCTTTTCGATGATGCCGCGCAGCGCCCATGGGTTGGCGTGCTTCATGAAGTCCTGATTGTCCTTATCCAGCACGTAATTCTCGGCCAACTGCTGATACATCCAATCCGTGACAACACCTGCAGTCGCGTCAAAACCAAACAGGTAGTCAACGGTCGCTGCCAGCTCGAATGCGCCCTTGTAGCCGTGCCGCTGCATAGCAGTGATCCAGCGCGGGTTGATCACCCGGGCCCGGAAGACCCGCGCCGTCTCCTCGGTGAGTGATCGAGTCCGGACCGCATCCAGACTCGTCGAGTCACCGACGTACGCCTTGGGATCGGCGCCGGTCAGCGCGCGTACGGTCGCCACCATCCCACCGTGGTACTGGAAATAGTCGTCGGAATCGGCAATGTCATGCTCCCGGGTGTCCACATTCTTCACAGCCACCGCAATACGCCGATAATTGGCCTCCATGTCCTCGCGTGCCGGGCTTCCATCAAGATCACGGCCGTACGCAAATCCGCCCCAGGCGGTGTAGACCTCGGCAAGATCATGATCATTACGCCAGTTGCCCGCTTCGATCAGCGGCAGCATGCCAGCGCCATACGAACCCGGCTTGGAGCCGAAGATCCGAGTAGTCGCTCGTCGCTGATCACCGTGCGCGGCAAGATCATCTTGAGTATGCTGGCGGACGAAATTGAGGTGGCTGGGCTCGTCAAGATCGGCCACCAGCCGCACTGCATCGTCCAACATCGCCACTACGTGGGGAAATGCATCTCGGAAGAAGCCAGAGATTCGAACCGTGACGTCAATTCGCGGCCGGCCCAGCTCATGCAAGTCAATCGCTTCAAGCCCGATCACTCGGCGCGACGCCTCATCCCAGACCGGCATTACCCCAAGCAGCGCGAATACTTCGGCAATGTCGTCGCCACTGGTCCGCATCGCCGAGGTACCCCACACCGACAATCCGACGGACTGCGGATACTCGCCCACCTCCTCGAGATGCCGCTGCAACAAAGACTCAGCCATCGCCTGGCCGGTCTGATAGGCCAGGCGCGACGGAATCGCCTTGGGATCCACGGAGTAGAAGTTGCGACCGGTGGGCAGCACATTGATCAGTCCTCGCAGCGGCGAACCGGAAGGGCCCGCTGGTACATATCCGCCGTCGAGGGCATGCAAGATCGCGGTGATCTCATTACCGGTGCGGCCGAGCCTGGGCACTACCTCTTGGCATGCGAAACGTAACGCCGCGGCAGCTGCCTCGTTGGGGGCTCCGAGGATGCGTTCTACGGCCTGCGGGACGGCGCCAACAGACCAGCCAGCCGCCGTGAGGGCCCCGACCAGCTCCCGCGCCGTGGTCTCGGCCGCATCGATCTCGCTCAGCGGCGCTTCGGCTCCGAGTCCGAGCGCAGCTCGCAACCCTGGGACACCATTGGCTTGACCGCCAAAGATCTGGGGTGATCGCAGCACGGCGAGCACCAAGTTGATCAATTCGTCGCCATCGGGCACGTGGCCCAACACATGCAACCCATCGCGAATCTGGGCATCCTTGATCTCACACAGCCAGCCATCAACGTGCAGCACGAACTCATCGAAGGCTTCCTCATCCGGAGCCGCGTCCAAACCAAGATCATGATTCAGCTGTGCTGCCTGAATAAGCGTCCAGATCTCACCACGCAGCGCCGGCGCCTTGGCTGGATCCATCGCATTGACCTGCGCGTACTCATCGAGCAGCTGCTCCAGCCGCGCGATATCACCGTAGCTCTCTGCGCGCGCCATCGGCGGCACCAGATGATCAACGATGGTGGCATGTGCCCGGCGCTTGGCCTGCGTTCCCTCGCCGGGATCGTTGACTAGGAAGGGATAGATCAGCGGTAGTGAACCGATCGCGGCATCAGTGCCACAGGATGCTGACATGCCGAGATTCTTGCCGGGCAACCATTCCAGATTGCCGTGCTTGCCGACATGGATCACCGCATGGGCACCAAAGTCCTTCTCCAGCCAGCGATACACCGCCAAGTAGTGATGCGACGGAGCAAGATCAGGATCATGATAGATCGCGATTGGATTGTCGCCGAAGCCCCGCGGCGGCTGCACCAAGATCACCACATTTCCGGCCTGCAAGGTGGCTGCAACGAGTTCTCCGTCTCGGTCTCTGCTGCGGTCAACGAAGAGCTCACCCGGCGCTTCTCCCCAGGCCTCAGTGACAGCCCCGACAAGATCATCAGGCAGCTCAGCCAGCCAGCGCCGATAGGTGCGAGCCGGAACTCGCACCGGCTGTCCGGATAGCTGCTCTGTTGTCAGCCACTCCGGATCCTGACCGCCCGCCGCAATCAGGGCGTGAATAAGCGCATTACCTGCAGTCGTATCGGGATCCTCACCCTCGACCGAATCGAGTTGACCGGTTCCCGGAATCTCGCCGGGTGCTCCGAGGTCGTAGCCAGCCTCGCGCATCGCTCCGAGCAGTTTGATCACCGAGACCGGGGTATCCAATCCAACCGCGTTGCCGATCCGGGAGTGCTTGGTCGGATAGGCCGAAAGCACAATAGCAATGCGCCGCTGGGCGGCCGGGATGCGCCGCAAGCGAGCATGATTGACAGCGATCTCAGCAACCCGGCAACACCGTTCGTGATCAGAAACGTAGCTCGGCAGCCCATCGGCACCGGTTTCCTTGAAGGAAAACGGCACAGTAATGATCCGACCGTCGAACTCCGGAACCGCCACCTGCGTCGCAACGTCGAGTGGCGTCATGCCTTCATCCGAGGCCATCCACGACGCCCGATCCCAGGTGAGAGATAGCCCTTGCAGGATGGGAATATCGAGCGACGCCAGCGCTCGTACGTCCCACGCTTCGTCGTCGCCACCGGCGGACGCCATAGCCGGTTTGGTGCCACCCGCTGCCAACACGGTGGTGATCAGCGCTTCGCAGCTACCCAAATACTGCAGCAGGTCAGCAGGAGCATCGCGCAACGATGTGGCGAAGATCGGTACGCCAACTCCGCCGGCTGCGTCGACCGCATTGGCAAGCGCCTCCACGTACGCGGTGTTCCCGGCGGCGTACTGGGCGCGATAGAACAGGACGCCAATGCGCGGCCCTGCCGAGTTGGCAGCCAGTGGACGTGGCAGTACGCCCCAGACCGGCTGCTCAACCGGTGGCTCGAAGCCCTTGCCCGTAAGCAGCAGCGTGTCGCAGAGAAAGGCGTGCAGCTGGCTGAGGTTCTCTGGTCCGCCCTGGGCGAGGTACACGTGCGCATCGGCGGCCACTCCGATGGGAACAGTCGACAGCTCCATGAGCTCCGCGTTTGGAGCCTGCTCGCCGCCTAGCACTACGAGCGGCTCCCCCATCGCACGGAACCGATGAAAGCCGCTGCACATCAGCTGCAGTGAGCCGAGAATCCGCGCCACGATCAGGTCACAGGCCTCCAGCGCTTCGCCAAGTTCGGTGTGGCTCGACCGTGCCGGGTTGGCCAAGACGTAATCGGCGCCGCTGGCCCGTGCAGAGAGCAAGTCTGTATCGGAGGTAGAGAGCAGGGCGATCCGCGGCACCACGGGAGCCTAACCGGTCTTGCGCCACTTACGATGGCGGGCGTGACTCACGCGGACCGCTGCCCTGGGGTATTGCGGCCCCATCTGGCGCAGGACGGTGCCCTGGTGCGGATCCGGATTCCTGGAGGTCAAACGACCGGTGCCGCGCTTGGCCGGCTGAGCCGGATTGCACAGCAGTTCGGCAGTGACGATCTGCAGCTGACCTCGCGCGCGAGTGTCCAGCTCCGCGGCCTGCCCGACCCCCTACCCACCAGCCTGATCGATGCGGTACGCGAGGCGGGCTTCCTGCCGTCGGACACCCATGAGCGAGTCCGCAATATCGTCGCCTCGCCGCTCACCGGGATTAGTGGCGGGGCCGCTGATGTCCGGCCATTGGTGGTCGGGCTGGATACCAGGCTCTACGCCGAGCCATGTCTTGCCAGCCTGCCGAGCCGATTCCTTTTCGCCCTTGATGATGGCCGCGGCGACCTGAGTGGCCTGTCTTTTGATCTTGGATACCGAGCAATTGATGATGATCATGGCTGGGTGCTACTTGGCGGCACGACCTTAGGCATCGCGGTATCGGCGGTCGATGCCGTCGAGATGTTGCTTGATCTTTCGCAGCAATTCCTGGCGGCCAGTCAGCGATCTGGCGGGGTTTGGCATGTCCGCGACCTGCCGGATTGGGCGGGCAGCCTCCAGGGGGTACGCACGATCGAGTTGCCACACCTGACGACTGGCACTCCGCTCGGTCCGGTTGCCGGTGCTGCCTCGGTCCAGGTGCCGCTGGCACTGCTGACGCCGGCTCAGGCTGCGACAATCGAGGCTTCTGCCGCCGGACCGGTTGTGATCACACCATCGCGTGGTCTGGTGCTGCCCGGCGCTGCCCGGCACTTGGCTTCACTCGTTGCAGCAGGCTTGATCGACGGCCCGGATTCCCCCTGGTCCGCGATTTCGGCGTGTGTCGGCGCACCCTCATGCCAGAAATCGTTGATCAATACCCGCGCTTACGCGACCACCCTCGCTCAGTCCGGATCGCCACTGCGACGAACCCATATCAGCGGTTGCGAGCGACGCTGCGGCGCACCCGTCGGCGAGCATCTTGATCTTGTGGCGCCTGTTGCTCGCAATCTGCTGGCACTCACGGGGCAGGCACGGTGATATCTCCACCAGTGCGGCGCTATGACTATGTCAGAGACCCTGCAGAGATTTATCGGAGATCATTTGCAACCATCCGATCGGAAGCGAACCTCTCAAGGATTCCTGAGGAGATGCGCCCAGTTGCGGTCCGGATGATTCACGCCTCCGGTGAGGTCGGACTCGTCGAGGAACTTGCGTTTCATCCGCGGCTGGTGTCCGCCGCCAGGACGGCTCTCACTGGCGGAGCGATGATCTTCACCGATACCCAGATGCTGGCAGCTGGGATTACTCGGCGCCGACTGCCGGCGGACAACCAGGTGCTGTGCCTGCTCGACGAGCCTCGAGCAAACGAACTGGCGGCGGAATGGGGAACCACTCGATCCGCAGCCGCTGTCTCACTGTGGGTAGAGCGACTGGCAGGTGCCGTGGTGGCGATCGGCAATGCACCCACTGCGCTGTTTCATCTCCTCGAATTGCTCGCCGATGGCGCGCCACATCCAGCCGCGATCATCGGGATTCCGGTTGGTTTCGTCGGATCGGCTGAGTCCAAGATCGCGTTGGCTGAAAACCCCTGGAATATTCCGTGGCTAGTCGTGCATGGACGCCGTGGCGGGTCGGCCCTGTGTGCTGCAGCGCTCAACGCTGTCGCTCGTGAGGCGGAGATCTTGTGACTGGTCATCTCTATGCCGTCGGCGTAGGTCCGGGCGATCCCGAGCTCATCACTCTGAAAGCAGCCAGATTGATCAAGAATGCGGACGTGATCGCGTACCACTCAGGGACCGCCGGACGATCAATTGCCCGGACCATTGCCGGTTCGTTGATCAGTGAGGACGTGATCGAGGAGCTGCTCATCTATCCCGTCACGACCGGCTCGAGCGATCATCCACTTGGCTACTACGGCGCAGTCAATGACTTCTATGACGAGTCTGCGGAGCGACTGAGCAAGCACCTGGACGCTCGCCGAAATGTCGTCGTACTCGCAGAGGGGGATCCGCTTTTTTACAGCTCATATATGTACCTCCACGACCGGCTCTCGCCGCGTTTCCCTAGCGAGATCGTGCCCGGAGTCACCTCGCTAACCGCGGCTGCCACTGCTCTGAAGACACCGCTCGCCAGGCATGAGGACGTCCTCGCGGTGCTGCCCGGAACCCTGCCGGTCCCCGAGCTCGCCCGCCGACTCGCCGATACCGACGCCGCCGCGATCATGAAACTGGGCCGGACCTTTGCTGGCGTACGTGAGGCGTTACGGCAGTCCGGCCGGCTCGGCGATGCGCTTTACGTGGAGCGAGCAACGACTGGTGAGCAGCGCATCCTGCCGGTCACCGACGTGGATCCTGCGGCCGTACCGTACTTTTCCATGATCGTCGTACCGGGCCGGGATCGACGCATTGCCGCAGCCGGCCGATCTGCCACCCTGCAACAGGCCCACTCATCCGATGCTGTCGATAGTCCACGGCTCTTCGTCGTGGGTCTTGGGCCCGGATCCGATGGCTGGATCACGCCTGAGGTCTCTCAGGTGCTTACCGAAGTTGATCATGTTGTGGGCTACGGACCTTATCTCGATCGACTGCCGGCTCGCTCGAATCAACAGCGGCATGCCAGCGGCAATACAGTCGAGGTAGCACGCGCTCGCTTCGCTCTTGATCTTGCTCGAGACGGGGAACGAGTCGCCGTAGTGTCTGGCGGAGATGCCGGAATCTTCGGCATGGCCTCAGCTGTCTTCGAAGCGGCTCAGGATGATCGCTTCGCAGACGTCAAGATCACGGTGCTCCCGGGTGTGACGGCAGCTCAGG
>Ga0126310_10000320_pt1 | contig 15612 bp, 14 predicted proteins | sample Plot60_FD_92540 | JGI IMG/M metagenome (GOLD analysis project Ga0126310, IMG submission 92540) | Serpentine soil microbial communities from UC McLaughlin Reserve, CA, USA - Plot60 | ecosystem: Environmental > Terrestrial > Soil > Grasslands | place: USA: UC McLaughlin Reserve, Lake County... | reverse complement strand
TGGTTCGCGCCCTCGCACATGTGTTGCCAAACATCAGCGTGATCGAAGGCTGTCGCTTCAGTTGCGACCCCACCGATCCTGATCCGACCTGCCCGGATGGCCCTCATGATCATCCCGTGGCAATGTCGCGTCCGGCCAGACTCGTTGAGCTTCCAGTGGGCGCAACCGAAGATCGGGTGATTGGCTCGCTCGATCTACGGCGAGCACTCGGGGTCGGACAGGTCGTGTACGAGCCTGGGCTGTTGGCCGCTGCCCACCGAGGAATTCTCTACGTCGACGAAGTCAACCTACTTCATGATCATTTGGTCGATCTGTTGTTGGATGCCGCTGCGATGGGCCGGTCGACGGTTGAGCGCGAAGGCGTCTCCGTTGCCCACGCTGCCCGGTTGATCTTGATCGGAACGATGAACCCTGAGGAAGGTGAGCTGCGGCCGCAGCTACTTGATCGCTTCGGGTTGACAGTGGAGATTGCCGCTCCGCGTGATCCGGAATCGCGAGCAGAAGTGATCCGCCGCCGAATGGCATTCGATCGTGATCCGGCAGCACTTGTTGCTGCTTACGCAGCCAGCGAAGACGAACTCCGGGTACGGATAATCAGCGCTCGATCGCTGCTGCCGTCGGTACGCCTTGATGATCGGCAGCTGGCGACCATTGCTACGGTCTGCAGCGCTTTCGAGGTCGACGGCATGCGAGCTGACATTGTGACCGCGCGAGCGGCGGCTGCACATGCCGCGTGGCACGGCCGCCGCGAGATCACCAAATCCGATATCCGTGCAGCGGCAAGGCTGGCGTTGCCACATCGGCGCCGCCGCAATCCCTTCGATGCGCCGGGTCTGGATGAAGAACTCCTTGATCGACTTCTTGATGAGGAGCCAGATCCCGATCCAACTCCGCCGGACGATCCGCGGCCCAAGGGGCCCGCTACAGACTCGACTCGCAATGGGCAGCGGCCCGAAGCTGTCGAAGACGCTATCGATGACGCTGCGCCGAGCTCAGCGCACCAGGATATCGAGCCGGCGAACAGCCCTCCGACAAGCTCAGGAGGCAAAGACAGGATCTTCTCGGCGAGCGAGACGTACCAGACACGGTTGTTCATGGCGCCCGGTATCGGCGTTGGCGAAGCTGGCCGGCGCAGCCGCGCCCTCACCTCGACCGGGCGAACCGTGGGAGCGATTCCGGCTAAGCATGATCGTGGCCAATTGCATTTCACCGCAACCATCCGCGCAGCTGCACCCCATCAGTCCGCCCGCGGTCGCCTTCCCGCCGGACAACTGCGTCTGGCCATCCCAGACTTGCGCCTGGCGGTCACGGAGGGGCGCGAGTCCAACCTCGTACTCCTGGTGGTAGACGCGTCTGGCTCAATGGCTGCGCGCCGCCGCATGGAGGCCGTCAAAGCCGCCGCGCTCTCCCTCTTGCTCGACGCCTATCAGCGCCGGGACAAGATCGGCTTGATTACCTTCCGAGGAGCAGAGGCGAAACTCGCACTGCCGCCAACATCCTCCATCGATACCGCTGCACGGCGGCTCGAAGAACTGCCAACTGGCGGCCGTACGCCGCTTGCCGAGGGCCTGCTCTGCGCTGCCGAAACCCTACGGCTGGAGCGGATCCGAGACGCCCGCCGCCGGCCGCTGCTGGTACTGGTCACCGATGGCCGGGCCACCCACGGCCCTGATGCCGTCGGCCGGTCGCGATTGGTCGCTGATCAACTGCGTCGCACCGGAGCCGCATCCCTGGTGATCGACTGCGAGTCGGGACGGATGTCACTGGGCTTGGCCCAAACGTTGAGCCTCCACCTAGGTGCTCAGTATTTGACCGTCGACGAGGTGGGTGCTGATCAACTGCTACGCGCCGTACGCCAAGGTCGGGCCGCCTAATGCCGGCCGGCGTCCCGGAGTTGGTTCCTGAGGATGGACTGACCACGCGACAGCGGCGGCAGCAGCCGTTGCTGATCATCCACACCGGTGATGGCAAGGGAAAGTCGACCGCAGCGTTCGGGCTCGCGTTGCGTGGCTGGAATCAGGGCTGGTCAGTCGGGGTCTTCCAGTTCGTGAAGTCGGCTCGATGGCGGATTGGGGAGCAGGCCGCATTCGAGTCGCTGTCAGAACTACACGGCGCCACCGGCCGCGGCGGCTCGATCGAGTGGCACAAGATGGGCGCTGGATGGTCGTGGAGCCGCAAGACCGGAACCGACGATGATCATGCCGCTGCTGCTGCGGAAGGATGGCAGGAGATCAAGCGTCGGCTTGCTGAGGAGACTCACACCTTGTATGTGCTGGACGAGTTCACTTACCCGATCAACTGGGGTTGGGTCGACATTGACGACGTGATCGACGCCTTGAGACGTCGCAACGGCTACCAGCACGTGATCATTACCGGCCGACGTGCGGATCCAAAGCTGATTGATGCTGCTCAATTGGTTACCGAGATGACCAAGGTCAAGCATCCCTTCGATAACGGACAGAAGGGTCAACGAGGGATCGAGTGGTGATCGACTCAGGATCGCCAAGATCAACTACTGCGCTGTCGCGTCTAGTAATTGCAGCCCCTGGCTCGGGTCATGGCAAGACGACGGTAGCCACCGGACTGATGGGTGGACTGAACTCGACAGGTCTGAAGGTTGCGGGCTTCAAGGTTGGGCCGGATTACATCGATCCCGGTTATCACACGCTGGCCACGGGTCGGCTGGGTCGCAATCTCGATCCGTACCTCTGCGGCGAGGACCATATGGCGCCGCTGCTGCTGCACGGCGCACACACGCCAGAGCCGGCCGATGTCGCGATCATCGAGGGCGTCATGGGGCTGTTCGATGGGCAGATAGGCGGCGAAGGATTTGCTTCCACTGCTCATGTTGCGGGCCTCGTGCAGGCGCCAGTGATCATGGTGCTCGACATTTCTCACATGTCGCGTACGGCGGCGGCAATCGTTCACGGTCTCAATACCTTCGACCGGAATATCCGCTTAAGCGGCGTGATCATTAACAAAGCCGCATCGGACCGACACGCAAGCGAGATCGTCGAGTCCATCGAGGCGACGGGAATTGACGTGCTGGGCGTGCTGCCGAGGGATGCCGGTATTGAGATTCCATCCCGTCATCTCGGTCTGGTGCCGGCTGCCGAACGGGCCGAGGCGGTTGAGGCAGTGGCTCAGCTCGCCCGGCGGATCAGCGATCATGTGTCGCTCAGTTCGATCATGTCTGTCGCGCAGTCTGCCCCGGCCCTGAAAGCCGAGCCATGGTCTCCTCACAAACACGTGCAGCCCCCCTCGGATGCACGCCCGGTGGTTGCTATCGCGGGTGGTCGGGCCTTTACGTTCCGCTACACCGAGACCGACGAGCTACTCCGTGCGGCAGGATGTCAGCCAGTGATCTTCGATCCGACCTCAGACGAGCAGCTTCCCGCTGGAACGGCCGGGCTCTACCTGGGCGGCGGATTCCCGGAGGTACACGCGACCGAGCTTTCGGCCAACGAGATCTTGCGAGCTGAGATCCGAGCGGCGGTCGAGAGTGGCATGCCGACGGTCGCAGAATGCGCCGGGCTGCTCTACCTGTGTCGGAGCCTGGACGGGCTGCCGATGGTCGGGGCAATCGAGGCCGATGCGAGCATGACCGCTCGGCTCACCTTGAGCTATCGGACCGTCAGTGCCGATCATGATCACCTGTTGGCACAGGGTGGAGCTCGGGTGACTGGCCATGAGTTCCACCGCACGGCACTCGAGCCATCTCGTGCTGCAGCCGCTGCCTGGCTCCTGGACACCGAGCCGTTCGGCTTCTCCGCCGATCCCGCCGGTATCGGTCGGGACACGCTGCACGCAAGCTACCTGCACCTGCACTGGGCTGGATACCCGGAGGTAGCGCAACGTTTTGCCAACGCGGTCCATGATCATGCGAGAACCGGCCGAACGCGACCCGTGCACGATCTTCATCATCACGGAGATCGCGATATTGCCGAAGGTCTGGTCGACTTGGCGGTCAATGTCCGCTTATCAACTCCACCAGACTGGCTCCGCGCGATCATCAACAACACCACCCAACACCTCGCCGCCTACCCCAACACCGATGCCGCTAGCAAGGCCATCGCCGAAGCCCACGGCGTCGCCATTGATCAAGTGCTTCCTACCGCGGGAGGCGCCGAGGCCTTCACTCTCATTGCGCACGCGTTCGCTGCTGAACGGGTGCTGATGATCCATCCCCAGTTCACCGAGCCCGAGGCGGCTCTCCTTGCCGCCGGACACCAGCCTCAGCGACTGATCCTGTCTCCAGCCTCCAGCTTTCGCCTCGACCCCGACCAAGTGCCGCCCGAGCCGGATCTGGTCATGATCGGTAATCCCACTAATCCGACGAGCGCGCTGTACCCAGCGACGTTGATCAGCTCGCTGTGCCGAGAGGGGCGCATTGTGGTCGTCGACGAAGCGTTCATGGACTGTGTGCCGGGCGAGCCCGAGACCATGATCAGTGATGAGATGACCGGTCAGCTGGTGATTCGCTCACTGACGAAGACCTGGGGTCTGGCCGGTCTGCGCACCGGCTACCTGATCGGTGACCCGAGCCTGATTGCGGCGCTAAGAGCCCAGCAGCCGCCGTGGTCGGTGTCCACACCTGCACTGGCTGCCATGGTTGCGTGCTTGACGCCTGAGGCTCGAAAGGAGACCGGGGAGGCCGCCGGGGAGATTGCCAACCGCCGCGCCCACTTGGTTGACCAGCTCAAGACGGTCGGCCTCGGCGTTGCAGGCCAGCCGGCGGCACCATTCGTACTCGTCGACACCAGCGGCGTACGCGGCAACCATGAACCTGGCTGGCTCCGCCTGGCGCTACGGGATCACGGTTTCGCCGTACGCCGAGGCGAGACCTTTCCCGGCCTCGGGCCAGACTGGATAAGGATGACCGTACGCGAACCCGAGACAACTGACCAATTGGTCGCGGCCCTTAGCCGACTTGTCAGAATCTAAGCGGGCTATAGCACGCCGAGAGTCTGACATGTCGGCGTGGTGGAGGAGGTGGTGCACAGTGGGCAGCGGATACCGCCATGAGGTGACCGCGACCAACGCGCACCGCAAGCGGCTGATCGTCGTGCTCGTGATCACGCTCGGCGTACTGATCGCTGAGGTGATTGGTGGTCTCATTGCCGGTTCGCTCGCGCTGCTCGCGGATGCCGGCCATATGCTGACCGACTCCACCGGTCTGATCATGGCGCTGATCGCGGCTTCCCTCGCTGCCCGCGCTGCCACAGTGAAACGCACCTTCGGCCTCCAACGCGCCGAAGTGCTCGCAGCGCTCGGCAACGCGCTGCTGCTGGTGGGAGTCGCGGTCTGGGTACTGATCATGGCTGTGGAACGGCTGCGCAATCCTGTCGAGGTCCATAGCGGTCTGATGCTGGTTGTGGCCCTCGTTGGTGTGCTGGCCAACCTGGCTGGACTGCTGGTGCTGCGTCCGGCCCAATCCAAGAGCCTGAACATGCGGGGCGCCTACCTTGAGGTCTTTGGCGACCTCGTTGGCTCACTGGCTGTCATCGTTGCCGCGCTACTGATCTTGATCACCGGCTGGATGCCCTTTGATGCGATTGCATCGCTAGCCATTGTGGTGTTGATCATCCCTCGGGCATGGTCGCTGCTCCGCGAGGTCGTCGATGTGCTGCTGGAAGCCACGCCACACGGCGTTGATCTTGACGAGGTGCGCGAGCACATCACGCGGGTACGCGGGGTGGTCGACGTCCATGATCTGCACGCCTGGACGATTACCAGCGGCGTCCCTGTGCTGTCGGCGCATGTCATCGTCGATCAAGCCTGCATTAGCGAGGGGCGCTCGGGTGAGGTGCTGGACCGGCTGGGCGAATGCCTGGGTGGACACTTCGACGTCTCGCACTGCACATTCCAGCTCGAGCCGGTTGGCCATCAAGAGCACGAGGCCGCCCACCACGCGTGACGTCTTGGCCCTCGCGATTCCACCACGCTGAGCTGCGGAAACCTACGTTTACGTAGCTTTCTGACGGTTTGCACAGGTTGCAACCTATGCAAACCGCAGGCAACCTACGTAAACGTAGGTTTCGGCATCGGGTGTCGGAGGTCGATGGGAGGCTGAGAACCATGTCGACGCAGTACTACACAGCCAGCAGCATTGACGGCTTCATCGCCGATCCCGACAACTCGCTGGACTGGCTCTTCCAGTTCAGCGAAGAGACCGGAATGGAAGATCAATATCCCCAGTTCATCGCGCAGGTCGGGGCGATGGCCATGGGCTCGACAACGTACGAGTGGGTCGCCGACCACACTGGCTTTATCAACGATCCAACTAAGTGGGAGTACACCATCCCGACGTGGGTGTTCAGCAGCCGGGAATTGCCTCGGGTGGAGGGGCCCGACATCAAGTTCGTCTCGGGCGATGTGGGTCCGGTCCATGAAGAGATGGTCAAGGCGGCCGAGGGCAAGAACGTCTGGCTCGTGGGCGGTGGCGATCTAGTCGGACAGTTTCATGATCAGGGCCTGCTCGATGAGGTGATCATTGGCATGGCGTCGGTGTTTCTTGGTTCTGGTGCGCCCCTGCTACCGCGAAGGATTGTGACGCCGCCGCTGCAACTGCTCGAAGTCACCAAGTACGGGGCAGATTTTGCGATGTTGCGTTACGCCATCCCGAGGGGCTAGCTGAAACGCAGCAGCCGAAGGCTATTGGTCACCACGAAGAGCGAACTGAGCGCCATTGCGGCCGCGGCGATCATCGGGTTGAGGAAGCCGATCGCAGCGAGCGGTATGGCGACGACGTTGTAACCGAACGCCCACCAGAGGTTGCCGTGGATGGTTCGCAGCGTCGCTCGGGAAAGCCGAATGGCGTCGGCGGCGGCACGTAGGTCTCCACTGATCAACGTGAGGTCGCTGGCCTGCATGGCCGCATCTGTGCCGGTGCCAAGTGCGATTCCAAGATCAGACTGCGCCAGTGCTGCCGCGTCGTTGACCCCGTCGCCGACCATGGCGACACGATGTCCCGCATCTTGCAAGCGGACTATCTGAGCCACCTTCTGCACTGGCAAGACGCTGGCGATGATGTCCTCAATGCCAACCTCAGTCGCAACGGCTCGGGCCGCAGGTTCATGATCACCAGTCAACAGCGTCGGGTGTAGGTCCAACGCCCGGAAGCGGCGTACCGCCTCCGCAGATGTCGGCTTGACGACATCGGCGACCGCGATCACACCACGTGCTTCACCATCCCAGCCCACCAGTACCGGCGTACGTCCTCGGACCTGGTCTGCCAGGTACGTCCCCCGCAGCTCGGAAGCAACCTGCAGTCCTTCCTCATCCAGCAACTCCAACCGCCCCACTACCACCGACCCGTCAGCGTCCGTGGTCGCCCCAGCAGCCACTGACGCTGACAACTCCGCGAGAACGCCGAGGCCGGGGCGGTTCTGGAGCTTTGCGATGGTGGGAAGCGAGCCGTGAGTACGGGCGTGGTCGGTGATGGCCTTGGCGATCGGATGCTCCGAGCCAGATTCGGCGGCGCCGGCTGCCACGAGCACTTCGTCCTCAGTCACGCCGGTGCCAGCAGTCACAGCAACGACAGCCATCCGGCCTTCGGTGATCGTTCCGGTCTTGTCCAGCACGATCATGTCAATATGCCGGGCGGACTCTAGGACCTCAGGTCCGCTGATCACAATGCCTAGCTGGGCACCGCGCCCGGTGCCGACCAGCAACGCAGTCGGCGTCGCCAATCCAAGCGCGCACGGACAGGCAATGATCAACACCGCCACTGCGGAGGTAAAGGCAAACGAGACACCCGACCCCTGGCCCAGCCAGAAACCCAGAGTGGCGACCGCAATCGCGATCACGATCGGCACGAAGACCGCCGAAACCCGGTCGGCAAGTCGCTGTACTGCCGCCTTACCGCTTTGCGCCGCCTCGACCATCCGCACGATTTGGGCCAGCTGCGTATCGGCGCCAACCCGGGTGGCCTCGACCACGAGCCGACCATGGGTGTTGACGGTGGCTCCCGCCACTGCGTCGCCCGGGCCAACCTCGACCGGCACAGATTCGCCTGTCACCGTTGAGGAATCCAGCGCGCTGTGGCCGGAAACGACCACTCCATCAGTTGCCACTCGCTCGCCCGGTTTGACGACGAATCGGTCGCCAACGTGCAGCCGTGAGATGTCAGCAACGGTCTCGCCACCGGCTGTCAGCAGCGTCACCTCCGACGGTGCTAGCTCCAGCAACGCCCGCAGTGCCGCGCCGGATCGGCGCTTGGCTCGCGCCTCCAGGTAGCGTCCAAGCAAGATGAAGGTAGTGATGCCGACCGCTGCTTCGAGGTAGAGGTTGGCCGTCGGGGCATGCCTGATCAGCCGGAACTCGAACGGGTGTGTGAAACCGATTTCACCAGCTGCGCCGAACAGCAGCGCGTACGCCGACCAGCCGAATGCGGCGAGCGTGCCAATCGAGATCAAGGTGTCCATGGTCGCGTTGCCATGCTGGAGATTCAGCAGGGTGGCGCGATGGAACGGCCACGCACCCCAGATCACCACGACGCAGGTTAGCGCGAACGAGATCCATTGCCACCAAGGAAATTGCCACGCCGGAACCATCGCGATTACAATCACCGGCAAGCTCAGCGCCCCGGTAATGATCAGCCGGCGGCGCAGTTGGCGCAATTCGAGATCGGGATCCCGCGGACTCTCAGTTGGCAGCGTCGCGCCGTAGCCCGTATTCTCGATGGTCTCGATCAGGGTCTGCGTTGTAGTGCCGCCACCGACATGGACAGTGGCCTTCTCCGTCGCGTAATTGACGGTGGCGTTGACACCTTCGAGCCGGTTGAGCTTCTTCTCGATCCGGGCAGCGCAGGATGCGCAGGTCATGCCCTGAACATCGAGTTCAATGGTCTGAACTGGCACTCGTAGCTGAGTCATCGGGTCACCTGCACGGTGAACTCGGCGAGATATGGCTTCTCGGCACGATAGAACTCAACGAACACCCGATAGCTACCTTCGTCCGGCACGCTGCCGAGAAAATCCAGCCGCGGTCCGGTCCCCTCAGAGGCCGAGTGCAGGTGCAGATAGCCGAGATCAGCCGGCCGGATCACCACACTGTGGCCCATCTCACCGTGTGCCGGCTGCAAATCGGTGATGGGCTGACCATGATCACTGACGGTCACCCCGCTGCTGCTGTCGGCGCTGGTAGTCAGGTCACCGGTACGCGTCACCGTAAGATCCTTGACCTGCACGTGATCTGCAGTCGGTGGCAGCGGCTCAGGCCGATAGCCCCCACTGACCATGAAGTCGGTTGCCAGCGCGATCTCCCGGCCAAGCGCCTTCGATTCAAAATGAATGATCACGTGCCAGGGGCCTGGCGTCAGGTCGAGGAGTCCCCACCATGATGTGTCCTCGCCTTGCTGAGCTACGAGGTGTTGATATCCAGTGAGGTCGCGCCGGAACGCAATGAGATGCATGTGCTCGCCGGCATCTTCATCGAGGTCGGAGACCACCTCGCCGCCAGGCGCGGCCACAGTGAATTCGACTGCCATTTCCTTGCCGGGCTTTTGGGTCGCCTCTACTGCTCGGAACATGTAACCCTCAACGGTGTCTGCCGGCGCGATCATCTCGGAGTTGTGGATCTGTACCGGCGCCAGCAACGCCTGCGACTGGGTGCCCGCAAGGTAGGAAATGCCGAAGACGGCCGTCAGCAAGGTCAAGAAGGCGACAAGCTTGGCGGGCGGGTTCATGATCAGGCAGTGATCGTTGAGTTAGCTCGGTACCTAGGCAGTGCTGGCGACGCGATAGCCGGCCTCGTCCACCGCAGCCTCGATGTGGGAGAACGGGATCTCGGCCTCGCTGATCACGATCAGCCGGCAGCTGTCGAGATCAACTTTGACATCGGTCACTCCGCTGACCGCCGAGACATCTTCGGTGACCGAACTCGCACAATGGTGGCAGTGCATTCCTGAGACCACGTACTCACTGGTGACGGACATGGACATTCCTTTACTAAACAGGAGAAGGGATTGACTACGAACGAACGAGACGCGCGATGGCGTCGGCGGCTTCCTCGATCTTGATATCGGCCTCAGCGCCTCCCTCAGCGGCAGCACGAACGACGCAATGACTGAGATGTTCACCAAGTAGGCCGAGTGCGACCGACTGCAGCGCGCGCGTCATTGCCGACACCTGGGTCAGAATATCGATGCAGTACTGCTCTTCCTCGATCATCTTTTGCAAGCCACGGGCTTGACCCTCGATTCGGCGCAATCGTTTAAGGTAGTCGTCCTTACTGGCAATGTAGCCATGATGGCTGTCGTGATCAGGCATCAGCTTCCTTGGTCTCTGAAGTACCCCCTTAGGGTATATGCCACGTCAAGTGGATCTTGCTATCACAGCTATGTGAGAATGTCCGATCAAAGCGGAAAATCCGGACGCCGCTGTTTTCAACAGCTTGCGGATGAGCCTGTGGGTAATACGCTCCGATCGGGAAAATCACATGGCCGTCGACGGATGCCATCCGAGTTGTGAGATGGGGCGCAAAGAACCTTCATCCACTTCGTCCAGAGGTGCATTTACGCTAGTCAGGCCGCATTTGATGGCTGTATGCCAGCAATGGTCCCCAGATCGATACCCAGAGTCTGCACAAGCACAGCGCGTGTCCCCCACAGCGCACAATTTGTTGTCCACAGCCCCTGTGGATAACCGACTGTTCAGGTCTCAGCGGACCGCGTACGGTTGCCGGCGTTGACCTGTCCCGGCGCCATGTGAGCGTACGTGTCAGTGAACGTCACTACAGTTCCGAACACGTATTCGATTGGTGCTAGGGCGGGTGTCCCGCGGGCTCGGGGGCAAGCGTCCAGCGGATTATGTAAGGAGTAAGGGTGAGTGTTGCCGAGGTGATGCCGCCCTATAGCGGCGAAGCGCCTCGCCAATCCGCTGGTACGCCGCCGCAAGACATGGAGGCCGAGCAGTGTGTGCTCGGCGCCATGCTGATGAGCAAGGACGCCATTGCCGACGTCGTCGAGGTGCTACGCGGCACCGACTTTTACCGACCGGCGCATGAGCAGGTCTATAACTCCATCATCGACCTGTACGGCCGTGGCGAGCCGGCTGACGCCGTCACAGTCTCCGACGAGCTGGGGAAGCGCGGGGAGTTGCTGCGCATCGGCGGCGCGCCGTACCTGCATACACTGCTGGCGAGCGTCCCAGTCGCGGCCAACGCGGGTTACTACGCCCAGATCGTGCACGAGAAGGCGATCTTGCGTCGCCTTGTCCAGGCGTCGGTACGGATTGGCCAGATGTCGTACGCCGCCGAGGGCGATGTCGATGACATCGTCGACCGTGCCCAAGCGGAGGTCTACTCGGTCACCGAGCGGCGGTTATCGGAGGACTACAAGCCACTGTCGGAGCTCATGCAGCCGACGCTGGATGAGATGGAGGCCATCGAGTCGCGCGGCGCCGGCTTGTCGGGCGTGCCAACCGGATTCGCCGATCTTGATGAGGTCACCAACGGTTTGCATCCCGGACAGATGGTGATCATTGCAGCTCGACCTGCGGTCGGAAAGTCGACACTCGCTTTGGACTTTGCGCGCTCGGCATCGATCAAGAATGGGCTCACCTCGGTGATCTTCAGCCTGGAGATGAGCCAGATCGAGATCACCATGCGCCTGCTATCTGCTGAAGCGAGCATCCCGCTCTCGCACATTCGCGGCGGGCGGATGAGTGACCAGGATTGGAATCGGGTGTCGGCGAAGATGGGCCAGGTTTCTGACGCACCGCTGTTCATCGACGACTCGCCCAATCTGACGATCATGGAAATCCGAGCGAAGGCGCGCCGACTCAAGCAGCGGCATGATCTCAAGCTGGTGATCATTGACTACATCCAGCTCATGACGTCTGGCAGGAAAGTGGAATCTCGCCAACTCGAGGTCTCAGAATTCTCCCGACAACTCAAGCTGCTGGCCAAGGAGCTTGACGTGCCGGTAGTGGCATTGTCTCAGCTCAATCGCGGACCGGAGCAACGAACCGACAAGCGGCCCATGCTTTCTGATCTTCGTGAGAGCGGCAGCTTGGAGCAGGATGCGGATCTGGTGATCTTGCTCAACCGACCTGATCTTTATGACAGGGACTCCGATCGCGCCGGTGAGGCCGATTTTGATGTTGCCAAGCATCGCAACGGTCCTACGAAGATGATCACTGTCGCATTCCAGGGTCATTACTCCCGGTTCGCCGACATGCAGATCTGATGGAAGTTGCTTGGTCAAGCGCCACTGCCCGGCGGTTGCAGCGGCACTGGCTACACCCGGCGGCACCGTCGGAAACCGATCCAGCGCGGGTCGCTGCCAGAATCTGTGGCGCTCACGCGCAGGTGCTATCCGCGGCCGAGCTATCGATCGCGCTGCGCATGGAGAAGGCCACCCGTGCCACTGTCCGGCGCGCCTTGTGGGAAGACCACAAATTGATCAAGACGCACGGCCCACGAGGCACTGTGCATCTGCTTAGCACCGAAGACCTTCCGATGTGGACGGCCGCGCTCTCGGCTATCCCGGCCCACTCCCCCTTCCCCGACGGCGTACGTCTATCAGCGGAACAGGCCAGAGCGATCGTTGCCGCCATCGGTGACGCGCTAGAGAACTCAGAGCTGACCTTGGATGAGCTGGATCAGGCTGTCGTCGAGAGAGTCGGAGCCTGGGCAGGCGATCGGGTAATGCCGGCATTCCAGGAGCTCTGGCCGCGATGGCGGCAGGCCGTCGGCATGGCCAGTCACCGCGGGGTGCTCTGCTTCGGTCCGAACCGCGGCCGCCGCGTCACCTACACCAATCCACGTCGTTGGCTACCGGGCTTCACGTCTGCACCCGAAGAGGAAGCCATTGCCAAGATGATCAAGGACTACCTGTTCGCGTACGGGCCAGCGACGCCGCAGCAGTTTGCCCAGTGGATCGGTGCGCCGCCCAGCTGGGGAAATGAGCACTTCGGACGGTACCGAGAGCAGCTGACTGAAGTGATCTTCGAGGGCAGTCCGGCATGGGTAGCGGAGGGCGGCACGACAATGCCGCCTGCCGAAGAGACGGCAGGGACTGTCTTGCTATTGCCCTACTTCGACGCGTACGTCGTCGGCAGTCAGCCACGCGACTCGCTCTATCCGGGAGTGGCGACCCAGCGGGCGCGCGCCCCATCCGGCCAGGCCGGCAACTACCCGGTGTTGATCATCGGTGGGGTCGTCACTGGCGTCTGGCACCAGCGTCGATCCGGCAAGCGGATTGACGTAACGGTCGAGCCACTCAGACCGCTCATCGCGTTTGAACGTAACGCTCTACAGGTCCAAGTTGATCGAATTGCGGAAGTCATGGAGGGCGAACCACAGCTCACCATCGGAACAGTCACAGCCGGCCCGCACGCGTAGTGACAAGCTCTCCCCATGGTGATTGAGCCGCTGGCCTTTCTCGGCGTGTGTCTGCTCGTGATCTGTACGCCGGGGCCCGATACCGCCCTTACTATCCGCAACTCGACATCAGCGGACGACGCGGCGGGCTGCTGACCGCTGCCGGAATCGCCGCCGGACAAATGCTGTGGACGTTGGCGGCAAGCGTAGGCATCGCTGGTCTCTTACAGGCGTCTCAGCCGGCGTTTACGGCGCTCAAGATCATCGGTTGGGTGTACTTGGTGCTCCTTGGAATCCAGTCGATCTTGGCTGCAGTACGCGGCCGGCCCAGTCATGAACAGCGCAGAGTGAGATCAAAGCTTGGGCAGTGGAGCGCATTACGCCAAGGACTCGTCAGCAATCTCGCCAATCCCAAGATGGCCGCTTTCTTTCTCAGTCTGCTTCCGCAGTTCGTGTCACCCTCTGCTGGCAGCAGCTTTGTCCCGTTCGCGCTGCTCGGGCTGCTCTTCTGCCTGATGACGTTCGGCTGGCTCTCGATTTACACCCTGGCCATTCATCGGCTTGGAGGCTTTCTGCAGAGATCCCGCGTGCGTCGCGCGCTCGAGGCAGTTACTGGCACGGTTCTCGTTGGGTTGGGCGTGCGGTTGGCGGTAGACACGCAGGGCTGAACGGCCCGACCGGATTAGCCAAACTGGGCCTGTGGCGGGTCATGTTATTGCCTCGCACCGCCGGGTATGTCCTCCAGGTGAATCTCATTTCGCAGAGCGACATCATGCCGCGTTAGGAGGACCGTTATGTCAGGACATGTTGCCACTGCTGAATGTGAAATCGACGCTCCACCCGACAAGGTCTGGCGAGCGCTTACCGAGCCCGAGCTGATCAAGAAGTACATGTTTGGCTCAGAGGTGACGACCGATTGGCAGCCGGGCAGCCCGATCACCTGGAAGGGCGAGTTTGAGGGCCGGGAGTACGAGGACAAGGGCGAGATCATTGCGGTCGAGCCCGGCCAGCGACTGGAGGTCACTCATTTCAGTCCGCTCACGGGCCAAGAAGACCGGCCGGAGAATTACCACAGGGTCCGCTATGCGTTGCAGCAAACCACAGGTGGCACGTCAGTACGGCTGACCCAGGACAACAGCAGCAGCGCCGAAGAGGCCGAGCATTCCGCAGCCAATTGGCAGATGATGCTCGACGGTCTCAAGAATGTGGTCGAGCAAAGTTAAGCCTACGGCCAAGGCACTTGGGTCGGTGGCTAACGCTCCGGCCCAGCCTTCTCAAGCGGCTCGAGCATGATCACCGGGATTTGCCGAGGTGCAGCACGGCGATAATACGGCGCCCACCACGGATAAGCCTCCAGGCCGCGGTCGACGTATCGCTGCCGCTCCTCGCCCAATAGTTCACGAGCCCGCATTTGGACTGAGGATCCCCTCCAGGTGATCATGACGGACGGATGGGCGCGGAGGTTGTAGTACCAGCTGGGATTTGACGGCCGACCGAAATTGGAGGCGATTAGCACTAGATGATCACCGTCGGGTAGCGCAAGCACGGGAAGCGTACGCGGCTCCCCGGTGCGCGCACCGGTCGTTGTCAGCATGATGATCGGAAAACCGGAAACCCAAGCAGACAAGGTCGTCCGGCCACCGCTGATGCGGAAGAACGCGCGATCGATGCGGACCAGCGCGTGTGGCGGTATCCATGACATCGGAATGATCTCCGCGGCCTTGTGGGCCAGACGCCGCAGCGGCTCAGGACGCCTGCTTTGGAAGTCGATCATTTACAGATCTTGCTTAGGCGGATCGAACCAGCCGGATCTTCCCACCCGGTTCGCGCTCTAGGGCGGGGACGGGCCGGACTTTGACGGCCGACGGGATTGCACCGGTTAAGCCGATAGCAGTTCCGAGGGCGTCACGCAGCCGTTCCGGCACGTCTGGTGAAGCCCCCGGAGTCAGCACGATCTGGGCATGCAGACCGTTCACGTCGTACACGAAGGCGTATTCGCCGACCTCAGCAATGGGCGCCACTGCCGACCCGAGCACGGAAGGGTGGATTGGCACCGTCGCGCCGTCTGGTCCGGGGAGATACAGAATGTCCGCGGTACGTCCGTCGACCGAAAGCAGGCAGCGCCAAGGTCGGCCCGTGGGGTTGGGTAGCGGTGACTCGCACGGGCCGGCCCTCTACCATGCGCTCGAGGCGCTGCTGAGCTTCCTGGCGTCGTCGGCGGGGCGCACGCACGCGAACTGCGTGGCGACCGATTCCTTCTTCATGCTCAACGACCGGTGGGAGCGC
>Ga0126310_10000319_pt1 | contig 15615 bp, 11 predicted proteins | sample Plot60_FD_92540 | JGI IMG/M metagenome (GOLD analysis project Ga0126310, IMG submission 92540) | Serpentine soil microbial communities from UC McLaughlin Reserve, CA, USA - Plot60 | ecosystem: Environmental > Terrestrial > Soil > Grasslands | place: USA: UC McLaughlin Reserve, Lake County... | reverse complement strand
TATTGATAAATAGCTATCAGCAGGTCATTTTTAATTATTATTGTCTGCAATACAACACTATGAAAGGTGCACCGCTTTAATCGCCTCGTAAGGGATATGCATCGATAATCCTAATCCCGCAGGCTTCCGAGTAAAATGAATGAAATGAATATCATTTGACAGGACTGAGGCACAAAATAAACGTGATCTAATGCCGTATCATCTAATCGGGCGAATGTTCCATAGGCATCTCTATCAGAAAATATGGCAGGGAAATACGAGAGCCATCTACGATTCTGGTAGCTGTTTTAGATCATCAATGGAAAGAAACTTCGAACAAGCTGAGAGCTTAGCTAGAATTAGGACCAAGCACGTAATGGCAAAACTCTCATCTTATGCTCTGATAACGCGTAAAAATTGTCATTATTTTGGATCTATTTCTATTATATACAATTTATATCAATTTTATTAGTCAGAAATGGATATTGAATGCGTATGCAAGTAGGAATTAGTCAGAACCAAATTTCGACCGTTAATCCTGCGTCAATATATCTACCTATTTTCCTGTTGGTGTCGCATTATCTGAAAAAAACATCTGAACCAGCCGCTTGCGAGCCTTGCTACTTCTTCTAAAGCGCCAGGTTCCTCAAAAAGATGAGATGCTTTTGGAACTACTACTAACTTTTTCTTCTCTGACCCCAGATATTTCAGCGCATTTTTGTTCCATGAGATGACTTGATCGTGATCGTTTCCACCGACTATGAACAGAGTTGGAACGTTTATACGTGCAAGATTGTCTAATCCTGCCAAGTCGGGTCTCCCGCTTCGTGATACAATGGCGCCCACTTGTACTTCAGACAAGCTTTGTGACTCTAGTTCTCCGTGTTCTCTCTTTTCTCCTACTCCCTTTGATGCTTCTCCTTGTTGTTGTAGCATGTTTTGATTTTTTATATTGGACACGACAATAGCAGCAGCTGCTGTTAACGCTGCGGCTGTGCCCGTGCTCGCTCCAAAGTAACCTAAAACCAGATTTTTAGTATCGTCATTTGATGATATCCACTCGGTAATGGCTATAACGCGATCCGCTAGCAATTTAACATTAAATTTATTTAATAAAAGACCAGGGATTTTACACTGCATTTTCTGAGCTCGTATATCTGCTTGCTCTTCCTCAACTGTGAGAAGGTCTACTAGAATTGTGGCAAGACCATCTTTATTCAAAGCTTCTGCAACAGATCTGTTTCTCGTACTATGCCTTCCGCTGCCACTTCCATGACAGAATAAAATTATTCCATTTGGCTCTTTTGGGATGACTAAATCTCCTTGCAAAACCCCACTTTCTCCTCTCTCGCTTCCCGGAGACCGATTGAATGGGATTTGTACTGAAGAAGAAGAACTTGATATCATAATGGCACTTTTCTCCTCCCCATAGCGTTAGTTCTCTTTGCCTAATTGCTTCTCATTTACATATATTTATTTTCAGCCTTGTTATGTTGTTAATTGTATGTGAGAAACTAGGCAGGGTGCTGTCTATGTAGAAGACGAGGGGATCTAAAACGGCGCAGTAAAATTGCTACTTTTGACCATGCTTTGTCACAAAATCAACCAGTCCTTTGACCTCATCTTGCATATTGATATCATTGCACTCCAATGATTGTTCCTTATTTCCATTTTGAATTGTAATTTTGTATGTAAAATAATCGGCTGCACCTCTTTTTGTCTTTGTCTTTGTTTTTGTTTCTGGACTAGGGCTAGGTTGCTGAGAATTAGATTGTTGAGATTTGGGTTGCTGAGCTGACCTTGCAGAACGTTCAAAAATGTTAGACTTGTCTATCAAGTTCTGCAGTTTGTTTGCGTCATTTGGCGCAAGGGCTTTGGTATCTACAGTAGTTGAACTGGTCATTCCTGCAAAGCCTCCACTTCGTTCAAGATGTATTTTCATTACGTTATGAATCTATACTTCTCTTATTGTATGCCGTTTTATTTAATGTTATTATATTCGTCATTATTGCTGTTGCCTCTTTTTTTCGGAATTATTTCTTCGATTTATTTGGTGATAATCCTACACCTTCCCAACCTTTGAACACAGCCTTTTGCTCCTTGCTATCTTTTCCAAAAATTGTTCCTGCTACCCCGTACGTGAGATTTGCCATTTCCTGAAAGTCAGATGTTTCTCTTAATCTATCCCTCAATGTGATATACCATATCTTACCAGCCTTTTCCCATGCCTTGCCCTCTATCTCCATAGCAGTCAGATAAAAGGCATGATTAGGTATACCTGAGTTGATATGTACTCCTCCATTATCACTTGAAGTATTAACGTAATCTCTCATATGGGCAGGCTGCGAATCTTTTCCAATTGTCGGATCGTCGTATGCTGTCCCAGGCTTTTTCATAGAGCGAAGTGCAACACCTTTGACCTTTCTTGAAAATAAACCGGCCCCAATTAGCCAATCTGCTCTATCGACAGTTTGATTAAGTTTGTATTGTTTGACAAGAACTCCAAAAACATCCGAAAGGCTTTCGTTCAATGCACCAGGCTGACCTTGATACTCAAGCGCTGCTTCGTACTGAGTGACTCCGTGTGTTAATTCATGTCCAATTACATCCAGACACATGGTAAATCTATTAAAAATCTGACCATCGCCATCGCCGTAAACCATCTGTGTGCCATTCCAAAATGCGTTATTGTAGTCCTCACCGTAATGGACGGTAGAATCCAGTCGCATGCCTTTACTATCTATTGAGTTTCTCTCGAATATTTCCTTGTAAAAATCATATGTGTCTCCAGAATAATCATAAGCCTCAGTTACGTTACGTCCCCCTTTTGGTTTTGCACCTTCGGTTCTGACTATATTTCCGGGAAGAGACTCTGAATGCTTAGCATCAAAAATCGTCCGATGGAGTTTGTCTGCAACAGCGAAAAGTGTATGTAGAGAACCAGCAACGTTTCTACGCCCTCGTAGTTGCTCTGTAAGAATAAGAGTTTGCCATGCCTTTCGTTTTTGATCCTCTGTTCCCTTTTCAATTATGCGTTTGTTAATGTACTCTGGAACTATGAAACATACAGGGTTACGATTTTTTGAAGCTAAATTATTTACTGATGCGTAACCCGCCAGATTTTCCCTTAATTGGGTGAAAAACACAAATTCTTATCGCACACCTAGAATTTATGTATTCTTTGTGTTGTGATCTGCAGTACATATTAATACAATGAATAGTATCGTCAGCGATATTTAATTGAAAGTATAAAATCTTTAAAAGTATCCCGAAAAATAACAAATATGAGTTAATGTATCAGAGATTTTCTACTTTTTGGAGATATTTGATGTTTCTTTTCATCTTATCGATCCTTTCTATTTTCTTGAGTAACGGCGTCGTGTTAGATTTACAAGAAACAACGGCACAAAATAACACAGCAACACTAGTACAACCAGTAGCTAGTAACACAATAGATTCATCATCATCATCTTCCAACTCAACGTGCACGACGTCAAACGCAACGGAAGCAAGTTCAACTACAGAACTAGGAGCTCCATTTGTAAAAAACGCGACTCTTTATATTGACAAAAATAAAAGTCTGATTCATATTCCTTATAATATTACTGGCGATAATATTCTAAACAATATTACTGCAGAACGGAGTAACTCTACATATCTAGCGGATATTTTTTCGCGTGGCAATGGATCGCTCCAGATCGAACTACCTGCAAATACGCTGGTAGTTTCTAAGAAACAAGGCAGCAACTCCCCTTACTTGGTTTCAGATAACCATCACCTGCTATACTGCACAGAAACCAAAACTACATCTGAAGTAAGAAATCTCAATATTGGTTTTACCAACAGCACAAGAAGAATCAAAATTATTGGAAACTCATTTGTTGACTTGTCCCCAAAAGCTATAGTCAGTCCAAGCCTGCAAATAGTCAACGAAAACTCGACTGTCAAACTTGACGGAAGTAATAGCTACGATCCTCAAGGCGGTCCACTAGAATATAATTGGACACAGACAGCTGGTAGGTCAGTCATAGTAGGCGCTGCCAATACTGCTGCGGCTACATTCAACGCCACAACGGCTGCATCAAATCTTACCTTCATGTTGACAGTTAAAAACTCTGCAAACCAAACTGACGGTGCGAGCGAAAATGTCATAGTACGACATGTTACTGCACAGACTCCGGCTGGACTTAATGCTACTGCTGCGTTTCATGCAATTATTGATAGTAGATTTCCTTATGTTTTCATGGGCATTATCGCTACAGCTATGGTCGGCCCATTGATTATTGATACGTTTCTTGCTTACAGAAGAAAATCAAGTCAAAGCCTAGCCAATCAAAAGACATCTAGTGGTATTCAAGGCATCTCTGGATTATACAGAGCTTTGATGACGTTTGGAGTCATATTACTAGTAGGTGCAATTTTATTCTATATTCTTATCTTGATAACTCTTAATGTCGATAATGTTACCAGCCCTGTTTTACAGTCTTTAGTTGATGTGTTCAAAAATCTTGCCACTATACTTGGTACCGCACTGGCAACTATAATCGCATTTTACTTTGGGATGAGAGGTTCGGAGGCTGCTAAGCAAAAGGCAGCTGCTGCTGAAGCTGCCAGTCTTTCAAAACAGGGTACAGAAGAAGATAAAACACCACCAACTGTTCCTTTTACTTCACCAAGTGATGATGACGATAATGTCCTGGTTAATTCTTCAATTAAAGCTTCTTTTAGCAAGCGTATGAGCCCTTCGACCGTCAACCAATCAACATTCAATATAAGAAAAATAAACAAGGAGGGAACATTTGATGATATTCCTGGTGAAATAGACCTGACCCCTGATAGCAAGAGCGCTATATTTCATCCTAACAACAGCCTTGACCCAGACACACTATATATCGCCACTATTAATGTAGCAGCTAAAGATGAAGCAGGTAATGCATTGGTCTACGCTAAAACTTGGTTATTTAAAACCAAAAAGGTAGACATACCATAATCATCTTGTCTGGTCTTAATATCTCTATTCATACATAATTAATGTCGCTGGAAGTAGCACGACAGCAAGGAGGAATTTACACTACCGCTACCAATAATAATGGTAATAATAATAATGATTATTGCCTTGGTTCAATTAATTCCTTGTCCTGTTTTTTCACATCTGGTGGCACTTACTAGTATTTGCAGTACGCGAAACACATGAACCATACTATGCTCCTTTTTATTTACAAATCATAAATGCTTATACCAAAGTATTAGATCTAAGTATCAGTCAACCAAATTCAGGGTAATTGAAATGAACGCATACTATGTTGCTTGGTGGAATCTTGAGAACTTATTTGATACAGAAAACTCTACACAAAGAACGGAAAAATTACAAAGAACTTTAGGAAATGAACTGCGAGGCTGGACTGAAAACATACTTGAGAAGAAAGTTAATCAGCTTTCTACGATTATATCTAAAATGAATAACAATGCAGGACCTGACATTCTCGGTGTTTGCGAGATCGAAAACAGACCTGTTATCGAGAGGCTGGTCAATAAACTTGCAAGTATGCCTAATCATCAGTACAAGGTTATTCACGCTGATACTCAGGATGAACGAGGGATTGATGTAGCATTTATTTATGATAGCAACAAGTTTGATATTGAAAAGGATCCGCAAACCGGCAAAGAATTGATCTTCTCACACTTTATACTGAAAAGAGTCGCTACTCGCGATCTGTTGCAAGTAAATCTCAAGACTAAATCATCGGGAAACAGATTGGTATTGATTGGTAACCATTGGCCATCACGTATGGCTGGTCAATATGAATCAGAGCCTTATAGAATCGTTGCAGGCGAGACTCTGAGTTATTTCCATCGGCGAATACTTGAAGAAAACATCGAAGAGCAGGGTGAGACTGCAATTTTAGTTATGGGTGACTTTAATGATGAACCATTTAACAGGTCCATAACAGAGTACGCATTAGCTACAACTAGTATGCTCAAAGTTAAATTATCAAGGGGTGTGCCTAGACTGTATAACTTAATGTGGCCGGTCTTGTCTAAGGGGGTAGGTACATTTTATTTTCAAGACTTTCCCAACTTTTTGGATCAATTTATGATATCCAAAGGGATAGCATTAGGCAGAAAATTCCAAGTAGAGGAAAATTCAACTGGTATCGTAACATTCCCAGAGATGCTAAAAGGCCAGTATAAAATACCTATCAAATTTGGCAGACCATCAGATCACAGCCTTAATGAGAATGGATTTAGCGATCATCTTCCTATCTCAGTTCTCTTAAAGGAGACGTAGGAGATGTTCAATAATATAAGCCATTTTATCACCACGTACTTTTATCATTAAGCACGACTAGTACAACGAGGATCAATCAAAGACTATACTCAATGCAGCAAAACAGAAAAGAATTGAATAATTATGAAAAATAGTAATATGCGTATACAATACTGTTAGGCTCAAAATATACATTATAAAACTGAAGAAAAATATTCGGTGTTAAATGGTAGACTCAAATGATGATGATCATATATGCCACGCTAACTAGACCAGAGAAATTAGATCAAATTAGGCGAAGATGAAAAACTTTAGATATATTACTAAATCACATAAACAGAGAATCATTTGTATGATAAGATCATAGTTAGTAACCGTAAATCACTAGTGGGCAAATATGGTAGTGATGGGTTTGAAGAAATAGAGAATGCTCTCGCGAAAGTAGCAGCTGCAGATGAGAAGCGAGGAATTAGGAGCAAAATTCTATACCTAGATGACAAAACGAGCATGAAACAGATTCGTACCCGAGCTGTGATCAATGCTTTAGACCCACGTGAGAACAAACAAGCAATAGATGCCGTGTTCAATTCTATTAATCCGCACTATCTAATGATTTTAGGTGCCCCGGACATATTTCCTCATCAGGACCTTGATAACCCTGCATATAGGTCTGATAGGCCAGATGATGACAGTGATGTTCAGGCATGGGGAGACCTGCCATATGCATGTGACGCACCTTATTCACGAGACCCATCTCGCTTTGTAGGTCCAACGCGGGTAGTGGGAAGACTGCCAGACTTGGTCGGCGCAAATGAACCGTCTTATCTGATCTCATTACTAAATACCGCCATAGAGTACAAGAGGTTAACACGGGAAGACTACAAGAGTTACCTAGGACTTTCTGCAGAGGTTTGGCAGGACTCGACTCGGCTTAGCATAAGTAACGTGTTCGGTAATGCTAATAAGTTGCTTCTAGCACCGCCCTCGGGACCCGACTATCCGGATGGTGAGTTACGCAACCGTATGCACTTTATCAACTGTCACGGCGGCAGTGCCAGTCCAGAGTTTTACGGCCAACACGAGAATAGCTATCCTATATCACTTACTACCCAGTCTACTATTAGAGAAATTGTAGAGGGTACCGTCGCAGCCGTAGAATGTTGTTATGGCGCAGAGCTCTACGATGCAGTCACATTGGCCATCGATCAACCAATATGTCAAAGCTATTTGCAGCAAGGAGGGTACGGATATTTTGGCAGTACGACCATCGCTTATGGTCCGGAAACTGGAAATGGTGCTGCTGATCTTATATGCCAATATTTCTTGCAAAATGTATTGGACGGCGCCTCTCTAGGCCATGCGGCTTTGATGGCACGTCAGCAGTTTGTAGGGCGCAATGCACAGATGGATGCGGTGGACCTAAAAACGCTGGCCCAGTTTTATCTGCTAGGTGATCCTAGCATTCATCCTATTGACGAACCAAGCGCAACTGTGGTACCTACTGATGTGGCGCCCGCCGATGCGGAGCGGTTCTTTCGTGCTGAACGCAGGGAGAAGATGAAGCTAGCTGGGGATTTTCTGACGCAGACAAAACCCACTGCTTCCAAACGAGTACCAACAGGCAAACTGAGGAAGTCAACGAAAGCAGCACTATCTAACATAGCCAAGTTTGCTGGTCTAGAGGAAAAACAGACCTTTATTGCATATGGTGTCAAAGGAGCACCAGCGTCCAAAGGACGAGCGACAAAGATTAAGGGTACGCCGTCTCGGTACCACGTTGCTATAGGCACGCCGCAGCGAGACGTAGGCAAAAAGGTAAAGCGTGGCGTAGCTATAGTGGCCAAGGAACTAGATGGCCACATCATCGGCTACCGTATATATCACCAACGCTAAAGATTCTTGTGATGAGTTCTGCTCGACCAGTCAGGGTCACTTCTCTCCGCGGACGAATTACAAAGGGCATGTATGGCAAGGGGAGCAAGAGCGAGCGTGAAGCAGTTTTTATGGAGACTGCAAATGGGCGTTATGTCTTGCGCAGAAAGGCTGGGCCTGCGTTTGATGATACCAAACTGAATCAGTACGTAGGACATGAAGTCGAGTGCGATGGTTTTTTGGTTGGTAAGACTCTTCTGGGCGATCGAATTGACGTTGTAGATTAGCGTCGGATCATAACCATTAATACTAATAATGATAATAATTCACTTTTTCATGTGTGTCAGTTATCTTATAACTTAATTTTCAATACTCTAAGGTGCATATTGATATAGCACAAGGATTTTGATCAAGCGGACCCGGTGGGCTTCGATCCCACGACAACTGGCTCCGGAGGCTTGTGCTACATGTAGTACATCATATCAGCACCCTATCCTAGCTGGGCGACGGGCCCTTCGTCTCCTATATGCTTTCCTGTAATATTTATTCGTAGGCGAGGACCACACAACTGATATTACAATCGAAGATTTTCTAAAATTACCACGATCTCTTAAAAATTCTATATCATCTGACAGAGTTTTTGGGATTAGCTATAGATATCTCGGTATATTACAAAACTATTATATCTTATAATGCATATATTTTATTGAACATGTATGCTAAAATATGCGGCCTTGAACTTCTCTCATCCTATATAATGGAATTAGATGTAGGCGACATCCTGTCTTTGCAGGCGCTGGTAAAGAACCCCCTTGACTGGCATCACTTTTACGAAAAGATTTCTTTGATAAAGAAAGGAGGTAAAACTGACTTCACTGTTGTTACGCGGGAAGGTGATAGACTTGTGGGCTCTGGAACTGTACTCGACATGGAAAAATGGAGCAACGATGGCAAATTTGGATTTAAGATCAAGGTAAACATAACGAAGCAAAAGTCGTTAGCAGACAAACGTATAAAGCTACAAAACATGCAACAGAATTATCAGAATTCGGTACAACAACAAAAACAACCGCCAACTCCACTGGCGCCCTTACCGACAACTGCTTCGCAGCAGCCGAATAGTGGAGGTAACATAGTGCCCGAAGTTCCTAAATTATAGTAACAACAAATTTTTTCAGATTAGGAAAGGTACACCACAAGAAACCTCACTACACTACACTTATATTTCAAAATTCTTTTTCCTTTTCGGCATAGATATTGGTCTCAATTCGTGCTTTTGCGGTTGATATAGATGGTACGCTCACAGAAAACGGCGGGGGTATGTTGTATTTGCCTGGCATTGTTAGCTTGCGATATTTAGCAAAGCTTGGTTATACTGTGATTTATGTTACAGGACGTTCGTCAATCGAAGCTTATTTGCTCGCTGTTTACAGCGGTACTACGAAAATAGGCGTTGGTGAAAATGGTGGCGTGGTTACAACAGCTCCTCAGGAACACATCCTTTTGGCCAACAAAGAAAAATGTTTGAAAGGCTATGATCTCTTAAAAAAAAATATTGATGGCGTAAAAGTCAAGCCAGTTTTTGAGAGAATGACCGAGGTAGTGTTGCTTAGGACTTTTGATATAAATGAAGGACGTAAAATATTACAAGAAAATGACATGGGATTGTACCTTAGCGATAGCAAATATGCTTTTCATATTAACGAAAAAGGAATAGATAAGGCAACTGGCCTCAAACGAGCGCTGAATATCCTTGACTTGCAACCTGCAAATACGGTAGCCATAGGTGATAGTGAAACTGATATTCCCCTGTTTGAAATGTGTGGATACAGTATTGCACTATATCATGCAGCTGAGTACGTGAAAGCAAAAGCAAGGCACGTAGTATCAGGCGCAGAAGGCATCGGGTTAGTAGATGCGGTCGATTACGTTGCGTTTAATTTTCTGGGGTTGGGGTCAGGAGACAATGACATTTCGTTGCGCAATCGATGAAATTCGTAAAGCATTAGCACTTGGTCTTGAAAGGTTAGGTTATTCTGACTCTGTTCAGGAAGTGCAAAATTTCGACATTTCAGAACCAGCACGAAAGGAACATGGCGACTTGGCATGTAATATAGCCTTTCCACTAAGCAAGAAACACAAAAAACGTCCATTTGATATCGCAAATGAAATTGTTGAAAAGCATCTCAAACCCTACATTTCTGAAAAGCAGAAAAATAATAAAAGTTCGTCTTTTATACTTTCTGCAGAGACCCATCCTTCAGGGTACATCAACTTTAGGGTTAATTTCACGAAATTGGCAGAAACCATCTTGGATCCAATACTAGATGACCCGAATTTTGGTTTTTTAGACCTAGGGCATGCCAAACGAGTTTTAATTGAACATACAAGTGTTAATCCCAACAAGGCCCTACATATTGGACATGTACGAAACATGGTTATCGGCGACTCCCTTTATCGAATAATGAGTGCAACCAACTACAATGTTACTGTTCTAAATTACATTGATGACTCTGGTTTACAGGTTGCAGATATTGTTGTCGGATTTAAATTCGCCGGTTTCCCCGTGGATCCAGAAGCTAGTCATAATAATAATAATAGCAGCAGTAGACATACTGCCAATAACCAAAGTCAAGACGACTACGATAATGACGACAAATACGATAAGAATGAGAATAAAGATGTTAGGAAATTCACAAAATTTGACCATTACTGTGATGAGGTGTATGTAAAGGTAAACGAGCTGTATCAAACTGACAGGTCGTTAGAAGAAAAAAGGCAGCTGGTCTTAAGTGAAATCGAAAAAGGTACATCGGATATTGCCAAGTTTTCCTCAGAAATTACAATGCGTGTCTTGAAAGATCAGCTAAAAACCTCATGGCGAATGAAAACACGCTATGATTTGCTCAATTTTGAATCGCAGATTATTCACTCAAAGTTATGGATCAAATCTTTTGACTTGTTAAAGGAAAAGGGCATTTCTCAGTTAGAGACCAGCGGCAAAAACAATGGTTGCTGGATTCTAAAAATCGAAGGCGAGGAGGACAAGGTAGTAGTAAGGAGCAATGGAACAGCCACTTACATCGCAAAGGACATTCCATATGCCGCATGGAAACTTGGTGTAGTTCATGACCCATTCTACTACTATATATTTACACAGCAATGGGACGGTACTCCTCTTTGGGCCACGACTCTCAATTCCAAATCCCTATCCAAGAACAGTAGGGCTGAGCACCCGGAGTTTGGTTCGGCTGATGTTGCTATTACGATAACTGACGTTAGGCAAGATAGGCTGCAAAGGATAATCTCCAAGGTTTTAGAGAGATTGCATACAAATGGTAAGGAATATCATCATCTTGGTTACGAATCGGTGAGCCTAAGCTCTGAAACTGCTAGGGTACTAGGGTTAGATGTAGGAGATAAAAAATTCGTACACATGTCAGGAAGGAAGGGAATCAACATCGATGCAGATTATGTCCTAGATCGTCTTTACAGCAAGGCTCATGAAGAAGTCAGAAACAGAAATCCTGACCTGTCAGTCAAGTTATCAGAAGAAATAGCGGAAGAAATCGCCGTATCAGCGCTCAGATACAACTTAATAAAACAAGATCTGGGTAAAATGATAACATTTGATATATCTGAGTCACTAAACCTGGAGGGCGACACAGGACCATATCTGCAGTATGCTTATGCTCGATCACTACATATACTGCAAAAATCGGATCATGATTATTTTCAAAGAAAATATGACTTGTTAATGTCAGAGCCAGAACATAGACTCATCAAAGAATTGGCAAAGTTTGATATGGTCTTGGAACAAGCTGTGAAAAATCTAGATCCAAGGCTCATTGCAAAATATGCCTATACGCTTGCGACAGAGTTCAATTTATTTTATGAAAAAGTACCCGTTCTACGAGAAAAAGATCCCAAAATTATGCATAGCAGGCTCGTACTCGTGAAGGCCTTTGGCTTTATGCTAAAAAAAGCACTTAATTTGCTTGGCGTGGCCCCGTTAGATAAAATGTAATTCAAAAAGCAAAAAGTAAAAAGCAAATAATATACTATATACTATAGATAATTTAGAAAATAGGATAAACAATAAATGATTTAATATAGCCAATTTATAACATATAGAAAATAAATTAAAGGCCATATTCTATATTTTATATATATATCAACATACGGCAGCCATTCAAAACGTAGAACATCTTCTTTTGATATAATATAACATCTAACAAGGTAGCTGAAATAAATGAATAAATAAAATCAATATGCTAAAATATATGCTAAAATGAATGCAAAATAAAACAACTTGCAAATCAACGATACTGGCACGTTTATGTTTTGTTTCTTTATTCGAGTTTGGAATTATTTTTATATTTTATTGATACGCCTGCAACTATCATGGTATATGAAAATATAGATGTTGAATTCCCTTAAAGATGAAAAAGTTACCTTTATCATTAATTATTGTATTCGCATCAATATCGCAAGTCTATGCTTAATGCCTGCTGACATGCTAGAAGAGTAGTCTAAATCTCATGTCCAGCCGGATCTCAATTAAAAAAATTCTTTAAACCCTCGTTATAACCTCAATATGTCAAATTGGTTGCCATAAAGAGGTTTGTTGTAGATACTAGCATCATAATTGACGGGGAGATTACCAAAATGCTAGAGTCCAGAGAGGTAATCGATGATAATAGTGAAATTATAATACCAGTCGCTGTAATTGATGAATTGCAATCCCAAGCATCTACTAATAAGGAACACGGTTTTGTAGGTCTAGATGAAGTCAAGAAGATAAGAGAGCTGTGCAGCAGTCGGGGAATTGCAATTCGATTCATAGGTGAAAGACCCAACATAGATGATATACGACTGGCAAAGCATGGTCGAATAGATGCGATAATAAAAGATATAGCTTTGCAAGAAAACGCTGTGCTTATTACAGCTGACTATGTTCAAGCTGAGGTAGCCGAGGCACAAGGTATACAGTCTATTCATATTAGAGCTCCAACTAAGGTAACAAATTTAGAATTTGAAAAATACTTTGACGAAGATACTATGAGTGTTCATCTCAAACAAGGTGTACAGCCTATGGCCAAACGGGGAAAACCTGGGAGCTTTAGCCTCGTCACACTAAGCGAACAAGCTACTTCCCAGGCGGATCTAACAAATATCATAAAAGAAATTTCAGAGGCGTCTCGAGTCAGCCCTCAAGGAAATGTTGAAATAGTTTTAAATGGTGCTACAGTAATCCAATATGGAAAATTTAGAATTGCGATTACAAGGCCACCGTTTTCAGACGGAATAGAGATTACCATTGTTCGGCCAATTTTAAAGCTATCACTTGATGATTACAATCTGACAGATAAATTGATGGATAGGCTATCGGGAAAAGCGGAAGGAGTCATTATCTCTGGACCACCTGGCTCGGGCAAGAGTACATTTGCAAGTAGCTTAGCAGAATTCTATGTAAAAAAGGGCAAAATAGTCAAGACCTTTGAGTCTCCGCGTGACCTTCAGGTTCCAAAAGAGGTTACGCAGTATGCACCACTTGAAGGGAGTTTCGAAAAGGCCCTCGACATACTGCTGTTAGTCCGACCAGATTATACTATTTTTGATGAGGTCAGACGGGCAAAAGATTTCGAGGTCTTTTCTGATATGCGGTTGGCAGGTGTAGGCATGGTGGGTGTTGTTCATGCCAGCAGTCCACTTGATTCGGTTCAGAGATTTATAGGCCGCCTTGAACTAGGAATGATACCACATATTTTAGATACGATTATCTTTATCAAAGGAGGAGCAATTCAGAAAGTATATGACATCACACTCACTGTTAGAGTTCCATCTGGGATGACTGAATCTGATCTAGCCAGACCTCTGGTTGAAGTTCGTGATTTTGAAACCAGTCAAGTTGAATACGAAATATACACTTATGGAGAAGAAAATGTTATCGTACCAATTTCAGACATACGGAAATCTAAACAGGAAGACAATGCTATGAAAAAGCTAGCAGAGTCCAAAATCAAGGATGTAATAAGAAGATTTGATCCTGCTGCGCAAATAGAGATGATATCTGATAATAGAGTACAAGTTAGAGTAGCTAATGATGTGATTCCCAGAATAATTGGAAGGGGTGGCTCGACAGTCGCGGAACTGGAAAAGATGCTCGGAATTAAGATTGATGTTGATGTAAAACGACCTGCGCTTGGAGAAGAGATTGAGTTCGATATTACTGAGGCAGGTTCTTCAGTAATGATCACCGTCGATACTGAAGCAATAGGAAAAATGGTCGATATCTATAAGGAAGATGAATTTATACTTAGCAGCCAGATTGGGAAGAAAGCAAGAATAAAACTTGACAAGAGATCAGAAAGTGGAAGAAAAATAGTAAACTCTGTTCTCACCGGCGATAAGCTTAGGGTATTCCTAAGCAAGCAGTAGCACATTTGTCTGCATTCGGTTTTGATTTTTGTAATTACAAGTTGATTGATTGATTGATTGCTACGTGGCTGCTTGGTATGATAAAGTGATATAGTTTAGCTTTGACGTCCTAATCAATTAAAAAAGTATTATTATATATACTATCATCATAGAGCACCATTAAAAAGAATATATGATATAGCTTAGTCCACATTGTTATTCTTGTTGTATGCTTCAATACCGCTGTACTATTTAGGCAAATCATTAGGACTTGAGATATCTGATGCATTTTAATATGCTTTAGACGAGCACACTGCTACTTTATAATAGCTTTATATACATGACAGTGTTGGGTGTCTAGACTCTACAAAATAAAAATTGCTATGAGACGTTAATGATAAAAGGTTAAAATTGGATATTGTGTTTTTTTAAGCCAATGCGAACTATTATAATTGCAGGATTTGCGATAGCTCTGGCCTCCGGACTATTTTTGAACTACGCAGGCCATCCATGGCAGATCTTTGCACAAACAAACAGTACTTCGAATGCTACTCAAAGTTCAACGGGAAAAGGTAATGCAACCGGCGGCTCTGCCTCAAGTGGTAATGCCACTAGCCAAAACCAAAGTGCCAGTTCTGGTTCCAGCGGCGGCGGAGCTGCTGGGGGCGGAGGCGGAAATGCCACTAGCCAAAACCAAAGTGCCAGTTCTGGTTCCAGCGGCGGCGGAGCTGCTGGGGGCGGAGGTGGAAATGCAACATCTACCCCAAGCTCCACGGTTGCCACTGTTAAAGGCGGACCTAAACAAGTAGGAAGCGCTTCTCAGCTGCAGCAACTAACAGGACCAAATGCTTCTCAAATACTGTCATCAAACACACCCATAGGCAATAAACCTGGTCTACAGGGACTAGCCGCTGAAGGTACCACAACGAGCCAAAAGAATACCACTAGCTCAGCATCTGGAGGTTCATCAGGCTCGTCAGGCTCAGCAGCCAACAAGACAGCGGGTGGAGCCAGCTCAGCAGGACAGAATGCATCTGGCGCAGCAGGCTCAGCAGCCAACAAGACAGCGGGTGGAG
>Ga0126310_10000318_pt1 | contig 15624 bp, 10 predicted proteins | sample Plot60_FD_92540 | JGI IMG/M metagenome (GOLD analysis project Ga0126310, IMG submission 92540) | Serpentine soil microbial communities from UC McLaughlin Reserve, CA, USA - Plot60 | ecosystem: Environmental > Terrestrial > Soil > Grasslands | place: USA: UC McLaughlin Reserve, Lake County... | reverse complement strand
TACCGAGAGGAACGCCGCGGGAGGAATCGGACCGCGCCCGGGGTGCATCCAGCGCACCAGGGCTTCCCACCCTGCGATTCTTCCCGTCGAGAGCTCCAGTTGGGGCTGGTAGTGGACCGCAAATTCTCCTCGGTCGACCGCCCGTCTGAGATCCGCCTCGAGATCCAAGCGTTCTAAAGCTGCGATGTTCATGAACGGATCGAACACCTCGTAGGCAGCTTTTCCGCTAGCCTTGGCACGATAAAGCGCCACGTCCGCGTTGCGCAAGATGTCGGTGGGTCGCTCATGACCGGAGGTGCCCAGGGCGATGCCAATGCTAGTGGTGACGAAGACCTCGCGGGGCTCGAGGATAAAAGGTGCCGCAAGCGCCCGCGTGACCTGGTCGGCTACCCGCAGCGCGTCGCTGGCGTCCCTGACATCCTCCAACAAAATGGTAAATTCGTCCCCGCCGAAGCGTGCCGCGGTGTCCTCGGCACGCAAACACCGTCGGAGCCGTTCCGCCACCGACACCAGGAGCCTATCACCTGCTTCGTGTCCCAAAGAGTCGTTTATGAGCTTGAAGTTGTCCAGGTCCAGGAAGAGCACCGCTGCCGCCTTCTCGATGCGCTCCGCGCGGATCAGGGCGTGTCCCAGCCGGTTCATGAACAGGGCCCGATTGGGCAATTCGGTCAAAGGGTCGTGGAATGCTTGGTGTTTCAGTCGCTCCTCGAAGGTCTTGCGCTCGGTGATGTCACGGTAGTTGACGACGATGCCGCCGATGTTTGGGTCGTAGAGGAGGTTCTTGCTGGTCGCCTCCACTTGCACCCACCTGCCGTCGGCGTGGCGCAAACGGAAGTCGCTTGTGGCTTCGGCGCCGGGACTCCCGATAAGCCCTGCGAAGACTTGGCGTACCCTTTCTGCGTCGTCGGGGTGCATCATGGGCGGCTGGAAGGCGTTGCGGCCGACCCCATGTTCTGGCTTGTAGCCGAGAATCCTTTCGACCACGGGGCTCATGTAGCTGGTGACGCCGTCCGCCCCGACGATCGCAACGACGTCCGAAGAATTCTGGACGAGGGCGCGGAAGCGCTCCTCGCTCTCGCGCCGGTGGACCTCCTCGGAGAGGGCGGCGCTCTCCAACGCGAGCGTGACCTCCCTGCCGAGAGCCTCAAGTGTGGCCTGGTTATCTTCGGAGAGGGCGGAATCGGTGAGTACGAGAATCGCACCCCGAAGCTGGGCCTGGGCGAGGAGCGGCACCAGGAAGACCGCTTGCGCGTCGGGGCTGAAGCCCGAAGCCTCGAGTTTCGAGATGTCCGTGAATTTGAGGTGTTCTGCTTCGACGACACGGCCTTCGAGCAAGCCCGTCTGGACCGCGTCGGGGTACTCGTCAAGGTGGATCCGTGCCCCCACGACCTCTCCCGAGTTTTCGTCACTCGCGGCCACGACGGTGAATTCCTCCAGCGAGCCTGTGGCGATACCTACCCACGAGCTTGTCTTGCTGCCTAGCAGATCACGAGTCGCGTCCAGGGCAACCTCGTAGATGCCCTCCCGGTCCGGAGCGGCAACGAGCTCGGCCGCGGTTCTCCTCAGGAGTTTTTCGCGGCTGATAGCCTCCTCGCGGGTGTGCATGATACCCGCCATGCGGACTAGCACCAGCAAGAACAGCACCACCGATCCCCCCACGAGCACTGGCACGTCTATGGTTTCCCCGCGCGCCCACTGGAAAGCTACCAGGATTGGAGCTATGAGGGAGGCCGCAGCGAGCAACGCGAGACGCCTCCGCGTAAGCCTCGTCTCGGGTTCGAGCACGGTTTTATCGGAGAGGTCCGCCATCGAAGGATGCAGCACGGCAACCCCCGTAAACACAAAAAGGAGCATCTCTAGGGCGTCGATCGGGTTCCCGTTCTTGTAAGTGCCGGTTAGCGTTGTCACGGTGTACACGGCGTCGAAGACCAGCAGCGACACCAGGCCCGTGACCATGGCATAGTAGGCGAACGGACGCTCCCCGCGCACGAGCAGCATCCGCACCACGACCGCGAGCAACACCACGTCCATGAGCGGGTAGGTCGTCAAGACCAGCCGCTCGAGGATCGGAAGGGACTGATCCGTGGCGTACGGCTTCATCAAGAACACCCACGCGAGCATCCCCACGGCCACGGCGACGATTATCGGGTCTATCGTGCTGGCCCGATCGCGGGCGAGCCTCCGGCTCTGGAACATCAGCAGCGCGGCGGCCACACAGAGGTAGGTGGCGATGAAGAACGCATCGGCCACCGACGCGCGCGGGGGTTCGATGCCCACAACAGCCACGTAGTAGACGTAGGTTAAGGAGCCAAGAATGGGCATCAGCATGGCGAACCCGAGCACGTACCAGGGCAGCGGCCGTTTGGGGCGGTGCATCAAGATGCCGGCCACGAACGCGGCGGGCGTGGACGCGACGACCAGGAGGCGAAGAACGTACTGCGCGGTTTGCGTTGGGAGCAGGAAGTACGCGCCCGTGGCGAGGACGCCCACAGCTAGATACATGTGCCATGCCTGTAAACGCCTCATGGCCTTCACTTTTCCTGTCGGTTCAGAATGGGTGTGTCCAGAATAGGACACCTTCACTTTTAGCTCCTTTCGGCGGCCCGGCTACCTCCTCTCGGAAGAGGTCCGTGGCTTTGCGCCCCCGCCTCACGGCAGGTTTGCCTTTTCCAGGACGGGCACCATTATACTCACAGTGCGGGAAGTGCGACCATTTACCATCCGGTCAGTTGTCCTCTGCCAGCTGGCTACCTGCCCGCCGGGGCCCTCAAGAAAGCTCGAACGGACTTGACCTATAGCGGTCTGGGACGATACATCCGTGCGAATCGCGGATATGCTGATGCCCGTCCACCTCTCCCTAAGGAATACTGCGCTCCGGTGTGCGCCGTGGCTCGGCTACGCTGCGCAAACCGCTGTAGCATAACAAATGATCCCTCAGGCTCCAAAATAAGTAGCCCCGGTGGGGGGCACGTTGATCTTAGTGAATCCGAACCGCACCCCGGCACCGAGAAGAACGCGATATAGCATTCTCGGATCTCTACCCGAGCTAACCGTGCGATATGGAAGCAAGGCTATGCCTCATGAAGCAAGACTCATGGTATCCTCATGGTATCCTGCGGCGTGGCTGCATACGGGATGCGGGGTGCCGCTTTCCGTGTATCGCTGTGAATGCGCTGGCGAGGAATCGGAAGGGAATCTCAGATATTGGAAATCGCGGTTCCTAAAAAGGGCGCTTCGCTCTGGGCCAAGACCGACCTTCGAACTCCCTTCTCCGGATCGGGCTTTGAGCCTGCCACCCTGATCGATCTCTTGGGCTGGAGGGCCGCCCATCAACCCGAGCGGGAGGCCTACACCTTCCTGGGAGACGGGGAAGCGGAAGAAAGATCCGTAAACTACCGGGAGCTGGAACGGCAGGCCCGGTCCGTCGCTTCCCGGCTGCAAAGCGCGGGAGTTGCGGCCGGAGAGCGCGTCCTTTTGCTCTACCCTCCGGGACTGGAATACGTCACCGCTTTTCTCGGCTGTCTGTACGCGGGGGTAATCGCCGTGCCCGCCTACCCGCCACGGCTCAACCGGCCTATGTCACGGCTCCAGGCTATCGTGGCGGATTCAAAGGCGATGGTCGCGCTCACACCTACTCACATCTTGTATAACCTGGAGCGCCGGCTCGCGCACGCCCCGGAGATGAAGTCGCTGCTCTGGTTAGCCACCGACGATGGCAAAGACTCGGCACGAGAATGGCACCCTCCCGAGATAGACGGCAACACACTGGCTTTCCTGCAGTACACCTCGGGCTCCACGGCCGCGCCCAAGGGGGTGATGGTCACCCATGGCAACCTGCTACACAACCTTGCCATGATCTATCACGGTCTTGGGTACACGCCGAATAGCCATATGGTGAGCTGGTTACCCCCCTACCACGACATGGGGCTGATCGGGGGGGTGCTGCAGCCCCTCTACGGTGGGTTCCCCGCCGCGCTCATGCCGCCGGTTTCCTTTTTGCAGCGTCCCCTCGGGTGGCTGCGGGCCATCTCCCGTTTGCGGGCCGACACCGGCGGTGGGCCGAACTTCGCCTACGATCTCTGTTCAAGCAAGATCACCCCCGAAGAGCGAGCGACGCTCGATCTAAGCAGCTGGACGGTAGCTTTCAACGGTGCCGAGCCTATCCGACAGGAGAGCCTGGAGCGGTTCGTGGCGGCCTTTGCCCCCTGCGGCTTCCGCCCGGAGGCGTTTTATCCTACCTACGGACTCGCGGAAGCGACCTTGATCGTTTCCGGCAATTCGAAAACGACTCCGCCCGTCGTGCTCCCCGTCGAAGGAGCAGGGCTCGAGCGCGATCGGGTGGTCGTGACGTCCGCCGGGGACAAGGGCACCCGGACGCTGGTAGGCTGTGGGCGGGTTCTGGCGGACCAGAAGATTGTCGTGGTCAACCCCGAATCTCACACTCGCTGCCCGAGCGACAGGGTGGGGGAGATCTGGGTGTCGGGCCCCAGCGTTGCCCAGGGATACTGGGGCCGGCCTGAGGATACAGAACACGCTTTTCGGGCGTACCTGGCGGACACGGGCGAGGGTCCTTTCCTGCGGACCGGCGACCTGGGCTTTCTCCACGACGGGGAGCTGTTCGTGACGGGACGGCTAAAAGACCTCATCGTCATCCGAGGCCTCAACCATTACCCGCAAGATATAGAGCAGACGGTGGAGCGAAGCCACGTGGCTCTGCGTCCGGATGGTTGCGCAGCGTTTTCGGTGACGTCCGACGAAAGTGAGCAACTGGTGGTCGTCCAGGAGCTGGAACGCCGCTACGTAAGAAACGCGGACGTGAGCAAGGTGGTCGCGTCCGTGCGGCGCGCGGTGGCGGAGCACCACGAGTTGCAGGTCCACGCCGTCGTCCTGGTCAGGACCGGGAGCATCCCGAAGACCTCCAGCGGCAAGATCCAGCGACGGGCGACCCGGGCCGCCTATTCGGACGGTACCCTGGCGGTCGTGGCGACGGACGTGTTGCCTGCCGGTGCGTGCGAGCAAGATGCCGGGGCGGAGACCGTGGGTTCCGGGGTGTCGCCGACTGATCTCGACGAATTCCAGACTGATCGCGTTCTCTCCATCGTTCGAGACTTCGTTCGGCGAAGAGGACACTCGGAGCACGTGCTGCTCACCGACTCCCTTCAGGGGGATCTGGGGCTCGACTCGCTGGCCGTCGCCGCGCTGGTGATTGAGGTGGAGACGGCCTTCGAGGTGCGGTTGGGCTATTCGGTCATCTCCGACCTGCGGACGGTGGAAGACGTCTGCGGCGTGGTGCGCAATGCCCCCGAAACCGGCGCACGGGATTCGTCGGCGCCCAACGGGCTCGCCGGGCTTCAAGAGCAGATATTCAGCCAAATCCCCCAGCTCGGCGCCGTTGTGAGCGAGCAGGACGGTCGGAACGTCAAGATCGACGGGCGCTGGTACGCCGATTTCGCGTCCGCGAACTACCTGGGACTGGATCTGCATCCCGCGGTTCAGGCCTCGATCGCCGAGGCGGTAAAGCGTTGGGGCACGCACCCGAGCTGGACCAGGGCCGTGGCCTCCCCGCAGATATACGAGGACCTCGAGCGGGAGCTCGCGAAGTTCATCGGGGTCCCGCACGTCCTGGTGTTCCCGACCGTCACCCTGCTCCACAGCGGCGTCCTGCCCGTCCTCGCGGGCAGCGACGGCGCGATCCTCCTGGACCGGGCCGCCCACAGCTCCATGCAGGAAGCGGCCCAGCTCGCCGGGTCCCGGGGTACGGCCGTGGACTGGTTCGATCACAACGACCCGCACGACCTAAAGGAGCTGTTGGAGCACCATCGGGAGCGGCCCCGGAAGATAATAGCCGTAGACGGCGTCTACTCGATGTCTGGCGACTATCCTCCGCTTCCGGAGTTCGCGTGGCTGGCGCGCAAGCACGGCGCCCGGGTGTACGTGGACGACGCCCACGGTCTCGGCGTCATAGGCGAGAACCCCACGCCGGACAACCCCTACGGGGAGCGGGGCAACGGCGTCGTCCGTCACTTCGGGTTGCGCTACGGCGACGACATCGTCTACGTCGGCGGCATGTCGAAGGCCTTCTCCTCGATGGCCGCCTTCGTCAGTTGCACGGACGAAGACGAGAAGCGACGGCTGTCCATGGCGTCGACCGCTGTCTTCTCCGGGCCGTGCCCCACGGCTAGCCTGGCGAGCGCCCTGGCGGGGCTGAGGATCTCCCAAGACGACGAGGGATCGGTTATCCGCCGGCGTCTGCTGGGCCTGACCCGGCAGCTGGTCGCGGGGACTCGCGACCTGGGGTTCGCCGTGGACAACAACAGACTGTTCCCGCTGGTCAGCGTAAGGATCGGCACTGTACCCGACGTCGTCAAGGCGTGCAATGTGCTTTGGGAGCACGGCATCCTGATCACGCCCGCGCTGTTCCCGGCGGTGCCCGTCGACCGCGGCGCGCTGCGCTTCACGCTCACCGCGGCCAACACCGAAGAGCAGGTCCGGCTGGCAATCGAAGCGCTGCGGAAGGTGCGCGAAGAAACCACCCCGGAAAGGAGCACAGATAAAATCGATCGTCATAACCGGCGTTTCCTCGGGGATCGGCCGCGCAGCGGCCAAGGAGTTCGTTGAGCACGGCTACCGCGTCTTCGGCAGCGTGCGCAATGAAGAGGACGCCAATAGCCTGAAGGTCGAAATGGGGCCTGGCTTCACCCCGCTGGTATTCGACGTCACGGACAGCGTGGCCGTTCTTGGAGCCGCCGGTGAAGTAGAAGAGGCCGTAGACGGTGCCAGCCTGGCGGGCCTCATCAACAACGCCGGCACCGCCCTCGCCGGCCCGCTCATGCACCAGCCCCTGGACGAGGTGCGTCAGCACTTCGAGGTCAACGTGTTCGGCCTGCTCTCTGTGACCCAGGCCTTCCTCCCGTTGTTGGGGGCCAAGGAGCGCCCGGCGCACAAGCCGGGTAGGATCGTCAATGTCAGTTCGGTCAGCGGAAAGGTAGCCGAACCGTTTATCGGTGCCTACGCCGGGAGCAAGCACGCCGTCGAAGCCATCTCCGACTCCCTAAGGCGAGAGCTGATGCTGTACGGTATCGACGTGATCGTCGTCAGGCCCGGGGCGGTAAAGACCCCGATCTGGGAAAAGGGAGCAGCACCCGTTGTTAGCGGTAGGTACCATCAAACCGATTATTCCGGTCCTCTGAACAGGTTCCAGGATTTTGCCGAGAAACTGGTCAGCGGCGGCGACCCGCCCGAAAGAATCGGCAAATTCATCCGCAAGGTGCTCGAGGCCAGAAGGCCTAAAACCAAGTACACTATCGTCCCCGGCAGGTTCGCGGACTGGATCGTCCCCACCACCTTGCCCGACCGCTGGCTAGACCGCTTCGTCGGTAGGAGCTTGGGTCTTACACAGACCACCAAGCAACGTCACAGGCGATGAGGGAAGTCGCTTAGACAGTTTAACTAGGGTGCCGACGATCAACATCGACAAGGAGTGCGGTTGAGCGCACACGGAGGCCGTCGAGCGCCGAGGCAGGTGTTCGCGGCCTTGCGTCCGCTGCGTCACCGCGACTTCCGCCTGCTGTGGACGGGCCTCGCGGTCTCGCTGGTCGGCAGCGGGCTGTGGCTGGTCGCGCTGGCCTGGCAGGTGATCGAGCTCGGCGGCGGCCCCGCTCAACTCTCGCTGGTCAGCGCCCTCTACGGCGTCGGTGTGCTCATGTTCGTGCTGGTCGGAGGTGTCGTCGCCGACAGGCTGCCGCAGCGGCTCGTCATGCTCGCATCGGACCTGGTCCGCGCCGCAGTCCTCCTCGCCCTCGGCGCGCTCTCGCTCACGGGCACTTTGGAGCTCTGGCACCTCGCCGTGGGTAGCCTGTTGATCGGGGCCGGCGAGGCGTTCTTTGTCCCCTCCTACACTGCCCTCTTGCCACGGCTGCTCCCCGAGGATGAGCTGCTCCCCGCCAACGGCCTGGAGGGGACGCTAAGGCCCCTCGCCCAGCAGGGGGCGGGACCTGCGGTGGGCGGACTCGCGGTCGCGGCGCTCTCGCCGGGGGTCGCTATCCTGACCGGCGGACTGACGTACGTCATCTCCGCCGGCTGCCTGCTGGCCATGAACGTCCGACCGGCGAAGGGTTCGGGCTCGTCAGCGAGCGCACCCGGCTCAGAGGGTGCGGCCTCGGTCTTTGCCGACCTGCACGAGAGCTTTCGCTACGTGCGCGAGACGAGCTGGCTGTGGGCGTCGATTTTGTTCGCGCTGGCCCTCGTGCTGCTCATAATGGGCCCGCTCGAGGTGCTGCTCCCCTTCGCCGTGCGCGACAACCTCGGGGGCGGGGCCGACGACTACGGCCTGGCGCTCGCCGCCTTCGGGGTCGGCGGGGCCGCGGGTGCCCTGGCCATCTCCTCCGGGCGGTTGCCACGCCGCTACCTGAGCGTGATGCTGCTCATGTGGGGTCTCGGAGCTCTCCCGTTCGCCGCCGTGGGGTTGGCGAACTCGCTTTGGGTGGTGTGCGTGGCCCTGTTCGCCGTCGGCGCAGCCTTTTCCGCCGGCTTGGTGATCTGGGGCACCCTGCTCCAACGCCGGGTGCCCGACGGCCTGCGCGGGCGCGTCTCGAGCCTTGACTTCTTCGTCTCCTTGGCCCTGATGCCCGTTTCGATGGCCATCGCCGGCCCGGCCGGAGCCGCCTTCGGGCTGGAGGCGGTTTTCATCGTATCCGGCGTAGCCCCCGTGTTCCTGGCCGGCGCGACGATACTACTTCCCAGGCTCGATCGCGACGAGCTCGCCCACCCGCTCGACCATTCGGACGCCGGAGAACCCGACGCAACCGATCCGCCAGGTGGGAAGGAATAGAGGGCAATAGTTAAGGTCCCCGGGTTCCGACTTAGGGTGAAAATGTGTGCTAGACCCGATACGAACGGAAAACAGGCTGCGTTTTAGCGTCCGACTGGACGAAGGTGACCCAGAGGTGCACTTCGAGCGGACGGTCCGAACTTAGAGCAATCCATGAGATCGCATGTTTATCGAGCGCCCAATAGCTTGTGATCACCGGTCCGGCGTCTAGAGAGCGAAAGTTCACTTCCCGCAGCGCCGAGTGGCAAGTTTATGCAGGATTCTGCAAACGGACTTTGGAGAACACCACTTCTATGAGGTTGGGTGAATAGATGCTAGAGGAGATGCGCGTTGGCGATGGCGCCTACTCCCACGGCACATTGACTATGGCATCGCAGATCGCCTCGTGGTCATAGCTGGTAGCGTTTCCCATCACCACGACGCCCAGCGACTCCTCAGGGTAGATGCGCATCACGTTCCAGAACCCCGCCCCTCCACCGAGGTGCTCGACGAAGGTGGGACACCGCTCTCTGGCCTCATGCGAGCGGAACCAGCCCAACCCGAAGTCCCGTTTGCCTCCTCTCGGGACGATCCGCTGCATCATCGCCACCGACTTCGGCGACAACAGCCGAGTGCCGGTGGTTTGACCGCCGTTGAGGTGAAGCAGGACGAATCGGGCAGCCTCGTCGACGCCGCCCACCAGCCCGCCGTAGGCCGGTCCCTTGACGTAGAAGGGGTTGAAGGAGACGTACCTACCCTGTCGAGGACCCACCACGCCGCGCGGCAACGCCGCCCTGAATAGCGGGGTGAGCGGTCGCCAGAGCGGTTGGTAGCCTGTGGCTGCCCCGTCTTCGGTGGGCTCCTGGTAGGAGAAGCCGGTACGGTGCATCCCGAGAGGAACGAGTATCTCTTCACGCACGTATTCCTCGTAGGTCACGCCGGTGATCGCGGAGATCACCTCTCCCAGCACCAGGTAGCCGAGGTTGGAGTAGCTGGCGCGCTCGCCAGGGACGGATTTCAGATTGCGATTCTTGGCCAGCAGGCGGCCCACGAAGGCACTATGGTCGGAGAGTGGGGTACCAGCGGGCCGAACCCACCTGATCGGCAGAGGGTTGGTGAGCGCGGAGCTGTGACTCAGAAGATGGCGGACGGTCACGGGGGTCGGCTGCGACACGACCTTGAAGCCTCTAAAGTACTCGTCGGCCGGGGCGTCGAGGTCAAGGTTCCCGCCCTCGGCAAGCCGCAACACCGCCGTGGCGGTGACGATCTTGGTCATCGAGAACCACAGGTAGCTCGTCTGGGTCGTCGCGGGGCTAGCGGTCGCGAGATCGGCGAAGCCGAACCCCTTGGCCCAGACCAAGCGATCTCCCTTCACCACCGACACCGACAGCCCCGGTACGGCGTCCGTTTCGGTCCGATCTAAGAGGAGCGCTTCTATGTCCTCTATACTCATCGGGCTGCCCGTCTGTGCCATCCGAACTTCCTTGCTCCGAAAGGACGCCCCCAAGCCATCTCACCCAACAGCGAGATCGGTTCCAAGCGACTTCCGAGAACACACCTTCCACGAGGTTGGTGAAGGTAGACATTTGAGAAACGCCTTTAGGGTGTTCTTCGGGGAGTGGAACTGCTCCCAGTCTCTGTCCCTGATGAACGCACCAATGGCACTTCGCAGATCTTCCAAACCCAGATCCTCCCTACCTGCTGTAGATTTGTCCATGATAGTCGAAAGAGTACAATTTTATTGGTTTGGCTCGTCCAGGATACTCCGATCGTCTCCGATGTGAATGAGAGCGTCAAGACGAGCCTTGTAGATCTCATCCAGCCTTGGGCTATCGCCGCGAGTCTCGTCGGCTCTTGGGCCATCTTTATTGGCGCCATCCGCATAATTGCGACCATCCAGCTTAGGTGGGAGACGAAGAACTTGTTGCTTATGGGAACAAGCGGCGTGTTGCTGATTATCTCCGGTATTCTGCTTTGGTTGCCTTCCTTTACCTCGTGGCGTCTGTTGGGCTTCTTGGCGTTGGCGAGCGGGATAACGCTGATAGCCGTCGCCTTGCGGGTGCGGGACCGAGAGGAGTGGGACAGTAGAGTAAGGTATCGTCGGGTATGACACTTGAGTAATCGATTTGAGCATAACAGCCGACAGCCGAACTCTATGCTGTCTCTTGACAGCAAGGCGGTCTGAAGCAAGCTTCGGCGCTGTATGACCGAAAACCTGCTGATCTCGGAAGTGGCATGACGAACTAGGGCCGAAAATAGCCGTGGGCCGCTATGCCTCCTAAGGCGGGTATAGTCAGCAGTGTAGTGATCTACGGATAATGGGGTATAGGGATAGCCCCAAGATCACTACAGATCTGATCACACCGCGTCTACGAAAGCGGTCCAGTAGGAGCCAAGAGTGGCCCGCTGTGGTGTTCGGCACGACCGAACACTACTATGCACCAAGAGCTGATTATCGGACTGGAGAATTGGGTACATTGAAGAAGGTCAGAGGGAAGGAGGTTATGCTCTCATGACCACGCCGGACAGTGAACTAACGCCCATCAATGTGGTGCCGCACTTCTCCCGGTTGCACGAGTGGATCGCTGTGGAGGAGGGATATTTCCGGGATGAAGGCCTAGAGCCGCAATTGCTTACCCACGTTATGCATTCGGTCTCCAGCCACCGAGGTGACGAATACGGCCAACGCCCTCAAGACCTCCCCTTCGTCCAAGAACAGGAGGTCGCCAACTCGGCGTGCGAGTGGGGCACCGCCTGCAACGCGGGCGCCGGCATGGGCAGAGTGGTGCCGGACCTCTACAGCGTGGGGCGCTACGCCATCTTCGTTAGGCCCGGCTCCGAGATCGAGAGGCTCTACGAGCTCAGGGGCGTGCCCGTCGGCATCGGCCAAATGGCCGGCAGTCACTTCACGACTCTGAAGACTTTGGGCGAGGTGTTGCCCAAAGAGCACATCAAGACAGTGCATACCGGCGGGCCCGGGCAGCGCCTGGTGGCGCTCCTGGACGGCGAGGTCGAGGTCGCGAACCTCCTCGACCCCGAGATCCCGATCGCGGAAGCTAAAGGGCTGCGCAAGCTGGCGCAGGGCGAGTTCGTGATCACGTTCTGGGTGTCACCAGCGATAAGCCGAGAGACCCTCGGCAGGTTCTTCGCGGCGTTGAGGCTGGCCGAGGAGGCCCTAGAGCGAGATACGGATAAGTACTTGCACCTCTGGGAGCGCAACGTCCCGCCCGCTCCCGGCGGCGACTACGATTACGCCTCCTTCGGTAGGGGCGAGAAGCTGGTCTTCGAGCCTTACTCGCTGGAGATGTTTGAGGACGCAATGCAATTTGCCCAGGCATGGGGGCTCCACGAGCACGTTCGCGAGAGCAATTACGACAGGCTCGTGGCTCCGCTGTCTATCTAGCCCAGCCGTATACGCAATCTGCGGACGTGGGTAGGTGCGACATCACGTCCGCTTTCGCGTTACTAGCGAGGGCAACGATTTGCTCAAGCACACACGCCCGCGGCTTGGAACCAGCCCGCAAATCGATACGCTTTCGACCATACCCATTTGCGGGCTGTCTCTGTCGGTTCTGAGGATGGCCGCTGCGGCCCGCGGAGCGGCGTAGTGATAGGGCACATCCCGCGAATCACTACACTTCCGATCACGGCCAGTGGTTTGCCTCCTGCCTTGCCTCTAAGAACTGCCCCACTCGCAAGCCTGCACTATTAAGACAGTCGCTAGCTCGGTGCACTTTCGACCGCACCCCTACCCTGAGTTCTGCTGTCAGCGGTAGCCTCTCGCGGCTGTGCAAACCATGAGCCATATGGTACTTATGGAGCAGGGTTCTCAAACGAAGCTGCTGGGTAGAACATGGGTGATCTGCTTTCCTATATTGCGCGGTGGGCCTTAGACACCGTCTACTCTTCCGGATACGTCGGTGTGTTTATCCTAGTCACGTGCGGAAGCCTTTATCTGCCGGTACCCACGGAGCTGACCCTGCCCCTTATCGGATTCTTGGTCTGGCAGGGACAATTTTCGTTCATTCCGGCGCTGTTTACGGCAATAGCGGCGAGGGTAGTGGCCTCGCTAATCCTGTACTACCTGGGGCTTTGGATCAGCGAGGAACGTTTGCGCCGGCTCGTGAAGCGCATCGAGCGGTTCGGACTCTTGATTGGGTCGGACTTAGATAAGGCTGGGGAGCTGTTCGAGCGACACGAAGGCAAGGCCGTCTTGGTCGGTCAACTCGTCCCGGGAGTGGGTGCCTGGATCTCGTTACCGGCGGGCATCAAGCGTATGCCCATCCGATGGCGATTCGTGGGGTACACCCTCCTCGGGAGCTCTTTGTGGAGCGGGTCGCTAATCGTGCTCGGGTGGATACTAGGCCGCGAGTGGGAGCTGGTGGAACGGTACGCGTCGATAATCAGTTTTGCGGTGTTGGCCACACTCATCCTGGGATTTCTGTGGCTCTCGTGGCGGCGGAAGGAACGGCCGTGAAGACCTTTTTCTCGGACCTGAGAGACATTGTGGGCCCTAGAGTCTTAGCGCAGGTGCTGCTCAAGATGAGAGAGAACGACCTGCTGGGGCTCGCCGGACAGTTGACCTACTTCTTCCTGCTCTCCTTCTTTCCCTTCCTCATATTCTTGGTTGCTCTAGCGGGGCTCGTGCTGAACGACCCCGAGTCGGCGATCCGGGTCCTGATCGGCAAGTCGGCGGGCTTCCTGCCCCGGGAGGCCGTCGAGCTTCTCGTGGGCTATCTGGACCGGACTTTGCGCGGCGCAGGCACCGGCGTGCTCCTCATTGGTATCATCACGACGCTCTGGATGGGCTCTGCGGCTTCGATAGCTATCATCAAGGCGGCCAACCGTGCCTACGAGCTCGTGGAGACCCGGCCATTCTGGAAACTACGCGGCACCTCTATCCTCTTGGCGCTGGGTTTTACGCTCCTGATGGCGGCCCTATCGCTCGTGGTCTTCGAGGTGGAGACCTACATAAGCGGGCTCGGCGGTCCGTCAGGTTCCCTCTTGGCCGTCTGGGGCATCGCGCGCTGGGCGCTCGCCTTCGTGGTCGTGACCACTGCCCTTAGCGTCCTCTACTACCTGGCCCCCAACGCTCGTCTGCCGTTCAGATGGATCACGCCAGGAGGTTTTGCAGCTACGGTTCTCATGTTCGCGGCGAGCACCGCGCTGAGCCTCTACGCCTCCAGGCTCGGCAGCTACGATCAGGTCTACGGCCAGCTCGGGGTGGTGATAGTGTTCATGCTCTGGCTCTACGTAATGGGGCTCATGGTGCTGGTGGGGGTCGAGATCAACGCCGTGCTGGCGCGTCGGGCGGAGGACAAGAAGGGCGTCGAGCTAGTCCGGGCCGAAAACCCCGACGATGACAAAGGCTAGTAATCATTCCGCTCCTTGAGAGTCGCCAACGAAATACAGGCCAGGCTCGTTGGCGACAACTCCGCGCTCGTGCATCGGCTCTTCCTCCTCCCCAGAGGCGGGGAGGTCGATCTATGAGAAGTCGGGACGGAATCCCGTGCACCATACTACGTTCGCCACATCGAGGCCGCGGCCGTCCTCCAGCACGGGGAGTCCGTCCCGCACGCCTTCGACCCTGGGGACGCGTCCAATCCCGGCAGCGGCGATGTCCTTGGGTTTGACCCGGACGAGCGGCGCGCCCCGGGAAAGGATCTTCGGGCGAACCTTGCGGCCGATGGGTGTGTCCACGGTCAGCACGTGGTGGCCGACAAACCGGAACACCAGGGGCAAGAAGATGTAGCGTGCCGTGACCGTCTCGATGCGGAATGGGACATGGCCGGTGTCCCTTCCCGACAGCCACATCGGATGCCCACTCGCCACTTCGAGGGCGATCTCGGCCCCCGTGTTGCCCGCTCCCACCAAGAGGACGCCTCCGTCCTGTAGCTGGGAGGGGTTCCGGTACTCGCCGGGATGCAGCTGGACGATGTCGGGGTCGAGCTCGGAGGCGAAGGGAGGCACCCAGGAGACTTGGTAGGTCGACATCGCCACCACCACGTTGTCGGCCTCGAACCGCAAGTCGCCCGCACTCACCACGAACCGGTCCCCATTTCTCGAGAGCCCGTCCACCCTGATGCCGGTTTGAACCGGCAGATCGAAGCGGGCCGCGTAGGCCTCGAGGTAGTCAGCCACCTGGTCCTTGGTGGGAAAGGAATGGGCCGGAGCGGGGAAGGGAGCGATCCACCAGGTTGTCGAGGGCGGCATGCAAAGGGGAGGCCCGTGAGCGGGGGTCGAAGCATTCGTGCGCTTCGCCGCTGGGGATGAGGTCTTCGAGAACCTCGATCCGCACCTGCAGGACAGGATGCTGGGCAACGGGGAGACCTTCTTCGGCACCGAGATGGGGGTCTTGGAGCCTTACCAGCCCGAAGAAGCAACACTCGCTGCCGTCGAGGTGCCTGTGCGGGTCATGGTGGGAACCGAGAGCGCTCCGTTCTTCGCCGAGACGGCGCGATGGCTACCTGATAGCGTGAGCGTCGAGTTGGAGAGGCTGCCCGGCGGGCATGCATGCTACTTCGACCGGCCAGAGGAAATGGCAAAGGCGCTACGGCCGCTGCTAAGAGAGAACTGTCCGGATGAGCGGTTTTAGGTCTAGCGAACTTCCGAGAACACCTTGACCCCAACGTTGGTGAATAAGGCCCGGTGCTTAAGGTCAAGCGCTCAGGTGCTACTAGGTGCCCTCCGCTTGCTCTAGGCCCGGTGAGAACCCGCACGCGAGCTCCCGCTAATCCTCCTTAGCCACTTCGACGCGATGCCCTCCCTGGTGTGTAGCGCCCCCCTCGCGCTGAAGGCTGCAACGAACGCGTCGT
>Ga0126310_10000316_pt1 | contig 15670 bp, 11 predicted proteins | sample Plot60_FD_92540 | JGI IMG/M metagenome (GOLD analysis project Ga0126310, IMG submission 92540) | Serpentine soil microbial communities from UC McLaughlin Reserve, CA, USA - Plot60 | ecosystem: Environmental > Terrestrial > Soil > Grasslands | place: USA: UC McLaughlin Reserve, Lake County... | reverse complement strand
TCTTCCAGATCGGGAACAACGTCCGGCGCGAGCCGAACCTGGCCGCCGAGGTCGCCTCCAGGCACGTCGTCGGCAACCACACCTTCGACCACCCGCACCTCGTCTGGAGCCGGCCGGGCACGGTCAGGGAACAGCTGCAGCGCAGCCAGGAAGCCATCCACGACGCCACGGGCACCCTTCCAAACCTGTTCCGGGTGCCCCACGGATGGTACGGGCCGCAGGTCATCTCAACCGCCGAAGAGCTCGGCTTCAGGTGCGTTGGGTGGTCGGTAATGGCCTGGGACTGGGACCGTCCACCATCTGACGTTATCCAGCGCCGGATACTGCGAGGTCTCCGTCCAGGCGGCGTCAGCTTGCTGCACGACGGACAGGACACCGACGCCTTCCCGAAGGCAGACCGCTCCCACACCATAGCCGCCGTGTCCCAAATCGTCCGCAGCCTCAAAGCGAGTGGCTACCGCTTCCTCACTCTCCCTGAGCTGATGAACCTCGACGCGCGGGATCGCTGATACGGAACCCGTACCGGTTGCAGGCTGTCGCGTCCTTCCCGGAGAGACGCAGCACGAGCACGGCAACCCCCGGAGCAGGGAGCGTGGCCCTGGCTTCCCCGATCCTCACCACCGAATCAGCAGCTATCTCCGTCTCCCCATCTCCGCAAGCTATGATGGACTCTCCGAGCAGCAGCTCCCAGCCCCAACTCACCTCGCCAAGCCCTCGCGCGAAGTCGTTCACGACGAACAGCGGCAGGGAGAGCCCGGTGCCGGCCTCATAGCTCTCCCGTGGATACTCCGCGCAGATCAGAACGGGGGCCATGGCGGACTTCAGGACCTCGAAAGCCGCCTTCGGCTGGCGTCTCCAATCCACGACTGACCACGAGATGGCGGGCGCCGGGTCGTTGAGCATAAAAGCGAACGTCCCTCCTGTGGGGTGGTACTTGCGCCGCCGGAACAGCTCCGTGGCGTGCTTGAGCACCTCGGCCTGGTACTGTTGGCTCATCCGCGCGAACAGCGCCCTGTCCCCCTTCCAGGGGACGTATCGCAGCATCCGTTGCGGCTGGAGGCGGTAGTTGAGCGAGAGGGCATCCCAGTCCGGCTCCATCCCGGAGGGCCAGATCTCTTCCAGCGACTCCGGGTCGGGGAGCGCCTGCGCTCCGTACTCTGTCGGCAGCCGCGAGAGGCCGGGGAAGACCTTCACCACCCACTCGAGATCCCTGAACCTCCCGTAGTACCAGCCAAAGTACAGGTGGTTCGTCGTCAGGGGGTGGCCCGCTGCGTCTATCACGGGTCGGGATCCATCCTCCTCCTCGATGGAGCGCACCACCGCGGGACCCAGAACCCGCCGCTGCCACAACGCCCAGCGCGGCGAGAGCACATCGACCCCGGTGTGCAGGAGGGTCAGCAGGCTCCACTTCTCGGGAGGCACCACGTAGAAGGGCTCGTCGTGGGCCAGGTAGACCCCGACCGAAGGATGGTTGCGCAGATCCCTGGCCATCTCCCTCGCCTGTGTGATGGCGGGTTTCAGGACGTCCCTCCGGTGGGTCCATTGAAGAGGAAAGTCCTGGAAGACGAGGAGCCCGAGCTCGTCGCACGCCTCGTAGAAGCTTCTCTCCGCCACGTGGACGTGAACCCGGACGGCGTTCATGCCGGCCTCGCGTACCAGCGAGGTATCCGCGCGCAGCCGCTCCTCCGAAGCCCTGGCAGGGTACACGTCCGTGGGCAGGTAGTTGATGCCCCGCAGAAAGACACGTTCGCCGTTGAGATAGAACCGCCAGTCGCGCAACTCCACGGTACGCGCGCCGCAGCGCACGGTCTCCTTTTCCCCGCCGCAGTTGAGGTCAACCTCGTACAGCGGTTGCTCTCCCCTATCCCAGGTCCACCAGGTACGGACCTGCGGCAGGTGGAAATCCACGTCGAACCGGTTGGTTCCCGCCTCGACCCGCACTTCGCGCTCGAACTCGGCGCCCGGAGCCTCGAATCCTAGGGGTCGCACCCGTCCCTTTAGCTTCATCAGTGCTCCCCGGCGGGCGTACAGATCGACGTGCGCCGTTCCGTATCCCGAACCATCCACGGTGGCTCCCAGAGATCTCATGCGTACCTCACCGCTCGAGTGGAGTTCTACCTCCCTGAAGATGCCGCCCGGGTTTATGTGGGGTCCCAATCCGTCCCAGCGAGCCCACACCCCCCCGATGGTCGCCCGCTCGTTCTCCTCGCGCTCCTCGGGACTGTGCACCTCCACCAGGAGCTCGTTCTCGCCGGCTACGAGGACGCCGGTGACATCGAACTCGAAGGGAGAGAGATACCCTTCATGCCCTCCCAGATAAGTCCCGTTAAGCCAGACGCGCGCCGAGTAATAGACTCCCCCGAACCGCAAAGCGAACATCCTCTTCCGGCCGTAGGGTCGCCACACGAACCGGCACCGGTACAAGACGAGCCCCTCGTACGCCACAAAGGCGTCTTCGAGCTGCCAGTGTCCCGGAACGCGCATGGAGGTCCAGGCGCGCTTTATGCTCGCCGCTTCGACCGCGTCAGCGAGCGGTGCGGCAACGGGCACGGCGTCCCAGCCCTCGAGGGCTTGCGGAGGATTATGGGCGATCGTCGCACACATGAGGATTACGCCTCCCGGGACACTGCCAGCCTGCTCTGCGGCAATCTCTTCGCTTTCACGATGCTGCTACCGTAGCACGGGAGCTGGCCTCTCGACCGCCATGCATCCGGCGTCTGAGCTGCCGTGAGAGATCACGACCAGCCATAGATCAGTCCCACTGTGCGAGAATGACAGCTCTGGTTCGGCGGTATATTCGCATTGAGGATGGTGGCGTGAAGCTGATCATGACCCACGGGTACATGCTCTCGGACACCGGGAGCAACGTCTACGTCCAGAGCCTCTGCCGCGCCCTGGCGCGCGAGGGCCACGAGGTCCACCTCCTCTGCCAGGAACCCGAGCCGCTCTCCTATGACTTTGTAGACGAGTGGTCGGTGGTAGACGAGAACCGTATCGATGAGCAAGGCGAGCAAGAGACGTCCTATCCGGGGCGCTGCTCCGTCTACCTGCCGGACATCGGTGACCTGTTGCCGGTCTACGTCTACGACGACTACCCTGGCTGGAGGGTCAAGACCTTCCTCGACCTGACCGACGATGAGCTCGAGAACTACGTCGGGAAGAATATCGGCGCGGTGCGGACAGTGCTCGCGGCTTCCGGCGCGGAGGCGGTCGTCACCAACCACGCCGTGCCGGGGCCACTGATCGCGCGTCACGCCCTCGAAGGCACCGGTGTTCCCTACACGAGCATCATCCATGGCAGCGCCCTGCAGTACGTCGCCCGCAAGAGCGAGAAGTACATGCGGCTCACCCGCGAAGGACTGGAAGAGGCGAGGAGGATCCTGGCCCTCTCCTCCCACAGCGCGGGCACCATCGCCGAAGACTTCCCCAACCTGGCCGGGAAGACCTCGGCGCTGCCCGGTGGCGTGGACACCGATCTCTTCAGACCGGACGCGCTCGACCTCGGCATCCTGAAGAAGCTCTCTGGCGGCCCCGGGCGCGGTCCTGAGCAACGAGCGGCCCTGAAGGAGGCCCTCGGAGGCTCCACGAACGCCGACGAGCTGTTGGGAGCGCTGCGCGGGATCGCAAACTCCTACGACGCCCGCTCGCACGACGAAGATGCCGGCGAACGGGTCGAGAGTTTTGTCGCCACTGACACTCCGCTCGTGGTCTACGTCGGCAAGCTCATCCACTCCAAGGGCGTCCACAGCCTCCTCTCGGCCTTCGCGCGGGTGCTCAGGGAGATAGACGCCCGTCTACTCGTGATCGGTTTCGGCACCTTCCGCGAGGGCCTCGAAGCCCTTACCCATGCCTTGAGCACGGGCGACGAGAAGACGGTCGAGAGGCTGGCGGAGCTGGGCAAGTTGCTCGAAGGAGGCCAAGCGGGGCCGCTCGAGCACTTCGAGGTGTCTCAAGAGCTGCTGCATGACGCGGCGGGCATGGAAGATCACGTGGAGTTCGTCGGCCCGCTGCGTCACGAGGAGCTCACCAAGCTCCTGCCGGCGGCCGAACTGGGGGTTGTGCCCTCGATCTTCCCTGAGACTTTCGGGCTGGTGGCTGCAGAGTTTGCGGCGAGCGGCGTCGTCCCGTTCGTCGCCGACCACTCGGGTCTGCGCGAGGCCGCAGAGATCGTCGGAAGGGGGTTGCCGTTCGACATCTACGTCAACATGGATGAGTTAGAGGAGAACCTCGCCCGCGCCTTGACGGACTACCTGCGGTTGCCGGAGGACGAGCGGAAGAGGTGCTCGAGCACCGTGCGGTACAACAGCGTCGAACACCTGAGTTGGGGAACACTGGCCGAGCAACTCGTGACCATAGCCGGCCAATCTACATAGACCCGTCTGATAAGTCCCGACCTTTAGAGACATCATATTGCAGCAAACGCATGCCGGAACTGGAATACCACCAGTGCAAAGATTTGGCGGTTTGCAGGGATTCTGCAGTTCGCCAGGGAGTCTCAGAGCTTATCCAACAGCATTCACACGGCAGAGGTCGCTAGTTCGAACCAATTATCGTCTCTTCTAGACGTACTGTTCACTGCCGAGACCTCCAGCGCCTACGCGACCGGTGGGGCAGTGCGCGCACCTCGAAGCGCGAATTCTGTCCGTGAGTCACTGCCGATTCATCCTCAATTCATCGCCATTCTGTGCGCTCGCCTCGAAGTGAGTGAGGAGCGGAGGCGGATTGTAGTTAGCGCGCTATCGGAACCGGGTCGGATCGCGGCGCAAGAAACGGAGGATCTAGAAGAGAAGGGCCGGTGGTCATGGACGATACGGGCAACGGTCGGGGACAGACGCCGGGCGGACAGCCGGAACGAGGTGACCCTGGGATGCCCAGGTTCAAGCCTACGGATGCCACGCCGGGGATCCCCCAGCCTCCGTCGTGGGAGCCCGGGGTGGTGGAGGTGCAGTTTCGGGAGGACGTGCGGCCTGAGATCCAGACCCGCATGGCGGAGAGCGCGCCGCCCCAGATCAGCAGCCCGGCCGATGCGGACATGATGCCGCTCAACCGGCTGCAGCAGCACCACCAGCTCAGGGAAGCGGCCACCGCCTGGATCTCACCCACGCGTACAACTCCTTTGATGGCGGCACCAATGTCTCGCACGGCAGTTCCGTCTTGCACGGGACGGGCGTGTTGGGGCTCGCAGGAGCAGCGGACATCGACCTGGGGATGGCCGGGGTCGCCTACGGGGCGACCCTCTGGCCAATCCAGGCGAACAGCGGACCCGGAACCGCCCTCTCGGGCAATTCGTGGGTGAGGGCCATCGACTGGGTCCGCACCGCCGACAGCGGTGGCAGACTCAAGGTAATAATCCTCGAGGTCCAGACGAACCCGGCCTTGGGCAACTACGAGCAGGTACTGTCGGTGAACGCTGCGATAATGACCGCCATAGCGAACGGGATTGTGGTCTGCATGGCCGCGGGCAACCGCAACGCAGGGCTAGACGACGCGGGCAACCCCATCCAGGATACAGGCTCCATCCTGGTGGGGGCCACGGCATACCACGCCACGGAGAACAGGCACGCGTGGTTCAGCAACTTCGGGTCCCGGATCACGGTCGCGGCGCCCGGCGACATCTCGCACGATCTGACCTGCGCCAACACCTCGAACACCTTCTACATGTACGGCTTCGGCGGCACGTTGGGGGCCACGCCCAAGGTGGTGGCCACGGCGGCTCTCATGCTGGCGATCGACCCCTCCCTGATGCACCAGGAGATAAGGACCATCCTCAGGGACACAGGGCGGAGACGCTTCGCCCCTGTGGTATTACCTGGGACGGTCGGACGTTGGCGGCAGCCTTCGACGCTCGACCGTCTGCCTTGCAATCCGGGCATCAACTGCTAGGATTGTCGGGGCTTTATGGGCCCGTAGCTCAGTTGGGAGAGCGCCGCCCTCGCATGGCGGAGGTCAGGGGTTCAAGTCCCCTCGGGTCCACTCCAGAAAATGGCGGTTTTGCAGGACAAACAGGAAATACACAAAAGGGCTGAGACTCCTCTCGGCCCTTTTTGACAGTTACCTGGTTTATCCTGGAGCGCTCTCCATCGCCCCAACGACCTGACCACCCATCGAGGGTAGGTAGTGCGAGTAGGTGTCCAAGGTCATCGCTATGGTCGCGTGCCCGAGGAGCTCCTGGACAAACTTCTGGTGGACGCCTCGGCCCAAGAGCAGCGTGGCGCAAGTGTGCCTGAGGTCGTGAAAGCGGATCTCGGGCAAGCCGGCCTTCTTGAGGAGCGGCTTGAAGGAGCGCTTGACCAGGTTCTCGGGGTTAAGGGGCGTCCCCACCCCGGAAGCGAAGACTAGGCCATGATCTTGGTAGAGACCGGTCCGTCTTATCTTCTCCTCGAGCTGATTCTTGCGATGGGTCTTGAGGGCGTTCACCGTCCGGGGGGTGAGATTGATCTGTCGCCTTCCCCGCCTGGTCTTGGTCTCGCCCAAAACGTGGCGGCCTCCCTCCCTAACTAAGGCACGCCCCACGCGCAGGGTGCCACGCTTCAGGTCCACATCATCCCAGCGCAAGCCCAAAAGCTCGCCACGCCTCAGGCCCGTGGCGATCGCCAGCACGTAGAGGGCCTCAAAGCGATCGCCAGTCTCCCTGGCGGCCTCCAGGAAGGCTCGGGCCTCTGCCTTGGAGAGCGGGCGCATCTCTTCGGGGGTGGGCCGAGGCGCCTTCACGTCGGCGGCGTTGCGGGGAACCATACCGTCGGAGACAGCCTGAGAGAGCGCCTTGTGAAGCGTGGAGTGGATCTTGCGAACTGTGGCCGGGGCTAGCCCGGCATTCAGCTTCTCCCCGATGAGTCCCCGCACGTGCGCCGGGGTGAGCTTCTTGAGCCCGACGCGTCCCAATGAGGGCTTGATGTGCAGTCGTATGATGGCTTCGTGGCGCTCATAGGTGGAGGCCCGCACCGTGCCCTTCACGGAGTCCGAAAGCCACCTATCCAGGTACTCTCCGAGCTTCATCTTGCCTGCATCGAAGATTAATCCGCCGTCCCTGTCGGCTATCGTCTTGGCGAGCTTCTCCGCAACCGCCTGGCGGGTCTTGCCGTAGATGTAGCGGTACTTGGGACCGGCTGCCGTGTACACGAGGTACTGCCCGACCCAGCGACCGTCCTTACGCTTGTATATCGAGCCCTCACCGTTGCCGCGCTTACCCTTCCTGGCCACAGTCTCTTCCCCTCTCCTGGGCGAGAGGAGATCCGGCCCTATACGTCAGCTCGGAACCGAAGGGAAGCCTTGGCAGCAAGGGGTAACAACGAGACGCTTCGTTGCCCTCTTTCTGTGCATGCGGGCCCCATCGTGTTCCGTATTGGCACCTTGGCCGTCTCCAACCAGGTTGCCGGGCACATCATTGGGCCGGATACCCTCTGCGCCTCTCTAGATGGTTATTTTCTACTATAAGTATAGCACGTTTGCAGGAGTTTTTCCGATAGAAATGGGCATTTATCGCCATCAAGAGGCGACCAAGAATGTCGAGATTGTAGAGAAGGAACACGCCCTAACTTCGTTCGCCGGGAGAGCACATCCAGAGCGTACAGCCCCCGCTCGTCGAGGGCATCGGCCTAGCTACTATTCGACTCCGAAGACTCCGCTGTGCGGTAAGGTTCTATTGGGCAGCAAGGAAGCGCTACGACCGGTCGGCCATATGGCCTGAGAAGGCAGGATGGAAGGATGCCAGGCGAAGTACCGCCAGAGGTTGCCGAGCGACGCTACGAGCGGTGGGTGATGCGCGTAGCCGAGTCGATCACTGGTTTCCGCCCAGACTCCATAGAGGAAGCCGAAGAAGCCCTCCTCTTGAGGCTCGAAGAGGGCATGATAGGAAGAGTATCCCCGCGCCGGTACTTCGAGCCCGAAGAGATGCCCGAAGACCCAGAGGAGTACCTCGGAGAAGAGGACGAGGACCCCGCCGAGGCGGCGCGCTCTGTGGTGTTCGCCCTCTACGAGGCGGCAGGAGGCCAGGAGTGGGGCTTCCACGTAGAACCGGAAGGAGAGAGGGGCTCCTTCGCAAGGCTCTTCGGCGTCTCGGTCGACCTCGAAGACGAGCGGGTGGACATATCCGTGGACCTACGCTCTTTAGCGTGCGAGGACGCCGACGACCTGCGTGCTCTGCACGAGCGCATCCTGAGGGAGTTGCCCAAAAGAGAACTGGGCGTGGAAGAGGCGGCGAACGAGGCGCTAGACATCGTCGAGGAGATGCGGGCTATGTTGGAGGGCGTGAGGGAGCTCTCCGACGCTTTCGAGGTCCGCGAGGAGATAAAGGATGTCGACTCGGGGCTTGAGAACCTGTGGATGGCACTAGGAGGCATAGCTGCCGCAGAAGAAGATCGGAGGCTTGGGGGCGAAGAAGACGGCCAAAGCGATGGGAGCAGAGAGTAATCTTTGAGAGGATTGCTTTATAGGAGTGAGCACCTCTCGACCGATGCAGTGATCAGTCAACTCTGATGAAGGGGATCTCGTTCTCGAGTGCCAGACCGCTGCCGAGGGAGATGCTCTATCAACTGGCGGTTTACGCCCTCAGCCAAGGCGTCGGGGGAAGCGCCACCATCCTCTACCCGACGGTTACAGACAGCGACGCCCAAGAGGCGAGGATAGAGATACGCGACCCGCTGTACGGATATGGTCAGGCGCAAGTGGTCTTGAGACCTGTGAACCTGCTCCGCTTAGAACGGCTGGTCTCGGGCCCTAAGTCAGTCTGGGCCACTGAAGAACTCGGGCGTTATGCCCACCATCTTGCATTCGGCGATGCGAACGCAAGAGTAGCGGTGCCTTGACTGGCTTCATTCCACGCGAGCAGCAATTCAGCGGCTCTTTGATCGGCCAGTGCCTGGGAGACGCTCTGGGCTTCGTAGTAGAGGGCCACCCTCCCGAGGTGTGCCAACGTTACGTAGAAGAGGTGCTCAAGAAGACGTGGCATGCGGGAGGGTGCCCTCCTAACCTCTCCCCTTTCGGCCAGTACTCCGATGACTCCCAACTGGTCCGGGAACTACTGCTAAGCTATTTGGCGTGTGGGCGGTTCGACCCTGCCGATTATGCTAGGCGCATCGCCTTGATCTTCGCCGAAGGAAGGATCGTTGGGCAGGGGGAGTCGACCACCGAAGCGGCTAGGCGCCTTGCGGGGGGCGTCTTCTGGGAGGAAGCAGGGGTTACTTCTGCCTCACCCCGCAACGGGGGCGCCATGCGGGCAGGCCCCGTAGGGCTCTTGTTCTTCGACGATTCCCAAGGCCTCCTGCAGGCTGCGCACGACCAGTGCCGCATAACCCATAGGGACAGACGGTGCTCAGCAGGGGCGGTGGCTATAGCCGGCGGTGTGGCCTTGACTCTTTGGGGCAAGCCTATCCATGCCATCCGGTTCCTCTCCCAGCTTAGCGAGTGGGCAGCACAACTCGATGTGTCGGCGGCGTCTGCCATCGAGCGTTTGGGAGGATGGATCTCGTTACCTCCCGAAGAAGCCGCGGGTCTCGTTTTGGAGGTGGGTCTCGCCGTCGACCGCCCAGTAGAAGAAGGAGTAGTGGTGCTGCGAGAAGAAGGCGTACCGCCCTTGGTCACGGCGAGCGTGCTGTGGTCCTTGTACTCTTTCCTGAGGAGCCCGGAAGACTACTTAGAGACCATTTGCACCGCCATAGCGGTAGGCGGGGACGTCGACACAACCGCGGCCATGGCCGGGGCCATTAGTGGGGCTTACCTGGGCCTCGAGGCAATACCCGAAGACCTTGCTAAGTACCTGACGGACAAGGGGACCTGGGGCTTTGAGGAGCTAGTGGGCTTGGGACGCGACTGTTATCGGTCGAAGGTCGGGCTATGAGGGCCCTGAGCGTAAGGCAACCCTGGGTGTGGGCGATTATCCACGCGGGCAAGGACGTCGAGAACCGCAAGTGGCAAACGAATCTGCGTGAGACCATCGCCATCCACGCCTCCGGCAACCTCGACAAGGATGCGGTACTGCCCGGGGGCAGGAAGCCCACGGACGAAGACCTGAAAGACCGCGGCTGCATCATAGGTGTAGCGGAAATAGTCGACGTGGTGACGAAGTCCTCCTCCAATTGGTTCGTCGGCCCCTACGGCTTCGTGCTCAAGAATCCCCAATCTCTGCCCGAACCCATCCCCTGCAAAGGAGCTCTTGGCTTCTGGCGGATACCGCCCGACGTCCTGGAAGAGATGGAGATCCAGTTAACAGAGGGATCGGACAAGCCCAGTGCGTAGGTGGCACAATCTCTGGACGTTCCGCCCCGACGAACGGTTCCTACTCTCGGACACCTTCTGCCCGGATCTACATAGAGCGATGAAAGAAGGAATAGTGAGCTCTCCTTCACCGAGGTCGCCGTTGGGGCCTCCTCCGGCGCGCTTATCGTCGCCAACGCCAACAGGCGTAAGGCCATCATTCAGAACCTACACGCCCCCAGGTGGTCTACCTCTCGCTGGCTGGTGCCGATGGCACTGCCCCCGCTGCTGTGGCCGCCAAGGGTATGGCGATCGCAGGTGGTAAGACCCTTACGCTCCCCTTCGCGGGCGCAGTCAAGGTCATCGCCTCTGGTGCCGATACCCCGGTTAGGCTTCAGGAGCTGTAAGGCACACAAACAGACCAATCTTTAGGTCCCACATAGAATCCCCTTATGATAGGTCCCCACATAGGCTGGGAGCCTTTCTATTTGGCCACATATTAGACACGGCTAGGTAAAAATCCTCGCTTTGCCGTGCAACCGTACGACAAATCGCCTAGTAGTTATGGACACACAGGATATAGAGCCGGGCAGGATAAGGACCTTCCTCATCGGTGTAATACGTGAGGGCGGCAAGTCCAGGCGTATCTACGGCGCCTACTACGAGGAAGACAATGGATTAGAGGATGCCTGCCACATCTGGATAGGCAACTACCGCGGCAACAGGCCCACGATCCGTACCCGCTACTCTAGCTAACCTTTTAGGAGGTTAGTGAATGAGTGTCCGACAGAGGCGCGGGGTTCCCTATGATGGCATCATACTCGTGGTGTATAGGTTGTCCCGCCTATTCAAGAGTAAGAGGTGCGGCACGGCCGCGATGACTCGCCTGGCCACTACGCGCCTAAGGAGTGCTGGTGGGTGAGGCATTCACTTGGGGGTTTATCGCCGCCTCCTCGCTCCTGCTCGGAGCACTGATCGCCCTGCGCCGCCCGATCGGGTTACGCCCCCTGGGGCTCATCATGGCCTTCGGCTCAGGAGTTCTGATCAGCAGCGTAGCCTACGAACTGGTCGAGGACGCCTTCAGCACATCGAGCGGAAGCGTGGCGGTGGGGTTCGGCTTGCTAGCTGGCGCCCTCACGTTCTACCTCGGAGATCTCTCCATCGACCACTTCGGAGGGGATGGCAGGAAGAGCGCTGCCGGAGGCCAAGATGCGGGCTCAGGGTTGGCCATCTTGCTTGGTACGGTGCTGGACGGTATCCCCGAGTCGATCGTGCTCAGCCTATCGTTGCTAGGTAGTGAAGGGGTGAGCGTCGCCTTCCTCGCCGCTGTGTTTATCTCCAACCTGCCAGAGGCCCTTTCCTCCACAGCTGGCTTGTCCAAGAGCGGCTGGCATCGAGGGCAGATCCTGGGCCTCTGGATATCAGTCACCGTGGTGTGCGCGCTCTCTTCGCTGGCTGGCTATGCCCTCTTTGACGGAGCTTCTGCGGCGACAGTCGCCTTCGTCCAGTCCTTCGCTGGCGGCGCGCTCTTGACGATGCTCGCCGATACGATGATGCCGGAGGCATTCAAGTACGGGGGCAAGCGGGTTGGGCTCTTGACCACCCTGGGTTTCGCCCTAGCCTTCCTCATCACCACGATCGAGTGAAGGGGCCACACTTCCGAGAGTACACCTTCTAGCTCGACTTTAGCAATTTGTGAGAGTGTTGGTGGAGAAGTTCGTAGGCGAAGGAGATCCGTTGGTTGTGGGCATAGACGAGATTCTGGAGAGACGATACGGGAGGAAGATCTCTGCCAAGGGTGCCTACCCTGATCCAGTGCGTTCCACCCATGAGACCTTTGTTGAGAGCAGCGGAGGCAGCGAGGATACGGGACCCATGGTAATCAGAGTCCGAACCCTAGCAAGCCCACGTGCAACGCTTTTGCAACGCTGCGCTGCTAGGGTGGCTCTTACTATGCGCTACTTGAGTAACCACCCATTTCATCGTGCAGGCTCCCCTCAGGGACTCGCAACGGGAGGTCCTACCGAGATATGAGACGCTCAGGTGTTGGGTCAGTTACTACTACTGCCTCTAGATGAGTGTTGCGTGGTTTGAGAGTAAAACGGGCCATCCGAATCCTCGGCGAAAGGAACATCGGATGGCCCATCCGCAGCATACCCCCACCCCTGCCTCCTTGGAAGAGGCAATCACGGTCCTGTTCTGCCTCGTTGACGACACTTTGCTTATGCAAGCGGCTGAGGGTGCCACTTCCCGGCACACCTACGGAGGTATCCGATGTGACCACGCCACAACATGGCACCAACACGACGGAAAGAGCTCCCCGATCTTCCGGTAGCCCACCGGAGGAGGCATCTCACGAGCGAACGGCCGCCGACCGTGGCTGAGATCAAGGACTCCTCCGCTCACCTGATCGTAAATCCCGCTGCGGGGGTGCGGCAGGATACCTCGATGGGCTGACCAAAACGGCCCGTGAGCGTGGGATCCGGGTGCACGTGCTCGAGCCAGGGGAGGACGCAAGGCTTGCCGCCATCGCGGCGGCGGAGGGCGGATCTGAGGTGCTCGGGGTGGCCGGCGGTGATGGCTCTGTATCCGCCGTGGCCACGGTAGCCGCCGAGCGCGAGGTGGCGCTCGTGATCGTGCCCATGGGAACTCTCAACCACTTCGCCCGCGACCTCGGGCTGGACCTCGCGCGCCCGCTTAGCGCACTCGACGAGCTTCGACGAGCGCTGCGTATCACGCCACCCGAAGGAGCGCCGCTCGAGGGCGTCCTCGCCGTTGTCGTCTCGAACAACCCCTACGAGTTCGCGCGGCTGGATAGGCTCGGGCGACGCCACCGCCTGGATACAGGGATGTTGCAGATCTCGGTGCTGGATGCCAGCACGCTCGACGAGCTCGTCGAGCGGCTGCTCGCGGGCACGCTGAGCGGCGCCATCGAGATCCGTCCCGCTTTACGCCACTGGATGTCTGAGCACCTGGAGATGGGAGTTCTTGGCGAGAGGGTGCGGGTCGGGGTAGACGGAGAGCCTATCATTCTCGAGGCACCGTTGCGCTTCTCGGTTGAGCCTGGTGCGCTGCGCGTGCTCGTGCCGGAAGGAGTGCCCGAGGACCGGCAGGTGCCGCCACTAGAGGCCGGAGTGCATGCCGCCCGAACCCTGCGTCAGTGGCTGCGCCCAACCCTAGCCGAGTAAGAGAGTGGAAGCGATGATCCTCACGGTAGCATGGCTCCGTCCAACGAAGAGCACTCTGAGACCTTCACCCCGCCCTCGTAGGCCACTCAGCCTTCGCGCCTCGGCGGAGTAGTCTCTTGCTACCGAGTGTACCGAGTGCCTCGCCGTCCACGGTCGCGGATTGGGCGGGAACTTCGGGACGATCTTCGTCGCTCTCGGGCTTTACCTGGCTGGCATTCGGAGACGCGGGATGAGCCGCAAGTCAGGCGGATGATAGGCGCGTCGGTGATTGCCTCGGCGTCGGGAATGGTACAGTGACCCTCGGCGCGGTCAGGAAGGGAGTGAAGATTATGCGAAGAGGGCGCGGGTAGCGTGAGTACGAGGGTCACAGTCTACGAGCACGGCAAGAAGGCCGATAATCCAGAGTAACGGCAAGCGAAAGCCGGATTGACTAGAAAGGATATTGCGATGAATCGCTACCCAGACATTGGTGACCATGGCCTGATCGGCGACCTGCAGACAGCTGCCCTAGTCAGTACCGACGGAAACATCGATTGGTTCTGCTGTCCTCGTTTTGACTCCCCGAGCGTCTTCGCGTCCTTGCTCGACTATGACCGCGGCGGACACTTCCGCATCGGGCCTGACCGGGGCGACTACGTCAGCCGACAGCTGTACTTTCCCGACACCGCGATCTTGATCACGCGTTTCTTGAGCCCCGACGGGGTTGGCGAGGTGGTTGATTTCATGCCTGTTCTTGAGAGCAAGGCGACTGACCGTCACCGTTTGGTTCGACTGCTGCGCATGGTGCGCGGCACGATGCGCTTTCGGATGGAGATACAGCCCCGCTTCGATTACGGGCGCAAGCCGCACAAACTGGAGCTCTCTGACCCCGACGGGGCGCTTTTCGTTTCCGATGACCTCACCCTGAGTCTGCATCGTGCCGATGTGCCGGGCCGGTCTCTGCGCGAGCAAGGGACCTCACTCGAGCGCGTCGGCGACGGGCTGCGCATCATCAAGACCTTGCAAGAAGGAGGGGTCGCGGGAGTGATGATGGAGTCTGAGGGTGGTCCGCCCAGGGCTGTGCACCCTCAGGAGTTGCTGGATCTGTTCAATGACACGGTGCGCTTCTGGCGCCGTTGGCTTAACCGCTCGACCTACAACGGCCGTTGGAAGGAGCAGGTAGCCCGCTCGGCTATGACGCTCAAGCTGATGACCTACGCCCCGACCGGCGCACTGGTCGCAGCTCCGACGGCCGCTCTCCCCGAACAGATCGGCGGCGAGCGCAACTGGGATTACCGCTTCACCTGGGTACGCGACGCCTCATTCTCCGTCTACGCGCTGCTCGGGCTTGGCTACACCGATGAGGCCGCAGCCTTCGGCGGCTGGCTCAGGGACCGGATCCGAGAGCAAGCGGGGGAGAGCTCCGGCCCGCTGAAGATCATGTACCGCGTCGATGGCTCCTCAGACCTCGAGGAAGAGGTTCTCGACCACCTCGAGGGCTATCGCGGCTCCCGCCCAGTACGCATCGGCAACGGCGCGGCTGATCAACTGCAGCTCGACATCTACGGCGAGGCGATGGATTCCATCTATCTCGCCGACACCCACGGTTTGCAAGTGGGGCACGAAGGCTGGACTCAGATCGCGGACATGCTCAACTGGCTCTGCGAGAACTGGGATCAGCCCGAGGAGGGTATCTGGGAGACTCGCGGAGGCCGCCAGCAATTCACTTACGGCCGGCTGATGTCGTGGGTGGCACTGGATCGCGCGGTTCGCCTGGCTCGGGACCGGGGACGGCCGGCCGACCTCGCCCGGTGGATCGCGGAGCGGGACCGAATCTACAAGGAGATCATGGAACGCGGGTGGAACCCCAAGCGCGAGGCCTTCGTCCAGAACTACGCAAACGACGTCCTCGATGCATCCTTGCTGCTGATGCCGCTGATGGGGTTCGTCGCCCCGCGCGACCCCATGTGGCTCTCGACACTGAGAGCCATGGATCAGGAGCTGGTCTCCGACAGCCTCGTCTATCGCTACGACCCTAGCGCCTCGCCCGACGGTCTCCGTGGTACGGAAGGGACTTTCTCCATCTGCACGTTCTGGTACGTCGACGCGCTGGCTCGCTCGGGGCGGCTCGAAGAGGCGAGGCTGACGTTGGAGAAGATGAGCACGTACGCCAACCACCTCGGACTCTACTCCGAGGAGATCGGGCTGACAGGCGAGCAGCTGGGCAACTTCCCGCAGGCGTTCAGCCACCTGGCGCACATCAACGCGGCGCTCAACCTGGACTATCAGCTCGACCATGGTGCTGGCTGGGT
>Ga0126310_10000315_pt1 | contig 15690 bp, 14 predicted proteins | sample Plot60_FD_92540 | JGI IMG/M metagenome (GOLD analysis project Ga0126310, IMG submission 92540) | Serpentine soil microbial communities from UC McLaughlin Reserve, CA, USA - Plot60 | ecosystem: Environmental > Terrestrial > Soil > Grasslands | place: USA: UC McLaughlin Reserve, Lake County... | reverse complement strand
TACAGGGACTACTGGAGTGCCTCGACGTCGCGTACGCGGGCCCGACCGTGTTGGCCGCAGCGGCGGCCATGGACAAGCTCACCTCCAAGCGTCTCCTGGCGTTCCACGGCGTCCCTCAGGTCGAGTTCTGCGAGGTGGGCGAGGATGGGTGGCGCGAGTGGGTCGCCGCGATGGGCCTGCCGGTTTGGGTGAAGCCGTCGCGACTGGGCTCGAGCGTCGGAATCTCCAAGGTCGAAAACCCCGAGCGCGCGCTTGACGAGGCGGTGGAGCTCGCCGCGCGGCACGACCCGCGGGTGATCGTCGAAGCAGACGGCGGTGGCGTCGAGGTCGAGTGCTCGGTGATCGGCAACTCCGAGCCGGAGACCTCGCTACCGGGCCAGATCGTCGCTCACGCGGACTGGTACGACTACGAGGCCAAGTACTCGGAGGGTGGGATGGACTTGCTCGTGCCGGCGCCGATCGCCGACGAGGCGACATCCCGGGTTCGCGAGCTTGCCACCGAGGTGTATCGGGCACTTGGTTGCACCGGCCTGGCGCGATGTGACTTCTTCGTTCGCGACGACGAGGTGCTGCTCAACGAGCTGAACACGATTCCGGGCTTCACCGAGACGAGCGTCTTCGCCAAGCTCTTCGAGGCGAGCGGCGTGCCCTATCCGGAGCTCTGCGACCGCCTCGTCCGGCTCGGCGTCGAGCGGTACGAAGCCGAGCGCCGCTATCGCTTCTGATCCTCGAGCGCGCCCCCGTTGCTAGATTGGGCGGGCTGGACTGTCTGTGGACGGGGCTCGATCTTGACGGACGTACTTGTCGTGCACAGGGCTCGGGTGCTGCTCTCCGCCGCCGCCGCGGCCATGCTGATCCTGCTGGGCCTGGCGCCATTGGGCAATCAGGCCCGAGGCGTGACGCCCGTGTGCCCACGGGGCTATCTGTGTGTCTTCGAGGATGCCAACTACGGAGGTCAGGTGGTGAAGTTCCACCGGCTTGGGCTCAGCAACAGGCTTGCCGACAAGATGGACGACGCTGCTTCCTCGGTGATGAACCGGCGCGGAGGCGTTTCTTACCTGTACGAGGATCCTGACGGCGGAGGGGGCAGCTTCTGCCTGGAGCCGCACCAGAGCTCCACCTACGTTGGTGACCAGTTCAACGACGTAGCCTCGTCGACTCGTCTGACCAAGAAGAACCACTGCCCGGTCTGACCGCGGCGGTGTCCCGTGGGCCCAGTCGTCAGCTGAACAGCCTGATGTCGCCGATCTCCGTCTGGAATTCGGGGTCCGGCAGCTTGGTCAGCCACAACAGGAAGAAACGGCTCTCCGCCGTGGCCTTGAGCTCGATTTGCGTGTCCGCCGAAGCATCGCTCACGTCTCCGATTGCTGATCCCCATCCGGTCAGGGACGTCGGGGGCGTGGAGGCGTCGGTTGCGTAGACCTGTGCGTCCCACCCTGGGGTCGAGGACCGGACCTCCATCTCGCGCGCAGCGACGGGCGCTTTGGCCTGGACGTAGATCCCGACGCCGTCCTTGAGGCCGCCGAAGTCCTCGCTGTCGTAGTGCTCCGTTGCCCAGGCGGTAGTCGGGGATTCATCCACGACGGTCTTCGGATTTCCAGACTCCGCGCCATCGCCCGGCGGCGGATCGAAATCACCAGCCGAAACGAGCGCAACGGGTTTCGACGCAGCGGTGCTGCCCGCGCTCTCGTTGGTCGAATCGTTTCCGGTGAGGCCGGCGATCAGGAGGGCACCGGCCGTAGCGGCGAGCACCAGGAGCAGTCCGACCAGCGACATGCGGCGCCCAGTGAGGAGCCGGCGGCGCTTCGGCACCGTGTCGAGCACGGAGGTGGCCTCGCCATGGGCGCCGCCGGCCCGCGACACCTCCACCTCGAGGGCGTGCTCGAGGTCGTCGAGCATCATCGACATGTCGGCGTAGCGCTCGGCCGGGTCCTTTGCGGTGGCCCGATCGACGACGGCAGCGAGGATCGAGGAGACCTCGGGGCGCTGGAGTTGGACGTCCGGCATGGGCTCGTTGACGTGCTTCATCGCCACTCCGACCAGCGTCTCCGCCTTGAACGGCACGTCCCCGGTGAGCATCTCGTACAGGACGATGCCGAGCGCGTAGATATCCGAGCGGGCGTCGATGGCGTGTCCCATCGCTTGTTCCGGGGACACGTAGTCGGTGGTCCCTAGGACGCGCCCGGTCTTGGTCAGGCCGCCATCGGACCCGAGTGAGCGGGCGATCCCGAAGTCGGTGACCTTAGCCCGTCCCTCCTGGTCGATCAGGACGTTCTGTGGCTTCACGTCGCGGTGAACCAGCCTGCATGCGTGCGCCGCGGCGAGTCCTCGGCCGATCTCGATCGCGTAGGCGACCGCCTCGTCCAGCGGGAGCGGCCCGACCCGGTCGATCCTGTCCTTGAGCGTCTCGCCGGCGATGTACTCGAAGACGATGTAGGGATAGCCCCCGTCCTCTCCCGCGTCGATCACCGCGACTAGGTTGGGGTGGGAGAGCTGCGCGACCGCCCTGGCCTCCTGTCGGAAGCGCTCGATCTGGTCCGGCTCGTCGGAGATCTCGCGGTGCAGGACCTTGACCGCCACCCAGCGCTCCAGGGTCTCGTCGCGCGCGAGGAAGACGGTGGACATCCCGCCGCTGCCGAGCTTCGAGTCGAGCCGGTAGCGCTCCGAGAGAACGGTTCCGATGAGCCCGCCGCCAAAGCTCATACGTGTCGCGTCGGTGCTCATCGGTTGCCTATTTTCCCTGCTGGTGCTCGTGTTGCATTCGCAGACAGGACACTAGTCTCGGTCGTGTACCGCATGGGTTCGGACCTTGCACGATGACAGTCGAGCTTCGCTATTTCACCGACCCGGCATGCCCTCGGTCGTGGGGATCCGAACCGAAGCTCCGCAGGCTCCTGTGGGAATTCGACGGTGAGTTGCGCGTTCGCTTCGTCATGGCGGGCCTGGCTCGTGAGTACGGCCCCAGCTACCGCGATCCGCAGAGCGGGATCGGGGTGAGAGGCGACCCCCTCTTCGACCTCATGGCTCATTGGCTCGATGTCTGCGCCGAGGCGGAGATGCCGTGCGATCCCAGGGTGTGGCATGACGGGCACATCTCCTCGACCTACCCGGCGTGTCAGGCCGCAAAAGCCGCACAAGAGCAGGGGCCGGAGTCCGCCCATCGTTACCTTCGGCGGTTGCGGGAGGGGATCCTGGTCGAGGGAAAGAAGCTCGATCACTTCGCTGCTCTCGTCGGCGAGGCGGCGGCCGCCGGGCTCGACACGCAGAGGTTCGAGAACGACCTCGCCTCGCACGCCATCACCGAGGCGTTCGGGGCCGACCTCGATGAGACGCGGACGGTCGCGGCGGAGACTCCCGATGAGATGGCGAAGAGCGGGAACTCCCGGGAGCGACCGCGTCTCCCGGGCGCTGTGTTCATTGGACAGGACGGAGAGCGTCTCGGCCTATGGGGGTGGCAACCCTACGAGGCATACAGGGACGCGGCAAGGGCGGCGGGCGCCAATCGGCCGAACGAAGGGCCTCTCGACCCACTCGCGGCCGTGGAGCGTTATGGGCGGATCGCGACCAAGGAAGCGGAGGTCCTCGCGGGGCGACCCCGTCCGATCGTCGAGGCGGAGCTCTGGGCGCTGGCTCGCGACTGGAAGCTTCGGCCCGTGCCGGTCCTCACCGGCGTGCTGTGGGAGAAGCCATGACGCGAAAATCCTGATCAGCGCAGGAGCACGTCCTTCGGGCCCGTGACCGCCCTGCCGATGCGGGCCGCCTGGGGATAGTGGCCACGCAGCAGCTCGAGCGCCGCTTCCTCATCGGGCGAGGCCACGACGCAACAGAACCCGCATCCCATGTTGAAGACCTCGTGCATCTCTTGGACGGAGACGTTCCCAAGCTTCTGGATCAGCTCGAACACGGGTGGCACCGGAAGGGGCTGATCGATTTCGTAGCCGACTTCAGCGGTGAGGCGAAGCAGGTTCCGTAGTCCATCGCCCGTGATGTGGGCGAGGCCCCGAACGTCGACGGGCGAGCCGAGGAGCTCGAGCACCGGGCGAACGTAGATCTCCGTCGGCTCGAGCAGCACGTCGCCGAGCGGGCGCCCGAGCCGCTCGTCCTCGAGCGGAATCTCGGCCAGGGCGTCGCGGGCGAGCGTGAACCCGTTGGAATGGATTCCCGATGAGGGCAGCCCGATCACGGGGTCACCGGGTTCCACACGTGCGCCCGTGACCACGGCGTCCAGCGCCACGAGACCGATCGCGGTGCCGCCGAGCTCCAGTCCCGACACGACATCCGCGATCTGTGCGATCTCGCCGCCCGGGATCTCGACCCCGGCCAGCTCCGCTCCCCGTCGGAGGCCGATGCCAAGCTGGTCGCAGACGGCGGGGTCGGCTTTCGAGGTGAGGATGAAGTCGAGCATTGCCAGCGGCTCAGCGCCTACGCACACCAGGTCGTTCACGTTCATCGCGACGCAGTCGATGCCGATCGTGTCGAAGCGCTGCAGCTGCTCCGCCACGACCACCTTTGTCCCGACGGTGTCGGTGGACATCGCGATCCCGGTCGCGTCGCCGATCCGGATCACGCTGGCGTAGTGGCCGGCGAGATCGAGCGCACGCTTCGGCGCCCCGGTCTCGATCCCGCTCAGATGGCGCACCAGGGCCGCGACCGCGTCGTCGGCCAGGCCCTGGCTTACCCCGGCGCGGGCATATGCGTCGTCGCTCATCGGCCCATTTTCGTCGCCACTACGGCGGCGAGGCAGAGCCGGTAGCCCGCGTACGGCCAGAGCGCGCGATCTCGCTCGACCAGCTCGAGAAGCCTCTGTGAGGCAAGAGTCGAGAAGAACGACGCGAGGGTCCCAGCCGCGAGCGCCAGACGCAGGCTGGAAGCTACGCCGCGCCGTCGAAGGCGGACGCCCTTCAGCGCGGTGGCGCCGACGATCACCGGCAGCGCAACTGTTCGGGACAGGAGATTGGCGTGGTGGCGGTCAAAGCGACGCCAGCGCGCTGCGGCGAGCGTGGCACCGTTTCGCGAGATACCCGGCACTAGCGCTGCGGCTTGTGCGACGCCCAGCGCCAAGCCGTCAACTGCCCCGGCCTCGCCCGGCCCGCGGCGCTGCGGGGTGCGGTCGGCGAGCACCATGGCCACGGCCCCCACGGCGAGTCCCGCCGCGGTCACGCTCGGGGCGCTTAGGCGGCGCTCGATCTGCTTTTCGAGAAAGTAGCCGCAGAGCGCCGGCGGGATGAACGACAGGGCGACCACGGCGGCACGGCGAGCGTCGAAGCTGTGCAGCTCGGTGGCGATCGTCCTTCGCTGGCCGATCAACAGGGCGGCCGCCGCACCGGCATGCAGCGCGACCTCGAAGCTCTTTCGCACCTCCGGATCGAGGCTTTCCCACTCCCAGCCGGCGAGCCAGGGGAAGAGTGAGATATGTGCCGAGCTCGAAACGGGAAGCAGCTCAGTAGGACCCTGGATCGAACCGAGGACCGCGGCTCGCGTTGGGCTCAGGCCGGGGGCGTCGGCTCCCAAGCGGTGCCCCTCCTTCGCCGGCGTACGACATAGATGGCGAGCGCGATCACGGCAGCCGCGACCACCGCGTAATCGAGGTAGTGAAGGCCGTGTCGCCAGTCCTCCCAGCGATCGCCGACCTCGCGACCGATCAGGGCAAGAGCCAGCACCCAGGGAATGCAGCCGGCCATGGTCAGTGCGGTGAATCTCCCAAACGGCATCCGCGCGATGCCCGCAGGAAGCGAGATGAAGGTGCGAACGATCGGGAGCAGGCGGGTGAAGAACACCGCGGCGTCGCCGTGGCGCTCGAACCAGCGATCGGCCTGCTCGAGACGGGCCCGGCTGATCTGAATCAGGCGGTTGCGCTCCAGCAACTCGACCCGGCCGTAGTAGCCGGCGCCGTACGCGAGCCAGGATCCCACCAGGTTTCCGGCCACGCCCGCCACCACCACGCCGACCAACGAAAGGTTCCCATCGGAGACGTTGAACCCCGCGAAGAGCATCGTCGCCTCGCTGGGGATCGGCACGCATGCGCTCTCGAGGGTCATCAGAGCGAAGACCCCGCCCAGGCCCGCCGCGTCGATGAAGTCGGTGGCGAACCTGACGAGTGGGTCGAGAATGTCAGCGGGCACGCGGCGGGAGGCTACACTCGCCCGAATGTCGCGCCGAGCGCTGGATCCGGTGTACAGGCGCAGGGCGCTCCAGTTCGGAGTCGATGCCCTGTTGTGCGCAGCGGCCTTCGCCCTCGCGTTCCAGCTGCGATTCCTGGATGTCGGCTCGATCCCGGGCCGCTACGTGACGATGCTCACCGGTTCGATCGTGTTCGTGGCGGTCGGCAAGTCGATCGTGCTCGGCGTGCTCGGCCAGCACCAGGAGTGGTGGCGCTACTTCCGGCTTCCCGAGATGTGGCCGCTGATCCGGGCTGCAGCGGCGGCCACCGGCTTGCTGGTCGGAATCTTCGTCCTGCTAAAGCCCTACTCGTACGGCCTTCCGCGGTCGGTGATCGTGTTCGACTTCATCCTCACCTTCGTCCTGACCGGCGGGGCGCGGCTATTGGTCCGGATGGTGGCCGAACGTCCCACCCGAGCCGCCAGACGCCGGAAGGGTCGCTCGGTCCTGGTCATCGGTGCTGGATCCGGCGGACAGGTGGTGGTTCGCGAGCTTCAGCTAAATCCGCATCTCGGGGCGCAGGCGATCGGTTTCGTCGATGACGATCCTCGGAAGCGGGGCATGCGCACCTTGGGCCTGAAGGTGTTGGGCTCGACCGACCAGCTCGAGCCGATTCTCGAGCGACACTCGCCGGACGAGGTGATCATCGCGATTCCCTCCGCGCCCGGCGTCCTGCGCGCGCGGGTGGTCGCGGCGTGTCGGGATCGGGATATCCAAGTTCGTACGCTGCCCACCGTCTTCGAGCTCCTCAGCGGAGGTGTCCAGCTCACGCGACAGCTGCGCGAGGTCCGGGTGGAGGACGTGCTCGGCCGCGACCCGGTAGTCATGGAGCTCGATCGAGTCGGCGCCTATCTCCAGGACAAGATCGTGCTGGTCACGGGAGCCGGCGGGTCGGTCGGTTCGGAGCTCTGCCGGCAGATCGCTCGCATCAGGCCAAGGCTCTTGGTGGTGCTCGACCACGCGGAGGACAACCTCTTCGAGATCGACCGCGAACTGACCACCGAGTGGCACTTCAACCGGGTCGAGGCGGTGCTCGCCGACTGCCGGGAGGCCGACCGGATGTTGGAGGCGATGCAGAGATTCAAGCCGCAGGTCGTCTTCCACGCCGCCGCCTACAAGCACGTCCCTCTGATGGAGACGAACCCCCTGGAGGCGGTTCGAAACAACGCGATCGCCACCCGCGTGACCGCCGACACCGCGGCCGCATCGGGCGCCGCGCGATTCGTGCTCGTCTCGACGGATAAGGCGGTCAATCCGCAGACGGTCATGGGGGCTTCCAAGGCGATGGCCGAGTGGATCGTCCAAGCCGCCGGGCAGCGGTACCTGCGCACCCGCTTCATCACCGTGCGGTTCGGAAACGTGCTGGCTTCGTCCGGAAGCGTCGTCCCGATCTTCCGCAGCCAGATCGAGCGCGGAGGGCCGGTCACGGTCACTCATCCCGAGATGACTCGCTACTTCATGACGATCCCGGAGGCCGTTCAGCTGGTGATCCAGGCGGGCGATCTCGGTGGAGGCTCGGGCGACATGTTCGTGCTGGAGATGGGAGAGCCTGTGCGGATCCTCGACCTCGCTCGCAACATGATTCGTCTGGCCGGGTATGAGCCCGAGACAGACATCGCGATCGAGTTCATCGGGCCGAGGCCCGGCGAGAAGATCCATGAGCAGCTCTTCAACGGCGGCGAGCGGGCGCAGCCGACTTCCGCGGATCGAATCGTTCGCGCGGTTCGGGACCGTCCGCTGGATCCCGGCTGGGTCGGCCAGACCATCGAGCGACTCGAACAGCTCGTCGCTGCTGGAGACGAGGCGGGTCTGGCGGAGCGGGTGGTCGAGGTGATCTCGCCAGACGGCGCGGGGCTCGCCGGTCTCGGCGCGCTCGCTTCGGACCTGGAGGGACCCGGCTACGACGACCCTTCCGGCGCCGTCGCCTAGCCTGTCCGGCGGGGAAGCGCCAGCGTCGGGGGCGGCGACCCTAAGATGCCCCGGCCGTGGATCTGATCGAGAGCGTCGGACCGGCCCTGGGCATCGTTGCCTTCGTCGGGTTGATGGTCCTGGTCTTCCTCCTGTTCCAGCAGGCTCGGGAGATCCGTCGTCTGCGCGAGTGGGCGGGCCGCGCTCCCGAGCGCGCACGCGAAGCTGCCGACGCGTCGCTGGCCGCCGCCGAGGCGCGGGGAGACGCCGAATCGACCGAAGAGCCACTCGAGCGGGTTCCATTTCGCGAAAGGGTCGGTAGATGGCTCGGTGCGGCTCGTGCGCGCGCGACTTCCGCCGGCCGCTCACTGCCGGTCGATGGCCGTTTCCTTCTCGCTGGCATCGCCGTGGCGGTGCTGGCTGCGGCCGTTCTGACCAGCGGGTTCGGGCTCGTGGGAGGCGAGAGCTCAAACGGCGGAAGGCAAGGCGGCAGCGGCGCGGGGGGAAACGTGACCGTGGCAGTCCTCAACGCGACGCAGACCGCGAGCGGTCCCGGGGTACCGGGGCTCGCGGGCAAGATCGAGAGCCAGGTCATAAAGCCGGCCGGCTACGAGCCTGGGCACACGGATGATGCGAGCGCCAGCTCCTCGCAGAGCGTTGTCATGTACGCGCCCGGACACTCGGCCGACGCCAAGGCGTTGGCCACGGCCATCAAGTCAAAGCTCGGCGAAATCTCGACGGAGCCGATGACCGACGACACAAAACAACGGTCGGATGGGGCTCCACTCGCGCTCGTCATCGGACTCGACCATGCCGAGTTCGGCGCGGGCGGCTGATCGGAGCACGCGGATGATTCACGTCATCGACGTCATCGGCAGTTACGTCGCGGTTGCGTGCCTGGCGGCCATGCTCATGCTGCTTCCGCTCTATCTCTCCCAGCGCAGGGACGTCACCAGGCTTAGGACCTGGATGGACCAGGCTCCGGGCCATCCCCTGGCCGACCTAGCCGCGAGCGAGGCGATGCTCGATCGCGCCGAGGGTGAGCTCGAGGCGCTCGAGCCTGCGGCTCCCCTCGCAACGGGACAGCCGGGATCGGTGTCCGCCGCGCGCGTGACCAGCGAGCGGCCGGCGCTCGAGCGGATAACGATGGAGCGTGAAGCGATCCAGCCGCATCCGCGGTGGCGGCGCTTCGCGAACCGGGTCACCCAGCCGCGAGCACTCGCGCTCATCGCGCTTGGTGCCGCGCTCGTGGCCGTGGCCGGCATCCTCGCCTCGGAGCGCCTGCTCGAGACGGGCGGATCGAGCAGCGGGGCCGCCGGCCACGTGAACCCGAGCGAGGTCGAGGTTGCGGTGCTCAACGGGTCCTCTGTCTCTGGGTTGGCCGGCAAGGTCGGTGCGGACGTTCATGCGAACGGCTTTGAGGTTGGTACGACGGACTCCGCCGAGCGCCACTATGACCAGACGGTGGTCATGTACCAGCGGGGAGAGCAAGCTGCGGCGAACAAGGTCGCGCACGACCTGGGGATCAAGCCGGTTCAACCGATCGACGGCGCCACCCGCGACGTCGTGAACGGCGCCGACGTAACGGTGATAGCGGGGGACGACAGGGCGCAGCCTTGACGACTCCACGGCCCGCCGTGCGGCTGCTCCCCGCAGCGCTGTTCGGAACGCTTCTGGCCGCCTCGGTCGCTGTCGCGGGAATCGCGGTTCACTCGCGATCGCCCGACCTGGCGCTCGAGGTGCGCAATCTGTCAAGGAACCTGAGTCCCAATGGCGATGGGGTACGCGACGTCGCCCACATCCGTTTCTTCGTGCGCGAGAGCGATGCCAGCGCTGACGTCGAGATCGTCGGCAATGGCGAGGTGGTGCGAACCTTGGCTCGGAATCGCGCTCTGGTCGCAGACCGCCCGGTGCGTTTTCGATGGAACGGCCACACCGATTCGGGAGAGCTCGCTCCGCCCGGGAACTACCACCTGCGGGTGGTCCTTCCCGAGCAGGATCGCGACATGGTCTACCCGATCCCGGTCACTCTCTCGTCATCCGGGGATCGGCCGGCGGGTCCGACTGTTCCACACAAGACGCCGAGGGATCGGGAGAGCAAATGACGGCGTCGGTCCTCGAGTTCATAGGACTGCTCGCCTGCTGCTCGGCCGCGGCGATTGCCATCAACTCGAGCAGCCCGAAGGTCCGTGTGATCGCTCTCGCGACGGCGCTGGTCGTGGCGCCCGTGCTCGTGGCAGGAGATGTGTGGGACGAAAGCCGCTTCGTCGATCTGCGTGCCCATCCCGCGCTCGTGGCCGCCGGACTAGCCGTGGCCTGTGCCGTCATTGCCCTCGGAGCGCTTGTGTTCCGGCGGATTCCGGTCGCTATGCCGATCTTGGCGTTCGTCGCGCTGCCGCTCCGGGCTCCGCTGAACCTGGGAGGCGAGACCTCTCACCTTCTGGTCCCCCTCTATGCCGTAATCGCTGCCGGTGCCGTGAGCTTCGCCTACGCGACTCTCGTGGTTGGCGCCGCGGACTCGCGGCGGGCGGTTGCGCCGTCCCCCTCCGCCACCTGGACCCTACGGCTGCTAGGGGCCGTCCTGGTCCTCTACGCGCTTCAGAGTGCGTACTCGGAAGACGTCTCCAATGCCATCGAGAACACCGGGTTCTTCCTGATCCCATTTGCGGGGCTCCTCGTGCTGCTTCTCGAAGTCAGGTGGACGCCGCGCTTGCTCGGCTGGGTGCTTGCCGCAACAGTCGTTGTCGAACTGCTCCTGTGTGCAGTCGCCTTTTGGGAGTACGCGAGTCGCGACCTGCTGCTCAACCAGCAACTTCTCGACGCCAACCAGCTGCATCTCTACTTCCGGGTCAACTCGCTCTTCTTCGACCCGAACGTATTCGGGCGATACCTCGCCCTGACGCTCGTGGCCCTTGGCGCTTACCTGGCCTGGGCTCGCGATCTGGTGTGGGGGGTAATCGCCGCGGCCGTCTCGGGAATCCTGCTGGTTGCGCTGGAGCTGACGCTATCGCTCACCAGCTTCGCGGCGCTCATCGCGGGGCTTCTCGTGGTGACGATGCTTCGCTGGGGGTACCGATGGGGTGCTGCCGCCCTGCTCGCGACGGCCCTGGTCGGGGTGATCTTCCTGGTCGCGTCGGGCGCCGGATCGAGCGAACTCGGCTCGGCCCACCGGGTCGACGCTGCGACCAGCGGCCGCGTCGACTTGGTCGAAGGTGGAGTCGACCTCGCGGCCGATCGGCCGGGTTGGGGGTGGGGCTCAGGATCTTTCGGCGCCGCGTTTCGACGGCACATCAAGGAAGCGCAGACCACGAACTCGCACTCCGAGCCCATAACGGTTGCCGCGGAGCAGGGGGTGATCGGCCTCGTCGTCTACGTGGGTCTGTTGGTCGTGGCCCTCGTGACCTTGTTCGCCGGGGCCAGGGTCTCGCTGGCGCGAACCGCTATCGCCGCCTGTTTCGTCGCGATGATCGTCCATAGCCTGGGCTATGCGGGCTTCGTCATCGACCCCGCCACCTGGGCTCTACTGGCGCTGGGGATCGCCCTGGCCGACTAGGGCTCGCCATGTTTCAGTACCTCCGCCGGCTGGCGACGACTGGTGCCGCCTACACGGCCTCGAGCATCATCTCGAAGCTCGTCGCGGTCTTCCTGCTGCCGGTCTACACGAGTTACCTCTCTCCGAGCGACTACGGCGCCGCTGAGGTGATGCTCGCGTCGGTGATCGCCGTGAGCATCGCGATCCGATTGGGCGTGATCGAGGGGATCCTGCGGTTCTACTACCTGACCGACGAGAGCGCCGAGACGGTCGTGGCAACCGGCTTTGCCTCACTGTTTTGGACGGCGACGATCGCAGCCGGGATCGCCCTGATCTTCGCGACCCCGATCTCGCAGGCGCTCTTGGGCCACGAGGACGCCGGGCTGGCTCGGCTCGCGATCTTGGGGCTTTGGACGCTGACCCTCTGGGAGTACGCGTTGACGTTGCTTCGCCTGGACGAGCGCGCCAGGGCCTACTTCACGATCACGGTGGTCAACGTCGCGCTCACCATCCCGGTGACCGTCTGGCTAGTGGTCGTCGAGAGGCTGGGCGCCGACGCCATCCTCCTCGGCACGTTCGGCACCGGGGCCGTGGTGCTCGTCTGGCGGCTATGGCAGGAGCGCCGGAGGCTCTCATTCGTGCCCGACCGCCCCCTTCTTCGCCGGATGCTCCGCTTCGGGTTCCCGACAATGCCGGCGGAGCTGTCGCTTTACTCGCTCAACTTCATCGACCGGATCGTGTTGGTCCGCTTCGCCGGGCTGGCCGAAGCCGGGCTCTACGCCCTGGCCATCAAGTTCGCGAATGCGATGCAGGTCCTCTCCCGGGGGTTCCAGCTTGCCTTTCCGCCGCTCGCCTATTCGATCGTGGACGACGAGGAGGCCCGTCGCGCCTATGCACTGATCCTCACCTGGTTCGTCGCGGTACTTGCTTTCGCGGTCACCGGTCTGTGGCTCCTGGCTCCCTGGCTGGTGCGAGCGCTATCGACTCCCGAGTACTTCGCCGCCCACGAGGCGGTCGGTCTATTGGCGACGGGGATCGCCCTCTACGCGGTGTATCTGGTCTTGCTGATCATCCTCGGCCGAACCCGGCGAACCGAGCTCAACTTCCCGGCCACGGCCGCGGGCACCGTCGCGAACGTCGGACTCAACATCGCCCTGGTTCCGCCCCTCGGCATCGTCGGAGCCGGGCTGGCGCTGGTCGCCTCCTACGTGGTGGTCTTGGTCCTCATGTACGCGTTCACTCAGCGGCTCTTCCCGGTCGCGTACGAGTGGCGGCGCCTGCTGCTGGTGGTCGGGCTGGCAGTCGCCGTGGTCGGAGGAGCCGAAGCGTTCGTGCCGCAGTCCGGGATCGCGGCGCTGGCCGTCAGGACCGTCCTGTGGCTGGCCTATCCGCTCGCGCTCTTGGGCGCCGGCTTCCTGACCGCCGAGGAGCGCGACCGGCTACGTGAGATGCTCCGCCCCAGTGCGGTGCGGGCGCGACTGAGTGCCCTGCGCGCCGCATCGGCAACCGACACGACGGCCGAGGCCGGGACGGGTGGCGCGGGGCCGCGGCTGACTCCCGAGGCCTACGAGGAGGCCTTCCGCGACGACGATCGTGCCGGGACCTGAGCCCCGCCGAATCGACGACGGTTGTAGGCGTCCGCACCCTCCTTCATGCCGATTCCCTGCCAGGGGCGAATGGCCTGACGAGCATGGAGCCAGTAGATGGCGGGGGAATGCCCGGGCAGGATCAGGGCGGCCAGCGCTCGCACGGCGTAGGACCACGCCGTGAGCACGCGGATCAGGACGACGGTCGGGCGGGAGTGGTGCTTTCTCATGTACAGCTCGCGGCTGCGATGGAACTGGACGACCCGGCGGGCCGTGGCTGCCTGATCTTGTGCCGCCTGCTCGTGGTGGACCACTCGCGCCTCGGGAACGTGGAGGACCCGCCAGCCCGCGTCGTGCAGGCGCTTTTGGAAATCCGGATCCTCTCCATAGAAGAAGTAGTCCTGATCGAAATAGCCGACTTCCGCTGCCACCTCGGAGCGGATGAGGAGCGCTGCCGAGCGAACCCATCCCACGGCGTGTGCGGCAGAGCCGCCGCTCTGTGTCACCAGCCAGCGGTGCAAGAAAAGCGCACCGGCGAGTGCGGAGCCGAGGCCCGGCAGCCGCCACGCACAGGCTGTGGGACGGCGGTCGGAATCGAGCAGCATCGCACCGGCCGCCGCCGCCCGACCATCGGCCTCGAGCGCACTGAGCAGCGCCTGCACGGCGCCCGGCTCGAGCTCTGAGTCCTCGTTCAAGAAAAGGACGAAACGCCCCCGAGCGTGGCGAATGAGGAGATTCAGGTTCTCCGTGATCCCGGCTCGGCGGTCCTGCTCGATCACCTGAACGTCGCCGAACCGCTCCCGGACCGCGGCCGCCGATCCGTCGTCAGACGCGTTGTCGACCACGATCACCTCGTGGTCCAAGCCCGCCGGATGGGTGCGCCGAATCGTCTTCAGACAGTTGAGCAGGAAATCCCGGCCGTTCGTGTTGATCACGCAGTAGGAAAGCTCCACCGCCAGAATCTTCGCCCATGCTGGTGCAGATCGTGGATCCCCCGGCCTATACGCCGCCCTATGACCGCTCGCTCGCGGCGGCCTTGGCCAGCGCTGGGGCGCAGGTGGAGCTGCTGACCGGTCCCTTCGTCCACGGCACCGTCCCACCGGCTGACGGATTCGACGTGATCGAGGCTTTCCAGCGACGCAGCGCCGGTATTGATCCCGGCTCGCGAGCGCGCCGTCCGCTCCGGGCTGCCGAGCACATCGCGGACATGTTGCGCTGGCGTGCCCGCGGGATCGGGTCCGAAGCCGATGTGGTTCATGTTCAGTGGGCGCCGGTCCCCTCCATCGACGCCCGCCTGCTTCCCCACCGCCGCCCGCTCGTGGCCACTGCCCACGAGACCTACCCGGTGGACCGCTGGTCGGCGCCACGGGCCCGCGCGCTGCAAAAGCTCCTGCTCCGGATGGACGCGGTCACTGCGCTCTCCGAGCACGGGGCCCGCTCGCTGCGGGAGGGGGCGGGCATCCCGGCGGAGCGCGTGCGGGTGATCCCCCACGGTCCTCTCGACTACCTCACCCACCTGCCTGACGACGCACCGCTCCCCGCTGAGCTCGCCGGCGCCGATGGACGGGTGGTGCTCTTCTTCGGGCTGATTCGCCCGTACAAGGGGCCCGAAGTCCTGCTCGAAGCTTTCCGCGCGATCGAGGGGGCTGAGCTGTGGATAGTGGGCAGACCGCTCGGCGTGGATCTCAGCGCCCTGCAGGCGCTTGCGTCCGTATCGAAGTCGACCGTCCGGATCGTCCCGCGCTTCGTCGATGATCGCGAGGTATCCGCTCTCCTGCGGCGCGCGGACCTGGTGGTGCTGCCGTACCGTGAGGCCGAGCAGTCCGGGGTCCTCTACGCCGCGCTCCCATTCGGGAAGGCGATAGTGATGAGTGATGTGGGCGGCTTTGGTGAGCTGGCGGCTCGCGGCGCCGGACGCCTCGTCCCGCCCGGCGACGCAGCCGCGCTGCACGACGCGATCGCGGCTCTGCTCGCCGATGATGACGAGCGGCGGCGCTTGGGCGAGGCTGCGCTGGCAGCTTCCAGCGGCCCATATTCGTGGGAGTCGATCGCTCGGAGCCACCTCGAGCTGTACGCGGAGCTGACCAGCCGATGAGAACCGCGGTCGAGGTCGCCTTCTGGCTTTCGGCGGGCCTGCTCGTCTATGCGCACCTCGGCTACCCGGTGTTGCTGGCCGCCCTGACGGCTCTGCGTCGCGGAGGCACCGAGCCGACCTCCACCGTTGGCGAGCCCGATCTGCCGACGGTCGCGGTGATCGTGCCGGCTCACGACGAGGAGGATGTCATCGCGCAGCGTGTGAAGAACCTGCTCGCACTCGACTACCCGCGCGAGCGCTACGAGGTGGTCGTCGCCTCGGACGGGTCCGGGGACCGCACGGCGGAGCTGGCCCGCTCCGCTGGCGCCGATCGTGTTCTCGACCTGCCTCGGGTCGGCAAAGACGACGCGCTCGACGCTGCGGTTCGTGCCACCCGCAGCGACATCCTCGCGTTCTCCGACGCGAACAGC
>Ga0126310_10000314_pt1 | contig 15698 bp, 10 predicted proteins | sample Plot60_FD_92540 | JGI IMG/M metagenome (GOLD analysis project Ga0126310, IMG submission 92540) | Serpentine soil microbial communities from UC McLaughlin Reserve, CA, USA - Plot60 | ecosystem: Environmental > Terrestrial > Soil > Grasslands | place: USA: UC McLaughlin Reserve, Lake County... | reverse complement strand
GAGTCGAGATAGGCCCCGAACTTCGAGTAGCGCCGCGTGTAGCGCGCGAGCTGACCGTCGACGCAGTCGAAGACGAACGACAGGTAGAGCAGGACGGCGCCGGCGATGTAGCCCGCGCGCTCACCGGTCGCGAACGCGGCTCCGGCCGTGATCCCGACACACAGCGCGAAAATCGTGACCTGGTTCGGGCTCAGCCCGATCCGCGCCGCCCACCGCGCCACGTAGCGCGACCACGTGCTCACGAAGAACGTCGTGAAGAAGCCATCCGCCCCCTTCACCGCGGACTTGAGCCTCACCTTCTCCTCGTCGTGCTCGGCCATCGACTCGGCGGCCTCGGCGGTGGCCGCGCGCGAAACCGGGCGCGAGTAGAAGAACCCGCGGATGCCGCTACTGCCCATGTGGACACCGCGGCGGACGAGCCCCACGAGCAGCAGAGAGACGACGTCCTGCTCGGCCGCCGCGCGGCGAAGCGCCAGCTCGGCCTCGTCCGTGGGCGGCAGCGAGCGCGCCAGCTCGCGCTTGCGGCGCGCGAACTCCTCGGGCTCCATCGGCGGCAGCTCTTCGCGCGCGCGCCCGGCGGCCTCCAGCTCGTCGCGCGCGGCGCGGCGGTCGGCCTTGAGCACCGCACGGCCGAGAGCCATGCGCCACTGCTCGGTCTTGTGCTCGAGCTCCTTGCTCCAGCCCTCCGGAAGGCCGTCCGCCAAGAGGTCGCGCAACTCGGCGGCGGCCTCGCCGAACGTGGGCGTGTCGGCGGCGGCGACCTTGAGCACGCCGAGGAACGACATCCGCGGCGCGCTGACCGAGTGGTAGGCGGACGACGCGCTCACGAGGCGCCCGCGCGCAAGGCGGCCGCGCATCCCGAAGGTGCCGCCGCCGCCGATGCCTGTCCCGAGCACCCCCGTCGCTATCCCCGGACTCGCCAAGAGGCCCTCGAGCGCACCGAGATCGACCACAGCGTCGGCGAGCGCGACCACGAACCCGCCGGTCGCCCCCTCCGCCATGTCGGCGATCGCGGCGAGGTCCTCGCTCGGGCCCGCGCAGACGTGCACGACCGCGCCGCCGCGCTCCGCGATGGGCCGGAGCACCTCCTCGAACTCCGGGCGCGTCACGACGTGGATGCCTTCGAGCCCGAGCTGGGCAACCTGCTGCAGGAGCCGCTCGAGCAGCGTGCCGCCGTCCCACGGCAGCGCCGCGGCAGGACCGCCGTCATCGGCAGCCGCCGTCGCGACGAGCACCGCCGTCGTCACGTTGCCCGAGAGCTGGACGGGCGGTCTACGCTGCGGTGGGCTCTGAAGCTCGGTCGCCATCGTTCTGGGTCAACTGGGAGAGCAGCGACTCCCACTGGCCGCCGATCTCGCCGCTCTCGAATTTCTTCGCCTTCTCGACCGCGGCAGCGCCATAGCGCTGCCGCTTGTCGCTGTCCTGCATCAGAGCGAGGAGCGCCTCGGTCATGCCTGCGACGTCCTGCGGCGGGACAAGGATCCCGTCGCGCTCGGGCTCGATGATCTCCGCCGGGCCGCGCGGGCAGTCGAAGCTCACGACGGGCAGTCCCTTGCTCATTGCCTCCACGATCACCATGCCGAATCCCTCGTACCGCGAGCTCAGCGCGAACAGGGACGCCCTCGACATGAACTCGCCGAGACGCTGGGTCGCGCCCATCAGGAAGACGTTGTTGTACACGCCGTGCCGGAGTATGCGTCGCCGCAGGCGTTGCTCCCGGTTGCCCTCGCCGTAGATGCGCAGCTGCCAGTCCGGATGCTCGCGCGCGATCGGCACGTAGGCCTCGATCAGCAGGTCGAAGCCCTTCTGCCAGGTCAGCCGCCCCGCCGCGAGCACGACCTTCTGGCGCTCGTCACGAGGCCTCCCCGGCACGCCCGGCACCGCGTTCGGGATGCACGCTATGCGCGTCTCGCGGTCCCCCAGCACCTCCTCGTAGTCCTGGCGGTCGGCATCCGTGAGCACGACGAGCGCGTCGAGCCCGCCGTAGCGGCGCTCGATCTGGCGCGCGAGGCCGGGCCGATGTGCACGGAAGTTGAGATGCTCCTGGCCGACGACGAGGACGCGGTCCGGGGCGAACTGAGCGGCGATCACGTTCAGCGAGGGCCGAGTCGCGATCAGCACGCCAGGCTCGAGCGAGCGCAGCTTCTTGATCAGGCGGACGTCACCGCGCGGGCTCGACGCGCTGAACGCCCACTCCTCCGGGTGCACGAGGAAGCTGGGCAGCTTCCGGATCCGCCGCCTCAGCCGACCGCGCAATCCGTCCGGCTGAACCGCGCTGCGGCGGTCGTCGACAACGCTCACCTCGATTCCGTCGGGAAAGCGGAAGTGCGGCCGCGCGCGGCGGCGGATCATGCTCACAAGCTCGACGTCGTGGTTCTCCGCGAGCCGCTCGACGAGGCTCAGCGTTGTGCGGACCGTGCCGCCGATCCCGTACGCATCGAACAGGAGGACGTACACCTTTCCCGCACCGAAGCGGTCACCCTGCCGGCGGCGGCGGGGCCGCCCGATCACGAGCCGCAGGAAGCCGGCCGCCACCGCCTGAACCGCCTTGACAGCCGTCAGGGCGAAGCCGCGCCGGCCCGCGGGGCGCTCCTCCGTGACCGGAGCCGTCCGTGCGGGCGCGGGCTGTAGGCGCGGGGTCTCGACGCGGTGCCGGGCCTCCTCGAGCGTGATGGGGATGGAGCGGATCCCGAGCCGGTTGCGCACCGTGTAGTACGGCCGGACGCGACGCGCCACGCCGTCCGCGAGCGCGACGCGAGTCGGGAAGACCACCACCGCGGCCTTGTCGAGGATGTCGTCACGGTGCGACGACAGCCGAAGCCGCTCGTCGTCCCGCTCGAGCCACAGGTTCCAGGCGTCGGTGTCGCCCTCGCGCGCGAGCTGCCCAAGCGGAAGCCGCGTCTTGAAGCGACCACCCTCGATCGCGACTGGCGCAGCGCGCTCGACCTTGTCGTGGCGGCTGACGGCGACGAGCCGAAGGTCGCCGCTCGCGTCCGGCGGCTCGCCCTCGATCGCGATCGCTTCGTCCTCGACCTCGACCCGGGTGACCTCGGCGTGTGGGGGAAGTGCCCGGCAGCGCACGACCGCCCGATCGCCCTCGAGCGCCTTTGCGCGCATGCGGAAGAACGCATCCGGGCCCGGGATGATCCTCGACTTCCTCCCCGCCACCCCCTTCCGAGCGCTCATCGGCACGGGTTCGCCGCCGGCCACGCTCAGGCCGAGATCCCATTCGTCGTCGGCGGCGCCGTCGGGAGCGAGATCACGCAGGTCGACGTACGCGTGGGCCTCCGTGTCGCGTTTGCCCTCCGGCTCGAAGGCGGCGCGGCGTTCGTCATCCGACCGGCCGCGCCGAAGCACGAGCTCAGCGCCGGCGGCGAAATCGTCCGGCTCGATCTGGGCGCGCACGTGGAGGCGCCCGTCGACGAGGAGTTGAAAGCGGCTGACGGTTGAGCGCCCGCCGCCGCGATGCGGGAGTCGCTCTGGCCGCTGCACGGGCGCGCACGCTACCAGCGGCCGAAGCCTAAGCTGCGCAAATGCCTGGCGGTGGCGTCATCACCGGTCCTCCGGACTTCATCGGCGTGGGAACGCAGCGGTCGGGCACGACCTGGTGGCAGCGGCTGCTGAAGCGGCATCCCGCGATCAAGACCCCGCTGAACCGCAAGAAGGAACAGCACTTCTTCGACAAGTTCGGCAAGCGCCCGATGGAGCCGTCCGACATCGCCGCCTACCACCAGCTCTTCCCGCGCGGCCCTGGTGAGCTCTCGGGTGAGTGGACCCCACGCTACATGCGCGACATCTGGGGGCCGCCCGTCGTCGCGCAGGCCGCACCCGACGCGAAGGTCCTGGTCATGTTCCGCGACCCGGTCGAGCGCTACCGCTCCGGCGTGCTGCACCAGGGAGAGCGGACGCCCTACCGGGACGCCGCGTGGCTCGCGACCGACGCGATCGAGCGCGGCCGCTATGCGCTTCAGCTCCGGCGGGTGTACGACTACTTCGACGAGGAGCAGGTGCTCGTCCTCCAGTACGAGCAGTGCCGTGTCGACCCGCACGAGCAGTACCGCCGAACGCTCGACTTCATCGGCGCGCCGTGGCACGAGCCGAAGGAGCCGACGCGCACGCGCGGGACCGCGCAGAAGTCGCGCAAGGAGCCGATCTGGGACGACCTGCGCTACGCAATCATGCGCGAGCTCGAGGGCGAGGTCGCCGAGCTGGCCGAGCTCGTCCCCCGCCTCGACGTGAGGCTGTGGCCCAACTTCGAGCACCTGGCGACCGCGTCGGAGCGCGCGGCGCCGCACACACCGCCCGCGGTTTCGTTTTCCGGCGGCAAGGGCGGGCCACCCGACTACATAGGCGTCGGCACCGAGGACGCCGGCTGCAGGTGGTGGCACGGCCTCCTGCTCGAGCACGAGGCGATCGGCGCACCGGCCGAGCGGGAGCTCGACTTCTTCGGCACCTTCTGCACGCGCGCGATGACGGAGGAGGACATCGCCGGCTACCACGCTCGATTCGACTCGCGGCCAGGCGCGATCACGGGCGAGTGGACGCGCACGTACATGTACGAGCCGTGGACGCCGATGCTGCTCCAGCGGGCGGCGCCCGGCGCGAAGCTGCTCGTGCTGCTGATGAACCCCGTCGACCGCTATGCGATCAACCTGGCGCGCGCCAAGCGCAGGCGCCGCAACGAGACCGACTCGCTCTCGAACACGGTCTCGCTGGGGCGATACGCGCCGCAGCTCCGCGGGCTGCTCGAGTACTACGAGCGCGACCAGATCCTCGTGCTCCAGCTCGAGCGCTGTCTCGCCGACCCGGCCCGCGAGTACGCACGGACCCTCGACTTCCTGGGTATCGACACAGGCTTCCGGCCGCGCGGCCTTCGCCGGCGCCCGCTGCGCCGCGCTCGCGGCACCTTCGATCGCGCGGACGCGACGCTGTGGCCGGACCTCGAGACCCCGATGCTCAAGGAGCTCGAGGCCGACGTGCGCGAGCTGCGCGAACTCGTGCCGGATCTGGATCTCTCGCTCTGGCCTCAGTTCGCGCACCTGGACGTACACTCGCGCGCCCATGGCTGAGCCCGAGCTGATCCCCGGACCGCCGGATTTCATCGGAGTGGGAACGCAGCGGTCGGGAACTACCTGGTGGCAGCGCCTTCTGCGCGACCACCCCGCGATCCGCCTGCCCCGCAACAAGAAGAAGGAGCAGCACTTCTTCGACAAGTTCGGGCGGCGGCCGATGAAGCCGGAGGACATCACGCGCTACCACGATCTCTTCCCGCGCGCGTCCGGCGAGCTGTCGGGCGAGTGGACGCCTCGCTACATGCGCGACATCTGGGGGCCGCGGGTCCTGTCGCGGGCGGCCCCCGACGCGAAACTCCTCGTGATGTTCCGCGATCCGGTCGAGCGCTACCGCTCGGGCGTCCTGCACACTGCCGCGCGCGAGCCGGGGCGCGTCACGACGCTGCTGGCGACCGACGCGGTCGACCGCGGCAAGTACGCGTCGCAGCTCCGGCGGCTGTACGACTACTTCGACAGGGACCAGGTCCTCGTCATGCAGTACGAGCAGTGCGTGCAGGACCCGATGCTGCACTACCGGCGCACGCTCGAGTTCATCGGCGCACCCGACGTCGACCACGTGCCGGAGGACCTCACGCGCACGCGCGGCACGGCCACCAAATCTCGCCGGGAGCCGATCTGGGAGGACCTCCGCCATGCCCTCGTTCGTGAGCTCGAGGACGACGTCGAGGAGCTGCGGGAGCTGTTCCCGGAGCTCGACGTCACGCTGTGGAAGAACTTCGAGCACCTCGCGCGAGGGCGAAGCCCTGTGCGAAGGGCTACATCTCGTCGTCCAGGCGGCCCGGACTACATCGGTGTCGGCACAGGCAATGCCGGCTGCGCGTGGTGGCACAAGCTGTTGCTCGAGCACCCGGAGATCAGGCGGTCTCCGACCGGCCGAGCGCTCGACTTCTTCTCCACCTTCTGCACGCGCCCGATGACGGACGACGACATTGCGGCCTACCACGGCCACTTCCCCCGCGGCGAAGGGGTCATCGGGGAGTGGACGCCCGGCTACATCCACCAGGCGTGGACGCCGATGCTGCTCCACCGCGCCGCGCCCGACGCGCGGCTGCTCGTGATGCTGATGAACCCCCTGCACCGATACGCGGCGACGGTCGCCGAGCGGCGGCGCAGCGGGGACAGCGACGCACAGCCCTCGCTGGCCGAGAGCCTGGCCCGCGGCCGCTACACGGAGCAGCTGCGGGGGCTGCTCGACTACTACGCGCGCGATCAGATACTCGTGCTCCAGTTCGAGCGCTGCGTCAAGGAGCCCGCGGCCATGTACGAGCGGACACTGAGCTTCCTGGGCGTCGATCCGGGGTTCAGGGCCGAGGCGCTGCGGACGAGCCCGGTCCAGCGTGCCCGCCGCATCCTCGCGGGCGCGGAGGAACGCGATCTCGGCGCGCCCACGCGGCGCCGCGCGGAGCTCTGGCCGGACACCGCCGTCCCGCTGCAGAAGGCGCTCGAAGCCGAGGTCTTGCGGTTGCACGGGCTTGTCCCCGAACTCGACCTCTCGCTCTGGCCCGAGTTCGCCCATATTGGGGACGCCACTCCGGATACCCCAGCTCTGAATCCGACATCCGTCTAGGTAGCAGGAGGGTTTTCCATGGTTCACGCGCGCCCCGCCGATGGGTGCGGGCATGCGAATCCGAATCCTCCTGCCCATCTTCGCCCTGCTCATCGCGCTCGTCGCCGTGCCGTCCGCGCACGCGAAGCGTGTCCCCTGCGTAGTCGGCACCAAGGCACCCAAGTGCCAGGTGTGGACCGCGAAGGTCAAGTTCGCAGCCGACGGCGACACCTTCAGGCCCCGCGTCAAGGAGGGCAAGAGGTGGACTCCGCGTGGCCAGAAGACGGTCCGCATGACCGGCATCCAGGCGCCTGAGCTCAAGAGCTACAGCCGCGCGCACGGCCGGTACGGCAACTGCATGGCGGTCGAGGCCGCCGAGACGCTGGAGAAGTTCATCAAGCGACGGACGGTGCGCCTGGTTGCGATGCACGGACGCAGCACGACGGCTGGCAGCCGTCACCGCCTGCGCCGCACCGTGCAGGTCAAGTACCACGGCAAGTGGATAGACCCCGCGATGGAACTGCTCAGGAAGGGCCTCGTGCTCTGGCTCCCCAACGGCAGCGACGAGTGGGCCTGGAACGGCGTCTACGGCCGCCTCGCCGAGGAGGCCGCGGCCAAGGGCGTCGGGCTCTGGAATCCGACCGCCTGCACCCCGGGCACCGGCCGGGCCTCCCAGGCCGCGCCCGGCACGCTCCGCCTGAAGGTCAAGTGGGACGCCGAGGGCACGGACAACCGCCGGACCGCGAACGGCGAGTGGGTCCGGATCCACAACGACGACGTCGCGAACCCCGTTTCGCTCAAGGGCTGGTCCCTGCGCGACTCAGACCTGCGCGGCGTGAAGATGCGCTCCGGCTACGAGCTCCCCGCGAATGCGGTGATCCCCGCGGGCGGCTCGATCACCGTGCACGTCGGCAGCGGCCAGGACCACGACGGAGTCTTCTACTGGGGCGAGAACAAGGTCATCTTCGACAACGCCACCAACGACAAGAAGCAGATGGGCGACGGGGCGTACCTCTTCGATCCGGACAGCGAGATGCGCGCTCACGTCCAGTACCCCTGCCGCGTCACCTGCTCCGAGCCGCTCGACAACCAGGTGAGCGTGACCTCGCGCTACATGGGCATCGAGCACGAGTGGGTGACGATCACGAATCGCTCCTCCGGCTGGATCAACCTGGACGAGTACGAGATCGAGAACGTGCCGTGGTTCTTCGAGTTCGGCGCCCGCGATGTGCTCGCGCCGGGCAAGGCGATCACCCTGTGGATCCGCCACCCGCACGACATCCCCGTGGATGTCGACGGCCGCAAGCTGCAGGTCACGCCGACCCCCGGCCTGGATATCCCCGGGCTCGCGGACTTCGCTTCGACGTCCGAGTTCCTCAGCTGGGGCTACGACAAGGGCATGTTGAACGACGGCGGCGACGTGGTCGTCCTGCGCAACCCGCAGGGTGCTCCGGTCGCCGGCGCGTGTGACAGCTGGGGCGGCTTCCCCTGCCCCAAGTCGTAGCGGGCCTCAGTCGGGCTTCAGTAGCGAGCCGCGCACCATCACGCAGTCGAACTCGAGCACGCGTCCCGTCTTTCCCTGTCGGCTGACGGGATACATGGCCGCGACGTCGAAGCCGGCGGCCTCGTACACTCCCAGTGCCTCGGGCAGGCGCGGCATGCCCTCGTAGATCTGCATCAGCGGGAGCTCCGACTGCATTCCGACGAACTCCTCGACCCGGTCGCCGGCGCCGGTGAAGACGTCGAGGTCGAAGCCCTGCGTGTCTAGCTTCAGGTACGGCCGCGGCCGGTCCAGCCCCGCGAGCAGCTCGTCGAGCATCCCGTCGAGCCGCCGCACCTGGACCTCGACCGGGTCCGGATCGCGCAGCCGCTTGTAGCGGCGCGCCCCGAACTCCGTCGGCTCGCGCAGCGAGCTGAGTGTGCCCGGCACGGCGTTCATCGTCATGGTCTCGTCGTCGCGTCCCAGCGCGATCTGCTCGACGCGCCACTCGGGGTCGTCGGCCGCCGCCTGCTCCAGCTCGGCACACGCCTGCGGCACCGGCTCGAACGACACAATCCGGCCGCGATAGCCGCCCGTCCGCAGGCGCTGTGCGTATTCACCCTCGTGCGCGCCGACGTCGAGCACGCAGTTCACCCCGTACATCTCGAAGAGCGCGGGCAGCTGTACGCGTTGCAGCTCGTCGAAGACGCCTCGCTCGTCCCCCATCCATTTCGGACGCTTGTTGTCTAGCTGAGCCACGTACGCAGCAGCGTACGGGTGTAGCCGTAGCCGTAGCGGAGGAACGGCGGCTTCTTGCTCGAGCCCTCGAGGCGGGCCCGGAACGTGCACGGCACCTCGCGGACGCGCAGCCCGAGCTTGGCGGCGGCGACCGTGACCTCACTCGCGTGGAACTGGTTCTCGCGGAGCTCGAGCTGATGCAGCGCGTTCGGCTCGAACGCCCTGAAGCCGCTGGCCGGATCGGTGATCGGCGTCCCGGCGAGTCTCGTCATCAGCCAGGCGAAGAACTTGACGCCGTGCGAACGCCCCGCGATCGGGTCCTCGTAGCTGCCGAGCATGCGCGAGCCGTGCACCACGTCGGCCTCGCCGGCCAGGATCGGCGCGACGAGCTGCGGCAACTCGAGCGGGTCGTACTGCCCGTCTGAATCGACGGTCGCGACGACAGAGGCGCCGCGCGCCAGCGCCACGCGGTAGCCGAGGCGCACGGCCGCACCCTGGCCACGGCGCAGGTCGCGGCCCACCACCAAGGCGCCATAGCGGCGAGCGACCTGCTCGGTGTCGTCGTCCGAGCCGTCCGAGACGACGATCGGCTCCACCTCGAGGCCATGCAGCTGCTTCGGCATCGCGGCAAGCACCTCGGGCAGGCTCGACTCCTCGTTGAACGCGGGGATGACGATCACCGCCTTCCCCGAGCTGTCCATGTCGTAGGTGGTCGCGAACATTCGCGATGCGATCCGGTCCGCGTAATCGCCGATCCGATGCTCGAGCCGGTCCGTCTTGGCGAACGAGCGGAACAACAGGACGAACAGCAGGATGTTCGAGATCACGAGGACACCGATGACGCGGCGCTGGTCGCCGGGTGGGAAGCCAAGCTCGGTCAGAAGCGGGTCGATCACCGACGGCACGATCCCGACGACCGCCAGGCCGAGCGCGACCGAGCCCATGATGAGCGCGTCGGCGAGCGTCAGCGAGCGGCGCCGGAAGCGGCTTACCACGAGGGCGAGCAATATGACCGCGACCACCAGGCCGAGGATGCGGAGCAGGATCAACGAGCCTCCCTGGAACGGCGGACCGTAAGGTAAGTGTATGTCCACGGTCGAGCGCGTCCTGGTCACCGGGGGCTGCGGTTTCATAGGGGCCAACCTCGTCAGGCGCATACGCGACGCGCGCGGGTGGAGCGTCAGGGTGGTCGACGACCTGCGCACGGGGCGCGAGTCGTACGTCCCCGGCGAGCTCGCGGAGGTGACGATCGGCGACGTCGCCGACCCCGCCGTGCTCGAGCCGGCGCTCGAGGGTGTAGACGCGGTCGTGCACCTCGCGAGCCAGACAGGGGTCCTCCCCTCGGTAGAGGATCCCGCGCGCGACTTCGAAGGCAGCATCACCGCGACCTTCCGCGTCCTCGACGCGTGCCGCCGGCGCGGGATCGCGCGGTTCGTGTTCGCGTCGTCGGGCGCATCCGTCGGAGACGTCACGCCCCCGATCCACGAGAACGTCGTGCCGCGGCCCGTCTCCCCGTATGGCGCGGGCAAGCTCGCGGGCGAGGCCTACGTGCAGGGGTTTGCGGGCTCGTTCGGCATGCAGACCGCAGCGCTTCGCTTTTCGAACGTCTACGGCCCCTACTCGTTGCACAAGGACAACGCGATCCCGAACTTCATCAGGCGCTGCCTGCGCGGCGAGCGCCTCGAGATCTACGGAGACGGCTCGCAGACGCGCGACTTCATCCACGTCCAAGACCTCTGCGACGGCATCATCGGCGCCGTGGCCGCCGACGACATCGGTGGCGAGGTCTTCCAGCTCGGGACGTCGGTCGAGACCTCCGTGGTCGAACTCGCCCGGCTGATCCAGGAGGTGACCGGCGCCGAGGTGGACATCGACTACGAGGAGCGCCGCGCGGGCGAGGTCTACAAGAGCCGCGTCGACATCTCGAAGGCGCAGAGGCTGCTCGACTTCCAGCCGGCGATCGAGCTGCGCGAGGGTCTCGCGCTGACAGCCGAGTGGTACCGGAAGACGCTGGTCGAGACCGGCTAGCGCGCCTGCGCCGCTTCGTCCCCGTGCTGCGCGTCGCGGGGTACGTCGGGTCGCTCGCGATCGTCGCCGCGGTGGCCGTGCAGGCGGGCGACGACCTCGATCCGTCGAGCCTGGAGCTGTGGCCGCTGCCGCTCGCGCTCGTCCTGATTGCCGTCTGGTGGCTGCTGCTGGCATCGGGGTGGGGGCTGCTCGTGGCGGGCAGCGTGCGACGCGGCGACGTCGGGACCTGGTGCCGGACGCAGGCGCTGCGCTATCTGCCGGGCGGGCTATGGGCGCCGGCGTCGCGTGTGGTCGTGGTGCAAGGCCGGATGCTCGACAAGTTCGCGACGGTCGCGGCCGAGAACGTGATCGCCCTGTGCGCGGCGCTCGCACTGGGAGGGATCGCGCTCGCAGCCTCCGGCGATCCGGCGTGGGCCGCGCTCGTGCTGGTGCTCGCCGTGCCCGTCGCGGCGTCGCGGTTCCTCGCCTCACGCACGCGCGTCGCGCCCGAGCGCGTCGTGCCGGCCACCGCCGTCTACGTGGCGGCGTTCGCCGCGTACGCGGTCGCAGCGGTGCTGGCGCAGGGCTCGGTGTCCGGCTTCGAGGACTCGCTCGCCGTCGCCGGCGCGGCGCTCGTCGCGTGGGGCGCCGGGCTCGTCGTCGTGATCGCGCCGGGCGGCGTCGGCGTGCGCGAGGCGGCGTATGTCGGCCTGCTCGCCGGCAGCTCGCTGAGCGACGGCGACCTTGCGGCGGCGGCGGTCACGCTTCGCGTGCTCACCGTGTTCGCGGAGGTCGCCGTGCTCCTGTTCGCGGCGCGGCCCGTGCCGGGGCCGGCGCCCGGATGAGGAACCTCGTCCGCACCCATCCCGTGTTCGCGGGCCTCCTGGCCGCGGGCTTCGTGCTGCGCGTGGTCACATTCTTCGCCTATCGGCCTGCGCTCATCTACTACGACTCGACGCGCTATCTCGAGCGGCTCGACGACCTCGAGCCGAGCACACTGCGGCCGCTCGGCTATCCGCTGTTCCTGAAACTGCTGCCGACGGGTTGGGAGCTCGCCGTCGTGCCCGCCGTGCAGCACCTCATGGGCCTCGCGATCGCGATGCTCATCTACGCGGTGCTGCTCCGGCTGGGGCTCCCGACGCTGTGGGCCGCGCTCGCCACGGTGCCTGTGCTCTTCGACGGCTACCAGCTCAACATCGAGCAGTACATCCTGTCCGAGCCGCTGTTCGAGCTGCTGCTGATCGGAGGGTGCGCGCTGCTCCTGTGGCGGCGGCCGCCGGCCTCCGTCGCCGCCGGGCTCGCCGGGCTGCTGTTCGCCGGCGCGCTCCTCACACGGGCGAACGCGATCGTGGTTCTCGTACCCGCACTCCTGACACTGCTTTTCCTGCGCGCGCGTTGGACGCGTGCCGCGGCGCTCGCGGTCGCTTTCGTCGTGCCGGTGTTCGCGTACGCGGCCTGGTACGAGTCGGTCAACGGCTACTACGGGCTGAATGGGTACGGAGGGCAGTTCCTGTATGCGCGCGTGGCTCAGTTCGCCGCCTGCGACGGACTCGACGTGCCCGACCGCGAGCGCGTGCTGTGCGAGGACACGCCCCCGTCGGAGCGGCCGACGATCGACCAGTACATGTGGGACAACAAGATCTCGCCGCTGTACGACGTCGAGCGCGAGCCGGGCGAGCGCCGCGCGGAGGTCGGCGGTGACTTCGCAAAACGAATCCTTCTGCACCAGCCGTTCGACTACGTCGAGGCCGTGCTCGAGGACTTTGTCTACGGATTCTCGCCGACCCATAGCCGCCGCGCGCGCGACCTGCCCGTGTCGCGCTGGCAGTTCCAGGACGACTACCCGGTCTTCCGGGAAGCGGAGACATCAGAGATCCTGCGCGAAGACGGCTACGAACACGGCATCGCCGACTCGACGCTGGCGCCTTTCCTGCGTGACTACCAGCGCTTCGTCTATACGCCCGGGCCGCTGCTCGCGCTCGCGCTCCTGGCGGGGATCCTGGGCGCGCTCGGCGTAGGACGAGCGCGCCGTTCGGGCCTGCGTGCGGCGACCTTCCTGTTCACCGCCACCGCGCTTGCGGTGTACCTGCCGAGCGTCGCGGTCAGTCAGTTCACCTGGCGTTACCAGCTACCCTTGCTCGTGCTCTTGCCCCCCGCCGGCGCGCTCGGTCTGTACGCGCTGACCCGGCGAAATGCGCCGGAAGAGGCGCGCGAACAGGGGTGACGGAGGTTTCTTTGCGAGTACTGGTACTGGGCGGCGACGGTTTTTGCGGGTGGCCTTCGGCCCTCCATCTGTCCGAGCGCGGGCACGACGTCTTCATCGTCGACAACTTCGCCCGCCGCAACGCGGACGTGGAGCTCGAGGCGGAGTCACTCACGCCGATCGCGCCGCTCGGAACGCGGCTGGACACGTGGCGCGAGCTGACCGGAAGCGAGATCGGCTTCGAGCGGATCGACGTAGCGCACGACTACCGCGAGCTGCTCGACCTCCTGGCGACCTTCAAGCCCGAGGCGATAGTCCACTTCGCCGAGCAGCGCGCGGCGCCGTACTCGATGAAGAGCTCGTGGCACAAGCGCTACACCGTCGACAACAACATGAACGCCACGCACAACGTGCTGGCGGCGATCGTCGACTCGGAGCTCGACACGCACGTCGTCCACCTCGGGACCATGGGCGTCTATGGCTATGGCGCCGCCGGGATCAAGATCCCCGAGGGCTATCTGCGGGTGAAGATCGAAGCCGAGGACGGCACGGACGTCGAGCAGGAGATCCTGTACCCCGCGAATCCGGGGAGCGTCTACCACATGACGAAGACCCAGGACCAGCTCCTGTTCGCCTTCTACAACAAGAACGACGGCATCCGCGTGACCGACCTGCATCAGGGCATCGTGTGGGGGACGGACACCGAGGAGACGGGCCGCGACGAGCGCCTGATCAACCGCTTCGACTACGACGGTGACTACGGGACGGTGCTCAACCGCTTCGTCATGCAGGCGGCCATCGGATACCCGCTGACGGTGCACGGAACCGGCGGGCAGACCCGCGCCTTCATCAACATCCAGGACACCGTCCGCTGCATCGCGCTCGCGGTCGAGAATCCGCCGGCCGCGCGCGAGCGCGTCCGCATCTTCAACCAGATGACGGAGACGCACCGCGTCGTCGACCTGGCCAAGCTCGTGTCTCGCCTGACGGGCGCGAAGATCGACTACCTGGAGAACCCGCGGAACGAGGCGAGCTCGAACGACCTCTTCGCGGAGAACAACCAGCTGCTCGAGCTCGGGCTCGACCCGATCACGCTCGAGGAGGGGCTCCTCGAGGAGCTCAGCGAGATCGCGCAGAAATACGCGGACCGCTGCGACCGGGACAAGATCCCGTGCCGCTCGGTGTGGAACCGTGAGCGGGCCGCGGCCGGCAAGCCGCTCAAGCTCGCGCGCGACATAGCCTGACGGCTTCCGTGCGGCGGCACCTGACGCCCGGCCGCCTCGCGCTCGCGGCGATCCTCGGCGGCGCTCTGGCGATCCGCCTCTACGGCCTGCGCCACGGCCTGCCGTTCATCTACCACTCGGACGAGTCGCAGCACTTCACGAACTACGCCGTGGAGATGTTCGACGGCAGCCTGAACCCGCACTACTTCCAGAACCCGGCGACCTACACGTACCTCGTCCACTTCGCGCTGTGGATCCAGGGCTTCGACGACATCGCGCACCAGTACCTCGTCGATCCCTCCGACATCTTCGAGACGGCCCGGCTCGTCGCCGTCGCGCTGTGTCTCCTCGGCGTGGCCGCCATCTACGCGGTCGGGCGCCGGCTGTGGGGCACGTTCGAGGGCCTGGTCGCCGCCGCGGTGCTCGCCTTCGCGGTCCTGCCGGTGGCCTACTCCCGCTATGCGGTCACCGACGTCGGCGTGCTGCTGCCGATGGCCATGTCGGTCTACGCCACGGTCAAGATCGCCGAGGACGGCCGGCGCCGGTACTACGTCATCGCCGGATTGGGGCTCGGGCTGACGGTCGCGTTCAAGTTCACCGCCGGGCTCGTACTCGTGCCGATCCTCGTGGCGGTGGCGCTCCGGGCGTGGCAGGGCAGGCAGTCGATAGGGGAGATCGCGATCGGGCTCGCGATCGTCGGCGGGCTCGCCGTGGCCGTCTTCGCCATCACCAACCCGTACTTCCTCATCGACCTCGACGAGGCGATCGACGAGCTGCGCTCGCAGCGCTTCGCCGCCGGCGAGGTGAAGCCGGGGCAGGTTGAGGAGAACCCGTACGGCTTCTACCTGTCGAGCCTGACGTGGGGGATCGGCTGGGGCGCGCTCGTCGCGGCGGCCACCGGGTTCGTGCTGCAACTCAGCCGCGACCGCACGCGGGCGATCCTGCTCGCGCTCTTTCCGCTGCTCCTGTTCGCCTACCTCGGCCTCGACGCCGACCGCTACTTCGCGCGCTGGCTCCTCCCGGCGTACCCGGTGCTGGCGCTGTTCGCAGGGGTGGCGATCGCCGCATTCGCACGTGCGGTGTCGCCCAAACCGCTGGTCCGGGCTGCCGTGCTCGGCGCGCTGATGGTGGCGGCGATGGCGCAGCCAACGATCACGAACATCCACACCGGCAGCGTCCTGCGCAAGGACGACACACGCGAGCTCGCACGCAACTACATGCTCGCGAACTTCCCGAACGGCACGCGCATCGTCGTCGACGCGGTCGCAATTCGGGACGAGTACGACCTGCCGCTCCTCGGGATCGAGCGCCGGCGGGGCGAGCCCGAGTTCGTCTCGGGCTTCGGCGCCCCGCCGAAGGAACATCCCGGGAGCTACCCGCCGGAGCCCGTGCGCACGACCCGCTTTCTCGAGGACCTCCGTCCCGGGCG
>Ga0126310_10000312_pt1 | contig 15713 bp, 16 predicted proteins | sample Plot60_FD_92540 | JGI IMG/M metagenome (GOLD analysis project Ga0126310, IMG submission 92540) | Serpentine soil microbial communities from UC McLaughlin Reserve, CA, USA - Plot60 | ecosystem: Environmental > Terrestrial > Soil > Grasslands | place: USA: UC McLaughlin Reserve, Lake County... | reverse complement strand
GGAATTGGAGGACATTGTCTACCAAAAGATACTCGCATGTTCTTACAATCTTCTAAATCTATAAAGAGTAAAATATTAACAGCTGCTGTAGAAGTGGATCAAGACTATAGGAGATATAGGCAGGGAAGGGGGAGTAAATCGATATTATCGCCATCTTTGTCACAACCGTCTTCCAATTTTATAGAAGACAGTACTCAAGCTGAAAAATAATAATAATAATTGATTGGTGTATGAGAAATTATGCACGAGAGACAATCTGTATTGGTATTTGGTGCTCATCCTGATGATATAGAAATTGGTATGGGCGGTACAGTAGCAAAACTAAATGGCATGGGCTATAACGTTAACCTAGTAGTCGCTACTCTTCCAAATTTTGTGAAAACAGACACAAAAGAACAACGACGAATGGAAGCAGTAATGTCTGCAAAAGTCATGGGATCAAATCAACCAGAATTCTTGGATCTATCCGCTGATGAAATTGTTTTTGGTCGCAAATTTGTTACATTGATAGATGGAATTATTCATAAACATAAACCCGAAGCAGTTTTTACTCAATGGATAGGGGATTCACATCAAGACCATCAGGCTCTTACTAGGGCAGTAATATCTGCATCACGTGACTTAAATAACTTGTTTATGTATGAAACAACTATACCTGGGGGAGTTACTGAAAATGCTTTCAGGCCTCAGATGTATGTTGATATCAGTGAAACAATAGATGCCAAGAAAAGTGCACTTAATTGCTTTGATTCCCAAAGAATTCGCTGTGGCGATCTATGGATCGACGCAATAGTTGGGAGAAGCATGTATAGGGGCTACCAAATTAATACAAAACATGCAGAGGCATTTGAAGCAATCAAAATTACCAAATGGTAAGTATTAGATCATCCCCTCATGCTATAATGAATTTACCAGAATTCTTCTTTTCATATTCTGCGATTTGAGACTCAAATTGTAAAGTCATTTCTATTTCATCTAGGCCTTCAAGCAACGCCATTTTTCTGTAGCTATCTATTTCAAAACGCATGACCTTAGAGCAAGCTTTTACCTGCTGATTGGATAAATCAATTTCCACTTCTACATTTACCGAATTTCTGAACAAATATTCAATTTCTTCGCGGTTCAAACTAATGGGTAAAAGTCCATTCTTGAAGCAATTGTTATAGAAAATATCAGCAAATGACTCTGCGATTATTGCCTTAAATCCATAATCCCTTATAGCCCAGGCAGCATGTTCTCTTGAACTTCCACTTCCAAAATTATCCCTTGTAAGCAATATTTGTCGTCTCGCATACTTTGGATCGTTTAGCACAAACTCTCTTTGATTTCCGTCTCTATCAACTCTTAGATCATAAAATAAGTATTTTCCAAAATCGGTTCTCTGAACTAATTTGAGAAACTGTTTTGGTATTATTTGATCTGTATCTATATTAGATCTGTCAAGAGGAGTTACTTTGCTTTTGATATTTCTAAAGACTTCCAATTTATTATCACCATTTTTTATAACCATTCTCTTACATCTATAAAGTGGCCCTCAATTGCAGCAGCAGCCGCCATGATAGGACTGGCTAAATGAGTTCTTCCTCCACTGCCTTGGCGTCCTTCAAAGTTACGATTTGAAGTACTTGCACAACGTTCACCAGGAGCAAGAATATCTGGATTCATTCCAAGACACATACTACAACCAGATTCACGCCATTCAAAGCCAGCAGTCTTAAAAATTTTGTCTAGCCCAAGTATTTCTGCTTGCTTTTTTACTTGTTGTGAGCCTGGCACTACCATTGCCTTAACATTTTGTGACACGGTCTTTCCTTTCACAACAATTGCTGCTTCCATTAAGTCTTCTAATCTGGAGTTAGTACATGAACCAATAAATACTCTGTCAATCTTGATATCAGTAATAGGAGTCCCAGGTTTCAATGCCATGTATTCTAAAGCGCGTTTGGCTGCTTTTCTTTCATTTTCGTTTCCTCTTGCAAAGTCATCAGGATAAGGGACTGTATCTGTAACGTCTACTACCATTGAAGGATTAGTACCCCAGCTGACCTGTGGTGCAAGCTCATTAACGTTAAATGTAATGACTTTGTCAAACTGTGCATTAGTACAATCCTTCAAATTCTCATGCCAAAAATCAACCATAGTTTCAAATTGTTTACCACTTGGAGCATATCTACGCCCTCTAATATAATCGAAGGTCTTTTTATCAGGATAAATAAGACCTGCCCTTGCTCCTGCTTCAATAGACATATTGCAAATAGTCATTCTCTGTTCTACAGAAAGGTCAGAGATTGTTTCTCCTCTGTATTCTATAACCGTGCCTGTTCCGCCGATAGTTCCTATCTTTCGAATTATTGAAAGTATGATATCCTTAGCAGTAACAGCATGTATATTTCTGAATCTTCCGGTAACATTGATCGCAAAAGTTTTTGGTTTATACATCCACAAACACTGAGTAGCTAAAACATGCTCTACTTCACTGGTCCCTATACCAAATGCAAGTGCACCAAACGCACCATGAGTAGAAGTGTGACTATCGCCACAAACAATGGTGGTCCCAGGAAGAGTAATTCCTAGCTCAGGACCAATAACATGGACTATGCCTTGATTTGGACTGTTGATGTCAAACAGTGTAATGCCGAATTCCCTGCAATTTTCCATTAATGTCTGAATCTGCATAGAAGAAATTTGATCAACTATAGGAAGTGATCTATCGGTTGTTGGTACATTATGATCCATAGTTGCAAATGTTAGATCCGGACGCCTGACTCTTCTACCGTTTAAACGCAGTCCATCAAATGCCTGTGGAGATGTAACTTCGTGCAACAAGTGGCGATCTATGTATATTAGCGATGGACCACCGTTGTTACGAACATCTCCATTTTTGACATGAACTACGTGATTGTCCCAGATCTTCTCAAATATTGTATTTGACATAGCGTTGTTGCTTCTTTTTAATTGGTTAATGACAGAAATATAATTATATGCCAAAATCAGTCCTCATTGGCAATGCTTAAATTTAGTATTGAGCATGGTATGCACAGTATATATGTATCATCAAAATAATAATGGTGGCTATCCGGAGTCTAATATTGCAGAGCAGATAAAGAAGGGAACTACTACATGTGCACTAACATGTATAGATGGCGTAGTGTTAGCTGCTGATACAAGAGCAAGTGCTGGTCTATTTATTGCTGATAGACATGTAATGAAAATTCAGAAGGTTGACAGACATCTTGGCATGACAATTGCAGGCGGTGTAGCAGATGCTCAAAATTTAGTAGATATTATGCGATACAATGCAAATATCTATAGGATATCTAACAGAGAGTTAATGCCAGTCAAATCAGCAGCAAGACTTTGTTCTAATGTATTGTTCAATCAGAGATACTTTCCTTACTATGTACAGATTATTGTTGCAGGATATGATAACAAAGCTGGTGGACAGATCTATAATATTGATCTATTTGGTTCAATGACAAGTGAAAAGTTCATTTCTACTGGCAGCGGCTCTCCGGTAGCTTATGGTTATCTTGAATCTGAATTTAAGGAAGGTTTGAGCGTAAATGATGCTTACAAAACAGCTATACATGCAATTGCAGCAGCTATCAGAAGAAATGCGGGAACTGGTGATGATATTAATGCTGTCATCATAGATGCAGATGGCTATCGTGAATTATCTAAAGAAGTAAAACAGTCTGTTGGGGCAGTATATTAAGTAGTTTAATCCATTCACTTTAAAAGCATATGTAATTCACGACCGCATTATTATTATTTCATTTTCATCAAATTTTTGTAAATATATATTCCAGTAATGATCAGTCTGATTGCACATTTTGAAGCATATAATAATATGTAATCTACTTGATTCTTGCAATAATGCCTACGTATACATCTACTCTATAGATAGTTCTAACACTGATCTATTATTCTAGATATGATCTAATTTTGTTGTTACTATTTTTTATGATCTCCGATCCTATTGAGACAATTATATCACAGCCTGTATTATGATGATGAAGGTAGACCAGGAATTTGATATTGTATATCTATTTTCTGCACCTAAAGTATGTATGGTTTTTATTCTGCTGATAAATCCCAGTAGTTGGCATCTTTAAATTCTTCCTTAGGTTTTCCTAATGCCTTCCATTCTTTAAATGATCTTGAATATAGCTTGACATTCTTTATACCTGCCAACTTTAACGCATAGTATGTTAGGCCTGACAATGTTCCAGCACTACCACAATATGTAATGACTTCAGAATCAGTCGAAATTCCTCTGTTATCGATTAGCCTTTTTATTTCCTTAGAATCACGAAGAATACTACCATTGGCTAGTCCTATCATGGTATAGGGAATATTTTTAGCACCAGGAATGTGTTCAGTCAAAAAATTCAAACGTTCTCTAGAATCTATCAATATTTTGTTAGGCTGTTCCTTTGCGATTTCTACATAAGATGCATCCGCATGAATACCATGATTTACATTTAGCGAATGTTGTGCTTTTGGAAAAGCATTGATCTTCTTTTCAATTTCTAGGCCACTATTTTTCCATTGGCTAAATGTCATTTCCAGCAATGCAGTATTATCATGACCAACATATTGAAAGGTCCAAGCTACTCGAGCAGCCAGCGCACCAAAAGTGTCATCATATACTACAACTGGCATTTTATCTGATATTCCTAGACTCTCCAAACATTCAACTATTTCTGACGGTGTATTCTTTGCTAATAATTGTGCAAGCGGTAGTGAAACTGCAGTGGGAATGTGTTCTCTTTCGTACTCTTGCACCTTCCGCACATCTACTACGCGAACTATCTTTTTTCTTATTAGCGTTCGTAAAGTATCTGCATCGCATATGACAGATAACTGAAAATTGTTATTATCATTATAACGATTACTTCTAGCTATTATGTTATTTTCCATCTCCATAATCGTTTTTCATTTTTTTTGAGTTTTTGTTTTTTATTTGTGATAATAATTTTTATGCCGCGCATTCTCCTCTCGCAGTCTTTGCACTAAATTTTGTATCGGTACCATAATCAGTATATAACTCTGGATCCTGATCTGTAGAAGGTAGCTGTGTAACTGGAGTAAGTATTGCCTTAATATTTTCAATATCCTTTATACTCCCAATTCCCTCTCCTTTCATGATCATATCGATCCATTGGTTCAATGTCTCTGAACCGCGCTTCTCTTGTTTGTATATTTCGATTATCTTATGAATTGTATCTATGACGCGTTTTGCTGGTACACGCATTATTGTCCTACCTAATTCTCCATGCTCTCCTGCACTTCCACCAAATAGCATTGTATATGTTGGAGCCATTGCACTACCTATCCTTGACGCACCACCAAAGAATCCAATTGTGGCTATTTCATGCTGCCCACATGAATTTGGACAGCCACTAATCTTGATTGTAGAATCTCTTAGGCTGTCATCCGTGTCAATTCCTAATTCCAGCAAGTTGCGCTGTACCTCTTTTGCAAGTCTATGTGAATTTGTGATTGCTAAATTACACGATGTAGTTCCAGAACATCCAACTGCCGATGCTATTGTTAATGCTCCAGAATTTGCTAGACCAATAGATGCTAGTTTACTATAGAATTCAGGTAAATCATTAGCTTTCACATAACGTATTGCAAAGTTCTGGTGTGGCGTGTTTCTAGCAGTACCCTCTGCGGAAAAGTCACGAATTATGCCAGCCAACACTCGGAGCTGATTTGCTGTGATATCGCCTGCTTCTAGCGTTACAAATATTGTAAAGTGGCCTTCTTGTTTTTGTGCAATGACATTAGTATGTAACCATCTTTCATAAGCCGGGCTTTCTATATTAACTCGTTCATTTAAAATGGGTACTTTTATCATTCTATGTGCTTTTTTTGACAATTGTCTATCATCTTCTTCTTTTGCAGGTTTAATGTCAAAAAGTCTCGCAGTAGATGCAGCAGTAGTCATTTCTACTATTGAACGCTCCTTAAGTACCATCCTTTGGAATTTATCCCAACCCATCTCATGCACTAAATAGCGCATTCTATTTCTGGCCATGTTTTCACGATTGCCATGTCTGTCAAATAGCCTGATAGTAGCCATACTCGTTGAAAGCAGTTTATTCTCGGGTGTAAAGTCCTCTAATAGATGACCTATAAATGAGGCCGCACCAAGACCACCGCCGAGATATACTTTAAACCCTCTCATGCCATCTTTGATTGAAGGTACCAAACCAATATCTGCAATCCTTACTAGTCCATGTTTGTGGCAACAAGCAAAATTGATCTTGAACTTACGTGGGAGGTTCTGACACATGGGATTTCTGATAAAAAATTGTGCAATTGCTTTGGCATAGGGAGTAGCATCAAACACTTCGTCTGGACATATACCAGCAAGGTGGCTACACATCACATTTCTAACGGTGTTGCCACATGCCTCCCGTGTAGTGAGACCAACTTCAACCAGACCCCTCATTACTTCACTAACGTCTTCAAGCTGTACCCAGTGAAGTTGAATATTTTGACGAGTGGAGACATGGGCTGAACCAATTGAGAAAGCTTCTGATAAACTAGCAATCTTATCGAGCTGCTCTGGCATAATTTCACCACTTGGAATTTTGATTCTAACCATGCTGTAATTCATATGCAGTCTAGAACCATATGCACCATGTTGAAGTCTAAATCTACGGAAATCATCTTCTGATAATTTGCCCTGCCTGAAAAGTTTAACTTTTTGAGCGAAAATTTCAGTTTCCTCCTCTCTACCCCATTTATGGGTAGATTTTTGAGATGAAATATTGCTCTGTTTAGAGCTAGCATGAATATTAGATTTCTTCAATATGATGTATTCCGGAGTACAAAACCTTATATCTCTTATGGAAAGAGAGCATGTTGGTATATATATGTAAAAGCAGCGGCAAAAATTACCACATGTTATATATAATCTTGTATAAATAGGGTTCAGATTAAGCCAACAGAAGTACCTAGACTTTGATTAGTTCATAGCATATGAGTTCAATAAGCGATATGCGATTATGGCAAATCATGTATCTTTGGTATCTATTTCCTTAACCATCTTGCCTTTTGCCATGGGAATAATTTTGAGCCTTGCTCCGTGGAATTCCTTTTTCAATTGTTTGCCACCAAAAGCTCTATCTAAGAATATTGCTAGTGCGGCAATTTCTGAATGCGGTTGATTTCCAATTGCAACATTATAATCGACTAGATTATACAAATCTCTTGGAACTTTTTCTGCACCGATAATTACAAGTATCTTGTCTTCTTTTCTTAGCCGATCTATCGTATCTTCTACATTTATACCATACATAGTTAAAAGGACTGCCTTTCCACCTTCTTTCTTCCATTTCTTAATCATCTCTCTCCAATTTTCGATTATATCAATTACAAAATCTGATGCTCCACCCCACCTTTGAACGACTCCTTCTAATGTCTCTTTTATAGAATTATCTACTTCTGTCATGTAGATTCTGTCACTACCAAATGCTCTGGATACTAAAGCTGCATGTGTAGTTATACGATCATCTCGCAATAACCTATGTCCTATTCTAAGAACTGATACTTTCATTACTATTCACTAAACTCATTTGTTCTCCTACTGTTTTCTTTCCATTCCAATTATCATGAAAAACTAGCAATAGTAATAAATTCTTTAACTGATCAATGTTTAAGCCTGTCTTTGCTGACACTGGCAAAACATATTTTTTAGAATCCAAAATGCCAAGATACATAGACTTGTCAATAGCATTATCGTTGCTAATCAGATCTGCCTTGTTTAATAAGTATATGACTTTCGTCATCGGAACTTTGAGTTCGTTCATTAGATTAATAGAGCTGTATAACTTCCTTGCTACGTCATCTATTGGTTCACTTATATCAAGTACAAGTAAAATAAGGGCAGAATGAGCTAGCTCATGCAAAGTAGATTTGAAAGCATCAATCATGTATGCTGGAAGCTTATTTATAAAACCCACTGTATCTGAGACCAGTATTTTCCTATGATTTAATGTTAATGCCCTAGTGTATGTTGTTAATGTTGTAAACAACCCTTGTCCTGTGATTTTTGTTTCCCCTGTTAATATATTGAAAAGAGTTGTTTTTCCTGCTGAGGTATAGCCAGCAATCGAAATTGTAGGCAGGCCTGCTCTTGTCCTCTGTTCTCTATGAAGAGATCTTCTCTTCTCCTCTTTTTCCAATTTTTTCTTTAGAAAAACTGCTCGTTTATTGATATCAAGAAAATAAACATCAGCGTCGTACTTACCCATACCAAAAAACCCGGGTTGCTCACCTTTTTTCGCAAGTCTTACTTTTTCTCTTGCTCTAACCATATCATATTGAAGCTGTGCAAGTTTGATTTGAATTCTGGACTCTGCGGTACTTGCTCTACGTTCAAAGATCTCTAAAATCAGCCTCTCTCTATCAATAATTTCAACTTGGCAAAGAGTAGCTAAATTATACTGTTGCGTAGGCTTCATTACCTCATCGAAAATTATTACCTCTGGTTTTAATTGTCTGACTAGTTCTTTTACTTGTTCTGCCTTGCCCGCTCCAATACCATATTTAGATCTTGTTATGTGTCGTTGACTCACTATTTTTTCAATATTGTATCCTGCAGTACATACCAGAGAAATTGCTTCCTTTATGGCATCTTCCTGTGGATATGTAATCAAGATGGCCTTTCTGTGATTTGAGATCATGTTATTCCTCTTCAATACTTACGTACAATTTAACTCCCAGAAATCTCTCCAACTTTTTCGCAAGCATTTCATCAGGTTTTAGTGAACCTATTTCAAATTTTCTTAATAACGTTGCCTTTTCACTCATCTGCAATCCTAATTGTTCATGCGTCAGACCTTTTTTCATCCTAGCTTCTCTAATCAATTTCGCAAACTCTGGACTAAGTATTGTATCGTCTGTCATCTTAATCCTAGAGCCGGCGCTTCTTGAAGTGGGTTTATTTATAATTTTACTTCTAGGGGCCGCAGATGGCACATAGGGTTTTCCACGCCTGGAACATAGATTACAAACATTAAATACTGTGCCATCGATCAAAACCGCTCTTTTCATATCCATTATCTTACGACCACACAGCTCACAAAATGATGACATATACAGTATTTTGATTAATGTAAATTTAGTCTTTTCTGACTTTGGTGAGCAACCACAACTGACTAATTCAGTGTAATATTTGAATTCAAGTCTTTATCTTATTTATACTATAGGTTGTATGTGATCATGATATTAGCGGCGAGTCACTCAGAAACACAACCCTCCAAGATTGGTAATTTTTCACTCATTGTTCATATTGAAATTATCAAACAAAGAACAAATGTATTTATTTTAGTAATATTGGTAAGAATTTGCTGAATCTGTGTATATTTCGGTTATGATCGATAATGAAGCCTTTACCACTGAATTCAAATGAGAAAGTATCTCATCATATCGATGCTATTTTTGGATCTAGCATCTCAGACGTCTTAACAGAAAACTTTGAGTTTGAATATTCTAGAAGAACTGGAAGGATTAAAAATATCCATATTGGAAAACATTTGTTTGCAACCCTGCGGACAGACGGTGGACTTGCTTTAACAATATTCGGAGCAACAGAATTGTTGAAGAAGAAGCAATTCAAAGAGAATTGTGTCATGCCACGCAAGGAGGCAATACCCTTTGTCAGCGAAGGTAGGTCCCTATTCTGTAAACATGTAGAATGGTGTGGTTCAAATGTTAAAGTAGGTTCCGATGTAGCAGTAATAGACGAAAATGACATTGTTATAGCAACAGGCAGATCGCTGTTCGGATCCGTTATGATGAAATGTTATCAAAAAGGAGTTGCCGTTAAGATCAGAGAAGGAATAAAAAGCCGATCAAATTAAATAAGCGCTATATGATGCGTGGCGGAAATCGCGAAATGAGGCGCATGTTAGATAAGATGGGCCTTGAAATGAAAGACCTTGGTAGCATTGAAGAGGTAATTATTAAAACAGATACCAAAGAACTGTATCTTATAAAGCCTCAGGTAATTGAAATGAAGGGAAAAGATAGTACTATCTTTCAAGTCGTGGCCACGAATGTCGAAGAGAAACAAAGAGATATTCCTGTATTTAAGGAAGAAGACATCGTCCTTGTTATGCAACAGGCAACTGTCTCAAAAGAAAAGGCGATTCAAGCACTAATAGATTCCAAAGGCGATATGGCACAAGCGATTTTAAATCTTACAACTTAAAATAACCCATATTGCTTGAGTAAAGAACCTTCGATAACTAAAGCAATTAACCAACCAACCAACTTGTAAATTCAATAAACGTTTCAATATGTGTGCTACTTGGATTCTATATTTAGCAAGCATCGCCTGTGCTAGATGTGATAAGGTTTATGAATCTACTATCATGATATCGGATTGTAAATTACTTCGTAGTTAAATGTGGGTTTAGATGATCATAGAGTTTTCATCGAACTGATGTTATGTGAACCATTTCGCTTTTGAGCATGATAGTAAGATATTATGTCAATTTAATTTTTGTTCGAAATTATGTGTGTAAGATGTTATGAATTTGACAAAACAGATTGTTTAAAAAATATGAGCTTATTCAAAGCCACAAGTTTTTCATAAGGATTTAAGGATGAAATGAAATGAAATATAATCAGAAGTAGCAATGAGTTAAAACATATTATCTTGAGATTTAGGATAGCAAGAAAATCGGATAGAGATGACATTATGAGCTTCTGTAATGACACTTTTAGCTGGGGGGATTATATTGCCAAGGTATGGGATTTATGGTATACAGATCGAAATGGTATACTATTTGTTGCAGAGCTCGGAGAGGAAAAGAAGAGGAAGGAGAATAAGATATACAAAAGTGAAAGTAACCCCACAATTGCAGTTTCACACGTAGCATTATGCCCAAATAAAAGATTAATTTGGCTTGAGGGTATTAGAGTTCATCCAGCTTATAGACGCAGTAAGGTTGCTACTCATCTAATAGGAAAAATGCTTCTATATGGAAAGAAACAAGGGGTTAAAGAGGCATCTGCTATTGTTGCAACAAATAATATAGCATCGCAACATATGATTAAAAAAAATGGTTTTGAAGTCGCCTCAAAATGGGCATATTATGAAGTCACTTGTAAAATTGACCGTATAAGAAGGAGGATGACTGTGAAAGTTGCATCTTCAGAAGACATTAGTGAAATATGGAGCTATCTTGTAAATTCCGAAATTTATAAACTATCGGGAAAACGGTATGCAAGTACCTGGCGATGGTACTATCTTGATTATGCATCATTAGAACGCTTTATCGAAGAGAAAAGACTCATTATAATATATAACACATTAATCACTGGTGTTGCCATAATTAATAGGAATGGCTATTGGAACAGAGACAATGTTTTGCAAATATGCTATTTAGATTCACAATCTGAAATCGCGCTCCAAAACCTAATTTATTTTATTATAATCTCGTATATGACGCCAAATAAAAAATCCTTATACACTAATAAACAATTTAACCGATTAGAAATTCTGGCATATCATACTGAAAGGTTGTCATGGGTCATGAAAAAATTCAATGTTGAAGAATCGGAGCAGTTTATCTTATACACGAGGAACATTTAGCAATTTTTATCGATAGTTGTTATGATATTACACGTATGTCTTCCATGAGTATATTCTATTATTAATACCTTGTATGATTTTGTTTATTACTTTTGATAAATTGCTGTATAAACTACCAAACATTATTCTATTTTTAATATTTCCCATATACTTAGTCAGCTGTATGTACTCTAATAGCAAAAATCACAGCCGAGTAGCGGTCTGATAGATGGAATATAATTCAAAATCAGAAAATCTAATCCGAGATTAATATTGGACTAAAATTGGGAGGTAGAATTTTATAAGAGGTCCAATTCGGAGCATATATAGGCTATGAGCAGTAATAGCAAATTCAATTTCGCTCTTTCAGATGCTGAATGGCAAATTGTTCTGGATTCTCTTAGTAATACTGTATTTAATGAGGATATAACAGAGGAATATAGAAAAAAAGCAAAAGAACTATTTCTAAAATTGCAGAAAGAACTCCAGAAAACGTAAATTATATACAAATACTCTTATAATTATAATTTTTGTAGGTTATGCATCACAAATATTTAATCTAAAGAATGAGATAATTAATTTGTGTTCTGTGTGTGAGTATATAACGTCTGAAAATAAGTAGAGCCATTAACCATATAAGATAATGATTAGAAGCTTTCAAGCAAGATCCACGGCAAAACCTAATGATCTGTACCTATTATAATCGTCCAATAATATCTTTGCCAGGCGCTTCGTTATATCAGTAACACTAAGCAGACCGGCAATTCTGTTATCTTCCTCTAAAACTACTATTCTTTTGATCTTATTTTTTATCATTACCCTTGAGGCAGTATCTAACGAATCGTACGACATGATTGTTATAAGAGGAGATGACATGATTTCTTCCACTTTGATTCTACTAGCAGCAACATTCTTCAGACAAACGCGTTTAACCATATCACGCTCAGTAATAATACCATGATATTGACCTTTTTTGTCAATTACAATTACTGATCCCACTTTCTTTTCCACCATAATATCAGCAACGTCTTGAGCAGTCTTTTCCGAATTACTGGTTATTGTGACAACTTCCCGTTGTGACATTATTTCGCTGACTGAGCTCATACTTCACTCATTATTTGATTCTTTATTTTATTTTTGTGCAAAATCAGTAGATCTATTAAATCCTTTTATACTCTTGAAACAGCTTTTTAAGATCATTAACCATTTATTGTTCTTTTCTGTTGTTATACCATCTATTTAAATCGTTAAATAGGTATCCTAAATGGATGAGAAACCGCAAGTCTGCTTTTAGCTACAGACCTCATTCTTCTTCTTTATTAGTAGTGGAAAAATCAGTCATAGTTATAATCGTAAAAACGATTTTTTGGTTAAAGCTTATAACACTCGTTCAATACATCATAATTAGCTTATATTTTATCTTGTATTTGATATTTATGTGGTTTGATTCTTGGGACCATTAGACCAATAAGGTCACTGAGTTTGGCTACTTAAGCAGATATTGTTTTGTAATATACTATTAGTTGGAATAGGTATTGGAAATTGGAAATTGCTAAAACTACTTAGAAAGTAAATTAGTGCCGGAGGCGGGATTCGAGCCCGCGACCTTTCGATTATGAGTCGAACGCTCTAGCCAATCTGAGCTACCCCGGCAAGCTCAGCAGCGTTCATGGATAACAATTCTTTCTACAAGATAATATAATCTATTCAAACACGTGTCCTGTATCTTCTTGGAGAGCATCTTTTATGTATGAAGGCTATGTATATGTTTAGATAGTTCCTCTTTTGAGTCAAAGGGCAGTTCGCAATACGGACATCTTAGTTTATCTGAGGTAGTGTCACTCGTATAAACAATAGCCTTCGGATTGATTATACATACCGGTGTTCCATTAATAGCAATATCTGCTGTAGAAATGGTTGCCTTTTGAATTTTTTCAAAAATATCTTCTCTTGTTACCATTCCAAGGACTGCTGCATTTGAACTAACCATTATCTGCCTTATAAGGTGTTTATCCATAATAGAAAGTGTTTCCTGAACTGTAGTCTTAGGGTCCACAGCTAACACCGGACTGTTCATAATCTCCTTAAGCTTTACTTTGGCTGGATTTCTGCCTCGGGACATTACCTTAAAGAGAATGTCTGTTTTGCTTACTATTCCTACTACCTCCCTGTTGTCGCCCGATACAAGTATGCTGCGAGCATTTCTTTCTTTCATACCTTTAACTGCTTCGTTAGCAAATCTGTCACTTTCGAGGATAATTACATCTCTATTTAACACAAGTTCAATTGGTGAAGATAGAAATGATGTGATATTGTCTGAAACATCCGACAATTCCTTTATAATGAAGTCAAGATGTTTTATTTATAGTTGATCTTTTATCCAAATATCTGTATTGCTATTTAGGATCGCAAAACTAGTTACCAATCATATAATTTTCATGTCGATGCTAGTCGTGAAATGACCATGGGATGAACTTTCCAGAAATCATGTATATACAGATTAACTTAATTCTTATTATTACTCCAAGAAGGAAGATATTAGGAGCGTATGTGTGCACATGACCTATTTGACGACGGCTTTGACCAAACATTTGACACAGTTGAATAGATATCAGTATGGTTAATTATATGATTGAATTATACCACATATCAACTAAATTTTAACAGATGATATGAAATGTCTAGTGTACTTCATTGGCTCATTAACAGTGTCAATACGTGAATATTATGTAATGATACAGATCAAAATGCGAAATCTAGTGCTGAAGGACAGCCTTGTATTTATAATACAGGAGATAAACAAGGTAAAAATTTTCTATTCAGAGAATATATTATATACGTGAAGATTGTGATGACGACCTACAGGCAGTATATTATATATGAACATGCGCTTTACTGATGGGAACCTGATCATCTTATATGCCATACATACGCCTATATCGAAGCACGGGAGCCTACCAGACTATATAAATGAAAGAGTAAACGTGTGTATCAATACGTTTAGAATTATTATGCAGTCAAAACCTGATAACCATAAAACTATGATTATAGTTGTTGCAAATACGATGTATGCTGAAAGTATTAAAGACAAACTCATAAAGGCAGGAATTGATAATAAAATAATTGCAATTGACCGCATCTCAGAGAATGTGGCACAGGCCTTTGACAATATCTTGAACGTTATCAAAACTAAGATCAACCCTCCACATATTTACTTTGTAGGTTCTGTTTGGCTTAGGGATATTTGTGACGCTACTGCAATTTCTAAACTTAATGGATATAGGGTACAATTTGAAGGTGCTTTGGATAATCGGCCTGTAGAAGAAGTTGAGAAAGAAAAAGCACTAGATATTCCAAAGAAGGGCATAGAGCATTACAAAAGAAAAGCAAAAGATAAAACAATCGATATGCTGCTCAATTATATATTCCGTGAAGGTAAATAGCTTTAGTAGTATTTAATTGGCGGATCGCTAAGATTTAATATCCATCATGCTCGGCTATTGTATAGTGCGGTCATCGTCTAGTTTGGTTAGGACACTGGCCTTCCATGCATTTATATAGAAAGCGAGGTCAGCCCGTAACCCGGGACTTGTCTTACAATAAGAGATGAGCGGGAATTCAAATCCCGGTGACCGCACTATATATACGAATTCATTTACTCCAACTTGGATCATAAGAATAGGTGCCTTGCAAATAACAAGAGTTCATAATCGCATAGAATTTAGAAAACACCGAATAATGGCGATAATATCAAACTACTGCAGGTATTGATGCTTCTTTTCGGAAGAATAACTGGATTAAGGAAGGAGGAATCAGAGTGATACCGATTCATTATTAAATAATTAATACAAAATTTTTAACACAATCCACTGCCTCAATAAAGCCCTATTTTGAGTTCAGCTAAAATTGCATGATAATAGCCGGTGATAGATGGTGATACAAGATAATCGCTGATTATGGAGGGGTATCAAGGCAATGAAAATGGTAACTTAATGATAACTGGATGGTAATATAAGATACAGAATGGTAATAATGTCGTAAATGTCGTATTTTTGTTTTATACTCATTTTTTATAAAGACTTGCAGAAATATGATATCAGATAGAGACTCAAAT
>Ga0126310_10000311_pt1 | contig 15732 bp, 12 predicted proteins | sample Plot60_FD_92540 | JGI IMG/M metagenome (GOLD analysis project Ga0126310, IMG submission 92540) | Serpentine soil microbial communities from UC McLaughlin Reserve, CA, USA - Plot60 | ecosystem: Environmental > Terrestrial > Soil > Grasslands | place: USA: UC McLaughlin Reserve, Lake County... | reverse complement strand
TTAGACCCAGTAATGAACAAGTAGGTCCAAGATCAGCAACTTTAGACGATGAAGAGAAAGAAAAAGAAAATAACCAACAACAAAACACAAAAGTAGAAGAAGAAAATGATAAAGATCAAGATGAACTACCTGAAGACCCACAATTAAGTAAGAAAAGTGCTGATGAGTATAATGTAATTGGAGAAGAAACATTGTTGGAGCCAGAAATCCGTCCTGATGGAGTTGATATAATTACTAGTGAAGAGATTTGTAATGATGAAATTGATAATGATTTAGACGGGATTATAGATGAGGAACATGAGTGTATCAATAAGTAAATCGTTATTTTTAACTTCAGCTTTTGGCTTAAAATAGTATATTCTTCAAAAAATTCATGTCGATGAGTACATCATTTCTAGGAAAAATTCGGAAATAACTATATAAATAGAATCTCTTTTTAATATCATGTCGTTGGATTATAAGTATATTATTAGAAAGGTCTATTGTTCAGAATATTTTAGTATTACTTTAGATTAAGTTTTATCCAACTTAGATTATAAGAAAATGGAGAAAAATTATGGTTGAAATGATTGGGGCAAAGGCATTGATTACTTCTTTAGAAAAAGAGGGCGTAGATATTGTTTTTGGATTACCAGGTGGTGCCAACTTGCCTATCTATGATGAATTGGTAGATGCGAATTTTAGACATGTTTTGGTTAGACATGAACAAGCAGCTGCACATATGGCAGATGGTTACGCACGAATTAAAAGAAAAGCAGGAGTTTGCATGGCAACGTCAGGTCCAGGGGCTACTAATCTAATAACAGGTATAGCCACAGCCCATGCAGATTCTATACCTATGGTGGCAATTACAGGCCAAGTACCTGTAGCAATGATTGGTAAAGATGCTTTTCAGGAAACTGATATAATTGGAATAGCTAATCCGTGTACAAAATATGCATTTCAACCACGAAAAGCAATTGAGATACCTGAAGTAGTAAAAAAGGCCTTTTATATTACTGAGAGTGGGAGACCAGGCCCAGTTTTGATAGATATACCAAAAGATGTACAACAAGAGAAGGTAGAAATAGCATTTCCTGAACTAATTAAAGTGAGAGGCTATAAACCTGCTTTTGATCCTGATTTGTCTCAAATAGAAAAAGCACTTGGTCTAATTATGAAGGCAGAAAAACCAATCATAATGGCTGGAGGAGGTGTGATTCTATCAGGTGCTTTTAATGAACTACAAGCATTAGCAGAAATATTAATGTGTCCTGTGGTTACAACCTTTAAAGGAAAAGGTGCCTTTCCTGAAAATCACCCGTTGGCGATGGGACCAATTGGAATGCATGGACATGCTGAAGCAAATAAAATAATAATAGAAGCAGACTGTATTATTGCAATTGGTGCTAGATTTTCTGATAGATCAGTTGGAAGATTTGATGAGTTTGGTAAAGGCATGAGTATTATTCATTTAGATGTCGATCCGGCAGAAATTGGTAAGAATAAATCTGTGGACGTGGCTGTCGTTGGTGATGTTAAATCCTCTTTAAGAACACTAGTAAAGATGCTAACGACAAAGGGAATAAGAAAAGATCCAGATAATTCTTGGCTGAAGAGGCGAAAAGAGCTTATTGAGTATTATACAAGTACTATAAAAGATTATTCGAGAGAAATTACTGCTAAAAAGACACTTAAAAAATTACGTGAATTATTACCATCTGAAGCTATAGTAACTACAGAAGTAGGACAATGCCAAATGTGGACTTCACTGCATTTTGACGTTATCACTCCTGGAACTTTTTTTAGTTCAACAGGTCTAGGAACGATGGGATTTGGATTTCCCGCTTCAATAGGAGCAAAAGCAGCCAAACCTGATGTTCCAGTAATTGATATAGCTGGAGATGGATCTTTTAATATGACAGAAAATTCTCTAGCAGTATCAGTATTAGAGAAACTTCCGGTCATTGTATTTTTACTAAACAACTATATGTTGGGAATGGTTGCGCAGTGGCAAAGGACTTTTTACAATAGAAGATATATGGGTGTGGAACAGAATCGTTGTCCTGATTATGTAAAATTGGCTGAGTCATATGGTGCACAAGGTATGAGAGTTCAATCTATAAATGAATTAGAAAAAGCCATTAAAGCTGGACTTAGTTCAGATGTGGCCACAGTAATAGATATTCCAATAGATCCCGAGGAGGATGTTTATCCTTTTGTTGCTCCTGGTTCAGGATTAAAAGATATGATTGTCGGAGGCTAAATTAAGATGTCATCATACAATTCGGATATTGACAGCTCCCAACAGAAACCATTACCATATAGGATACTATCTGTCATTGTAGACAATAAGCCCGGTGTTCTATTTAGGGTTACTAATTTGTTTAGGGCAAGAAATTTTAACATTGAAAGTATTACAGTCGGTACAACAGAACAACATGATATATCAAGAATGACTATTGCGATTCAAAGTGACTCTCGAACAACAGATCAGTTGGTAAAACAACTTAGCAAGTTAATTGATATTATAGAAGTTAGAATACTAGATACAGGAAATACAGTATTTAGAGAACTTGCCCTGATAAAAATGAAGGCGCATAACCCAACCTCGAGAATGGAAATTACTCATTTTTCAAATATATTTAGAGCAAAAATTTTAGATGTCAGTACAGACTCTATGATGGTTGAGATAACAGGAACACCTGACAAGATAGATGCTTTTAAGAGCATTGTAGATCCATATGGAATTATTCAAATTGCAAGAACTGGTATTTCTGCCTTACCTCGGGGTGTTTAAAGATGGATAACAAAAGTAATAAAAATTTTAAAAATAATCTTTTTACTGGCAATCAAATACGGATTTTTGATACAACTTTAAGAGATGGAGAACAGACTCCAGGTGTCTCACTTAACCCAGAAAAAAAAATTAAAATAGCATTTAAACTAGATGAACTCGGTGTTGATGCAATTGAGGCTGGCTTTCCTATTGTTTCTCACGGTGAGAGGGAATCGATAACGACAATTGCTAAACAAGGCTTAAAAGCTAACATTTATGGACTTGCTAGAACGGTCCAAGCAGATATAGATGCGGCATTAACTTGCGATCTAGAATACATCCATACTTTTATTGCTACTTCAGATATTCATATGAAATATAAATTAAATATGACTAAAGAACAAGTTTTAGAACATGCTATTTGGGCAGTAGAGTATGCAAAAAAACATGGGCTACAAGTGGAATTTTCAGCAGAGGATGCAACTCGTTCAGATAGAGATTTTTTGATTCAAATTTTTAAATCAGTTGAAGAAGCTGGAGCAGATCGCATTGATATACCAGATACAGTTGGGTATGCTACCCCTGCCTATATATCTAGTCTAGTAGAAGAAGTTGCGAATAAAATATCATTACCAATAAGCATGCATTGTCATGATGATTTCGGTCAAGCTGTTGCTAATTCACTTGCTGGTATAAATTCAGGTGCAACTTGTGCTCATGTGACTATAAATGGGATAGGGGAGAGAGCAGGGAATGCATCTCTTGAGGAATTTGTAATGTCATTACATTGTCTCTATAATAAAAAAACAAATATACGAACACAATTACTATATGAAACATCTAAATTTGTATCAAATACAATGGGAATAATTGTTCAACCAAACAAAGCAATAATCGGTGAAAATGCATTTGGTCATGAATCGGGAATCCATACCCATGGGATTATTAATAATCCTTTAACTTATGAGCCTATTAGTCCTGAACTAGTTGGAAGAAAAAGATGGTTACAAGCAGGCAAACATGCAGGTGCTCATGGAATCAAAGCAATGTTAAATGAATTTGGTGTACAACCAACTGATGAAGAATTACAAAAAATTGTGGAAGAGCAAAAAATTATTTCTGATAAAGGAAAATCAATTACTACTGCAGAATTGTTATCCATTTCTGGTCATGTAATGGGAAATACAAAATTTGAAGAAAAATTTACGTTACATGATTTTCATATCGTAACAGGTTTAAATATTATCCCAACAGCAGTAATACAATTAAGTACCCAAGGTAAGGAATATATTGCATCAGAAATAGGAGTTGGACCAGTTGATTCTGCTCTCAAAGCCATACAGAAAATAGCTGTGGAAGTTGCTAAAATAAAAGTCAGGGAATACAGACTTGAATCCATCACAGGTGGATCAGATGCCTTAGCTGAGGTTTCGGTCAAAGTTGAAGACAATTTTGGAAATGTCGTTTCTGCTAGGAAATCTGGAGCAGATGTCGTCGTTGCTTCTGTTCAAGCAATGATGGATGCAATCAACAAGGTAATGCTGAGAAAAGTTTTAGAATCTTAAATTACTCTTTGCTAGTTTGTAAAATTTATGTCACTACATCTTTTTTTATTAAATAATCGTGCTTCTTTGACAACATCTCCTAAAATATCTTAATTTTTACATATCACTTATATTATAAGGAGGGCAATCAATTATATCATCGATTAATATATTTTATATTTGTATTGGACGGTTCATCTGATCTATAATTATTTTGATAGCCACTTATTATTATTCTTGACAATCAATATGTCAAATAAGTTATCCAAAACTATAAACTTTCATTGTAGCATTTAATATAGTATTATAATCTGATTATATATCATTCTGTTATATTAAGTATAGCTTGACAATTTCTTGTATCATTTTCTTTCCTTCCAAGTCAATGGACTGCAAATTTCTTTATCTATATTCACAGATTATCCTGTAATTCTATCTAGAATTAGAAAATTAATATATCGAAATCTCATCTTCTTTGGTGTAGGATGAGAATAGATCATATAGCTATTGCAGTTAAAAACGTCGAAGAAGCATTAAATAATTACCAAAATATTCTTACGATAGATAAAATAGAGAGGGAAGAGGTTCCCAATGAAAAGGTCCGTGTAGTAATGCTCAATTTAGAAGATACCCGTATTGAACTTCTAGAACCAACTGCTGAGGATAGTCCTATTTCCAAATTTCTAAAGGAAAAAGGAGAAGGGATACATCATATTGCCATAACTGCTGATAATATAGAAGAAGATGTTGCAAGAGGACACAAAAATGGAATGAGGTTTTTAGGTGGAATCAGATCTGGTTCTTATGGGCGTAAAATAACATTTATTCATCCTAAATCATTGAATGGAGTACTAACAGAATTTTGTCAATCGTCACAAAACATATAAGATTCTTTATGTGTTTTTTTATAAATTTAATCTCATTTCATGTTCGCAATATAAGAGGATGCACAAGGAAGAACAACATCATAGACTATAAAAATTATTCTAGTTACAAAATCTCCAATAACATTCTAGAAAATTCACTCGTGGAGAGTTTTCCTCCAATGTCTATTGTCTTATAATTTTGATTTAAGAGGGAAATAATCGCGGTTTCTATTTTGACTGCCTCAGTAAATAACAAAGGGTCTTTAAATTTTTCTCCTATCCACTCTAACATCATTTTTGTACTAAGAAATATAGAGGAGGGATTAGCAATATTCTTTCCGGCAATATCAAAAGCAGCACCATGTACTGGTTCAAACAATGAAAAATTTTGCCCTATATTAGCTGCTGGACCCATGCCTAATCCTCCCACCACCTGTGCTGCCTCATCAGATAGAATATCACCAAAAAGATTTGTAGTAACAATAACATCAAAACTCTCGGGATTTCTTATCAAATTCATAGCACAAGCGTCAACATATAGCTCACTATATTCTATTTGAGGGAATTCGGTAGATACTTCTCTACAAATATTTTTAAATAATCCATCGCTCTTTCTCAGCACATTGGCTTTATGAACTGAAACAACCTTCTTCTTTTTACCACGTATTACTGCAGTTTTAAAAGCATACTCGGCAATTCTTCGAGAAGCTTTTTCTGATATAACTCTGAGAGCTACAACTGTATCTGTATTCGCATAGAATTCCCATCCTAAGTAAACATCCTCTGTATTTTCTCGAACAGTAACTAAATCTACATTTTCTGAAATAGATTTAATATTAGGAAAAGATTTAGCAGGTCTTATATTTGCATATAGATCAAAGAGTCGTCGTAATACTATAATGACATCTGCTGCACTTTCACCTACAGGAGCTTTTAAGCATGCATCACTTTTCTTTATTGCATCAAGTGAAAAATCAGGTAAAGCTTTACCAAATTTGGATAATGCATAATCTCCTGCATCTACTTCAGTAAGATTGAACTTAACCGATGTATTATCATTTATGTATTCCAGAAGTAGTTTAGCACTAGTCATTAGTTCTGGTCCAATTCCATCACCAGGAATCAATGATATATTGTATTTCGTCATCCAAGGTAAATAACGATATAATTGTTTTAAACATTGTTTTCTTGAAAATTATTGAGTAATTATTATTTTTTACAGGTTTAAAGAAGACGATAAAATAACAATTCTAGGGAATTCATCTCTAGATTTTACCAGTTCGCTCTTATTTTTTATCTACAATGTTTTAAAAATAAAATTAATTTTAAAATTGTCAATAATATTTCTTTAATGTCTAGAATAGGGTTTAATAATCAGATTTTAACAAACTAAATTCAAAAAAGACAAAACAATCGTTCTAATTTATACCCGTTAATTCTCTATTTATACAATATATCAAAATAATTATTGTTTTGTATTTATTATTCTGCTTTTTAAATATTTAAAACAAATCGTTAAAATAATATTATAACAGACTTAAATGAAATTAGAATGAGATCCTTGGCTCATATTTTCCAAACACAGATTGAAAAGCGTCGCTAATTTCACCCAAGGTGACTCTATTTTTTACTGCATTTATAATATGAGGCATTAGATTTTCAGAGTCTTTTTCTGCATTCCTAACCAAAAGTTCGATGGCATCATCAACCTTGTTGTTATCTCTTTTTATCCTTAGCTGGTTTAACCTTGCTATTTGTTTTTTTTCAATTTCCGGATCTATGACATTTAGTAAAGGTTCTACATCATGTTGGTCTTGAAATTTATTCACTCCAACTATTATCCTTTTTTGTTCATCTATTTCTTTTTTTAACGAGTATGCATTCTGCCTTATTTCTTCTTGAAAGAATCCTTTTTCAACGGCAGCAAGTGCACCGCCTATTCTATCTATTCTTTTGAGGTATTTATCGACTTCATCCTCTATTTTATTAGTTAAAAATTCTACATAATAGGATCCACCTAAAGGATCTACAGTTTTTGTTACGCCTGTTTCGGTAGCTAACATTTGTTGTGTCCTTAAAGCAATTTTAACGGATTCTTCAGTTGGCAAAGCTAGGGCCTCATCTCTAGAATTTGTATGTAAAGATTGGCAACCTCCTAAGACTGCTGCAAGGGCTTCTGTAGTCACTCGTACAATGTTATTGTCAACTTGTTGAGCAGTCAATGACTCGCCGCTAGTTTGAACGTGAAAGCGTAAAGTTATTGATTTATCATCTTTAGCATGAAATCTTTCTTTCATTATTTTAGCGTAGATCCTTCTAGCTGCTCTAAATTTAGCAATTTCTTCGAAAAATTCCATAGTACAACAAAAGAAAAAGGAAAGACGAGGGGCGAAATCGTCAATTTTAAGTCCTCGATCAAGACAAGTTTGGATATAATCAATTGCATTTGCAAATGTAAATGCTAGTTCCTGAGTAGCATTTGATCCAGCTTCTCTTATATGGTAGCCCGAAATACTTATTGGGTACCACTGAGGAACATATTTAGAACAGTACTGGATCATATCTCCTATAAGACGAAGAGATGGTTTAGGTGGATATATGTATGTATTTCTAGCAATATATTCTTTCATTATATCATTTTGAGTAGTTCCTCTTAAAGAAGAAGGACTTACACCCTGTGAATCTGCTACTGTTATATATAATGACAAAAGCGTAGCAGCAGTCGAATTAATTGTCATAGAGGTACTAACCTTATCTAATGGAATAGCAGCAAAACACGCCATCATGTCTTCAATCGAACTAATTGCGACTCCAGTTCTTCCAACTTCACCCTCAGATTGTTGATTGTCAGAGTCCCTCCCCGTCTGAGTCGGTAAATCAAAAGCAAGAGACAAACCGGTCTGACCATGCTCTAATAGAAACTTGAATCTTTTGTTGGTTTCCTCAGCACTTCCAAATCCACTATACTGCCTCATAGTCCAAAGCCGCTGGCGGTACATTGTTTCATGAATTCCTCGAGTAAATGGATACTTCCCAGGCTTCTCGTCTTTTTCATTTTTCTTGGAAATATTGTTTCTATTATAAACTTCTTTGACTATAAAGCCTGAATCAGTCTTAATTTCTACTTTTTTAGACATTTGATTTTTATCTCCTAATTATTCTTATTCTTTTCTATAGAGTTACGAAATGTATTCTTTAGAAGATTAGTACTTAGTTCTTCTGCTGCTTGAAATGGATCCATTTTTTTGTTTTGTATTTTGTCAATAAAATTATGATAAGTGGGATTATCATTCAACATTCTTATCATTTTATCTTTAAGGATATTTAAAACCATATCTCTTAATTCTATTTTTAATAATTCCTGATCCTTTTCTTTAAAATTGTCTATGTGCTCCTTGAGCATATTACGTATTGTTTCTGCGACTTCTCTTATACCCGTACCAGTTTTTGCAGAACATTTTAGTATAATCGGCTTTCTTTCTGTTTCGCCAATGAAATCTCTTATTGTATTATAAAGGGTATTTGCTCCTTCAATATCGGTTTTATTTACAACATATATATCACCAATTTCAGTAATACCTGCTTTAACTGCTTGGACTTTATCTCCTGTATTAGGAGTGAAAACTACAAGGGTAAGGTTTACAACTTTAGATACTTCGATTTCTAATTGACCAGCACCTACACTCTCGACTATTATCAAATTATAACCTGCAGCATCAAGAATTCTAACAATATTTCTCAATGATCTGGATATTCCGCCTAATGCACCTCTGGAGGCAATACTTCTCATAAAGACATCAGATTTTTCCATTAGATTAGATTGCATTCTAATCCTATCGCCTAAAATTGCTCCACCAGTGACAGGACTGGTAGGATCGACAGCAATTATTGCTATTTTATAACCATATCTCTTAAACTCATCTATTAATTTACCAATTAGAGTACTCTTGCCGGAGCCGCCAGCACCTGTCAATCCAATAGTCATTGCTTTTCCAGTATTTTGAAAAATTTGTCTAACAATTGCTTGATACTCCCCTTCTTCATTATCAATTATCGAAATTGCTCTTGAAAGTGAACGCCTATCTCCTTTTAAAATTCCTTCAACTATTTTAAGCAAATATGTTCATCTCAAAATGTAAAGATACAATTAGATATAAATAATATTTTAAATAAACATTTACTTTGTTAAGTTCGAAATCAACGACAAAATCATCATTGCCAATATGTTACTTTCTAACTAATGGTGAAATAAGATAAAGATTTAAAATCCTATTTACTAATAATTATTATTAGATATGACAATTAGCCAGAGTCAGGAAGTCAAACGCACTAGGGTTTTGGTTGCTAAATTGGGTTTAGATGGACATGACAGAGGAGCATTGGTTATTTGTAGAGCCTTAAGAGATGCAGGTATGGAAGTAATCTATTCTGGATTATTTTGTACTCCTGAACAGGTTGCAAAAACTGCAATTGACGAGGATGTTGATGTAATTGCCATGAGTTTACTTAATGGAGCCCATTTAACACTATTTCCAAAGGTCGCAAAATTACTTAAAGATCAAGGGATTGATGACATCTTGATTATTGGTGGAGGTGTGATCCCAGCAAAGGATAAAAAGATACTAGAAAAGGAAGGAGTTACAGGAAACTTTGGTCCAGGAACACCACTTCATTTAATCATTAATCATATAAATTCCAATATTAAGAGAAAAAAAGAATTGTAAGATTATATCTAAAAAAGTGATAAAAGGAAATACTATTCACTAATGATAAGAAATATCGAAAAAATTCCATATGCTTAAAACTTAATAAAAACTAATAGTTAACTAATAAATAAAAAAAAGTTATTATTTCTTATTACTTTCTATTCTCCTGACAATTATTTCAGCCATCATCAACGAGTGGTATTTTGTTCACTTCTTGAAGTGGGTATTTCTATAAAAGGAGTTAGGCCCTGTCCTCCAGCTCCACCACCACCTGTTACCAAAGGCAATTGACCATCCCATCTTTGTGTCTTAAGCCATTCGAGATAAGATGGACTACTTTTCAATTGTTGATCAATAATTTTTATTGCAGCTGATTCACCTTCCGCCTTTAATACATTAGCTGCTTTAAGACCACTTGCTTGTGCTATTGCTGCTCTTTGCTCTCCTATAGCTTTGGCCTCTGTTTGATTAGCTTCGATTTTAATTCTTAGCAATTCATTTTGTGCCTGCAAAGCCCTTTGTTGAGCTTCAACTTTAGCTTCTATAGCTTTTGTAAACTGAGTAGAAAATCTGAATTCTGTAATTGACAAGGTTTCTAATACAATATTATAATTAGCTAATCTAGCTTGTATTTGTTGTTCGATCTGATTCTTAACTGTCTCTCTTTTGGTAATCAATTCCTCTGCATTGAAGCGTGCTGTAACCTGCTTTACAGATTCCTGTATTGCTGGTAGTATAACCCTATTGTCAAAGTCAAAGCCCAATTGCCTATACAATAATTGCGCTGCTTCAGGGCGTATATGAAAATTGAGAGCAACTTCTGTACTAACTTCCTGGAGATCTTTTGAAGCAGATGTAGAACTGACAACTACTTTTTGGGTTCTAACCTCTATTGGGATTACTTGATCTCGAAATGGAACTACAAAATGAAGGCCTTCTTCAAGACTGATAGCAGTATCCACTGCACCAAAGTGTAACAAAACACCACGATGTCCTGCTTCAATCGTCTTGACACTTGCAGTTATTAAAACTATTACAATAATCAATCCAATTACAGCTGGTATTATTACTCTAAACAACGATTTGTTATATCCTGAAGATGAATATGATTCTAACGGTTCTCCTTCAGGAGTCACTCCTCCACGAGAGTATTGTCTTCCAAAACCACTAAACGGGCTTTTCTGCCCTACACCATATCTACGTTTGTATATCTGATAGGCAATATAGCCTATAATTATAATTGTAAAAACAATTCCTATAAACGCACTAATTTCAACCATTATTTGTTCTCCTTAGTAAGTATTATTTATTATTATTTACTTATAAATTAATACAAATCATTACTTGTAAAAAATTAGTCTCAGATATAATATAGCAATTGTATAAAAAAAATAAATTCGAATTTTAACTATTCTTTCCTGGCCACATCATATTTCGCATTTCTTTGCCAACTTTTTCTATCTGATGATTTTCTATTTTTTGCATATATTCTTGGAATGCATTTTTTCCCTCATTTTTATAATTAGTTAACCATTCATCTGCGAATTGTCCAGATTGTATTTCGGATAAAACTTCTTTCATCCTGGATTTTGCAGATTCGTCTATCACTCTTGGGCCTCTTGTTAATCCTCCAAATCGAGCGGTTTCACTAACCCTATTGTACATTCCTGTAATGCCATATTTCTGAATCAGATCGACTATTAATTTCATTTCATGGAGACATTCGAAATAGGCAACTTCTGGTTGATATCCAGCTTCCACAAGCGTTTCAAACGCTTTCATTATAAGAGAATGAGCCCCTCCGCAGAGGTCAACCTGTTCGCCAAACCAATCTGTTTCAACTTCTTCCTTGAAATTTGTCTCTATTATTCCTGGCCTAGTACTACCTATTCCTTTTGCCAAACTAAGCACTCGATTCAAAGCCGTACCAGTATAATCTCTGTAAACCGCAACTAGAGATGGTGTACCAAATCCCTCTTGAAATAGTTCTCTCACTCTTTGTCCGGGGCCTTTTGGAGCAACCATAATTACATCTACGTTTGTAGGAGGTTCTATCCATCTCCAGTGAATAGAGGCACCATGTGAAAAACAAAGTGCTTTATTTTCAGTTACATAGGGGCTAATTTCATTCTTATATGCAACTGCTTGTTCCATATCGGGAATCAAAATATGAATTATATCTGCTATTCTTACAGCCTCTTTTACTTCCATAACATTTTGTCCATCCGCTTCAGCAATTTTCCATGAACTTCCTCCTTTACGTAATCCTACCACAACGTTAAGCCCAGAATCTTTAAGGTTATTAGCTTGAGCATTTCCCTGTATTCCATATCCAATTACTGCAATTGTTTGATTCTTTATCGAATCTAGCGTAACATCATTATCGGCCCACTTTTTAACCATAAAAAGATATAAAATAAGGTTTTATAAATAATAACTGCTGTTAAGTTTAAGTTGGTTAATGAACCCTCTTTCTTTGATTTAGGATAGAATTAGAGAAATCTGTAATGATAAGAAACCAAAATTTCCAAACCTAGAGTGTACTAAAAACTACCTTGTAAATAATTATGGCTCAACAGTTAGATCTATTAATAGCTTCAGTAAAAAATCAATGATGAATGTAATAGACAAATTAGGTAGTTTTCCTAATAGTTAAATAGATATATCTAATTGTTTTTGTAGATAGTTTTCAAAAAGTTTGAGTTGCATTCTACATCTTCATAAGATCAATGACTTTAACCCCATTTTTAGTTCGATTACTGAGATGATAAATATAACAAATTAATAAGACTATACAAAATAAAGAAAAGCGGGAGAGATCTGATTGGAAATTGAAAATATGCACCTATAGTATAGTTTATTGATTGTTTAAAAATAATATTTCTCTTAGCTTTAAACCATAATGATAATTTATCACTCTATTAATATTATTTTAAAACATTTCAAACATTGAATTTTAATAAATGCTATAGATGTGTTTTTCTCAATAATTTTGAACTTTGTAGAACCACATTGGCTACAAATAGGACACTTTCTTTTATTGTTAATAGATTCTCACCATTCTTGTGGATGAGTGTCTGATATTGCTAAGACCCTTATTCTTTCCACTCCATTTATCTGCACTATTATATCTTTGACTGCATTTGGAACTAAATTCTCCCATTTTCCATGGTTCAATATTAACTTGCGGATATTTTCTCCATTAAATCCGTGTTTATTTATAAAGATAGGTTCTTTGATGTTGATTTTTTTAGTTGATAAATAACGGACGTATTCATTTCCTGAATATAAAATGTCAAATTTCGGAACCATGGTTTTTAAATATTCAAACCAACATGCATTATTCTCAAAATTTGCTAACGGGATGATAAAAATTCTACTACGATCAAAGGATTGAGTTGAAAGGGAAGCATGAATCATATCTATCCGTTCGCCGGCAGTAAATGGATCTTTTGCTAAGTAATTAAATTGAGCGCTTCCTATAACAACTATCAACTCTTCACATTCATTCATAATCTGATGAATAAGATATAAATGACCATTATGCAAAGGTTGAAATCTTCCAATAACTAATCCTCGTTTATATTTAATCATTTTTTTTTTCACTAGATCCGTTAATCGATCCTAATTTTATTTTCTCTTTTTCAATATCTTTTCTCTCAATTTTTTTAAATATTGGTGAAATCTTACTTATTCTATGATTTGGCAGAATTTTTAATAAAGATAAATTTTCCCATGATTCTTCCTGCAACTTGTAATTATTATTTAATTGTGACCAAATTTTCTCAGCAGAATTTGGCATAAAAGGATATAAAAGGATTGCCAGGGCTCTCACTGCATTAATTGAAATATAAAGTGTAGTTACTGCAGTTGAATCCTGATTTAACCATGGCTCTTTCTTTTGAAAATATTGATTAAAAAAATTAGAAAATTTTAATATAGTTTTTAATGCTTTATCAGTTTCTGCTTTCTTTAAAAATTCTCCAGTATCTTTGGCTATATTCATTATGGCATATATTGCATTTTTGTCATCCTCATTATAAATACCAGGTTCTGGTACGATTCCATCAAAATTTTTTTGGGTAAAAGATAAGGTTCTGTTAACAAAATTTCCAATATTATCTATAAGGTCATTATTAATTTTGCTATAGAAAACATCCCAATCAAAATTAATGTCATCTTGGTTAGAAGGACTTATTATAGCAATATAAAATCTCAAGAAGTCAGGGTTAAAGACAGATATAAATTCTTTTAGGCCAATATACCAATTTCGGCTTTTTGATATTTTTTTATTATGAAGCATTAAATGTCCTCTAACAGGTATATAATCAGGAAGTTTATATTCCCTATCAATTCCCATTCTAATAGCAGGAAGAAAAAGGAAATGATGGTATATTATATCTTTTCCAATGAAATGATAGATATCTGAATTATTCCAAATATCTTTACCATTTCTCCCTAATTTTTCTTTCATTAAAGCATTGAAGGTGGATATATAACAAAGATGGTTATCAAACCAACCATAGAATACTTTTCCCTTAGCATCATCTAATGGAATATCTATTCCCCAATCTAGATCTCTAGTAATATCCCAGTCATCTAATCCTTCGTCAATCCAGTGTAAAACATAGTTTTTTATGTCTACCTGAAGGTTCTTATTATCCATTAACCATTGTTTTAGTTCAAAAGAAAAGTTGGATAGTTTGAAAAAATAATGGTTACTTCTTTTCTTTATAGGTGATTGTCCACAAATCCCACATTTTGGTTCTAATATTTCTTCAGGAACTCTTCCACATTTTTCACAAAGATCCGAATATTGATCTTTTGACTTACAATAAGGACAAATTCCTATTACATATCTATCTGGTAAAAATTTCTTATCAAAATCGCAATAAAATTGAATAACTTCTTTTTCATATATATGACCATTAAGTCTTAATTTATTGAATATCTCTTGTACAAATTTTTGATTTTCGATAGAACTTGTTTTATAAAATTTATCAAAGGAAATCCCAAGTGCATTAAAGTCTTCCATATCTCGTTTGTTCCAGTAATCAACAAATTCCTTTGGAGTTTTATTTTCTTTTTCTGCTTTAATTAAAATTGGAGTACCAAAATCATCAGATGCACCAACATGAAAGACCTCCTTTTTTAACATTCTCAAAAATCTTGTAAAGATATCAGCTGGAAGATAGGTTGAAGATATATGTCCAAGATGAATTTCACCATTCGCATAAGGAAGAGCAGTAGTTATTACGATAGGATTATTTGTTTCAAATACTTCTTTACTATCAAGACTATAAGAAGGTAATTTATTATTGTCGTAAAAATTATTATTATCATTATTATCATTATTATTAATATGGGAGATCATTATATGAAAGTCATTTTTATTTCCTGTAATAAAATGATATGGTGATTTTATTGCATTTGTTTAATTTTATAAACCTACTGATCACAAGCAAAAAACAATAATGCTATAATCTTTTAAAATAATTGTTAAAGTAACAGTTTTGTTGAAGACCTTTACAGTTAATTGTAAAATATTTTTTGTTAAAAAAACGTCATAGCATTTTTCTAAATATTTATTCTTGCATTACTGCGAGGCATTGAATATTTCTTCTGCGCTTATTTCAAAGCCAATATAAAATTTTTTGTTTTTTCTCTTTGAAAATCAGGTTGAAAAATCCAAATACCAATTTATGAAATCATATTCTTTATTTTTCAAAACTAACAGAAGCATTACTATGGTATTCAATTTGTCCTTTTGTAAGTTTATCAATTTTTATTCCAAATGACAATAGAGCCATCTGTGCAACTTTTTTATCTATTTCCACTGGCACCTGATGAAGATCTTT
>Ga0126310_10000310_pt1 | contig 15736 bp, 17 predicted proteins | sample Plot60_FD_92540 | JGI IMG/M metagenome (GOLD analysis project Ga0126310, IMG submission 92540) | Serpentine soil microbial communities from UC McLaughlin Reserve, CA, USA - Plot60 | ecosystem: Environmental > Terrestrial > Soil > Grasslands | place: USA: UC McLaughlin Reserve, Lake County... | reverse complement strand
GTTGCCTACGCCGACGGCGATCCGGACATCTACATCCTCTCGAACCTCAACAACATCGGCGGCGTCGAGGTCAACGCCTTCCAGGTGCATTCGCATGCGGTGATCCAGAAGTCGATCAAGGAAGGCTTCGGTCTGACGATCACCGAGGCGCTCTGGAAGACGCGGCCCACCGTCGCGGGGCGGGTAGGGGGCATCGTCCGGCAGATCCAGGACGGCGAGACAGGCTGGCTCGTCGACTCGGCAGGCGAGTGTGCCGACGCGTGCATCGCGATCCTGCGCGACCCGCCCGAGGCGCGTCTGCGGGCGCTGAAGGGCAAGGAGTACGTGCGGCGCAACTTCTTGATGCCGCGGCTGCTCCGCGACTGGCTTGTGCTGTTCAACCGGCTGGTCGGCAACGACACGGCCGGCGCTGAGATCGCAGTCGTCGGCGCCGCCTGATCGCCACCGGCAACCGGCCCGTTACCCTTCCCCCATGGCCGAGTGGCGCAAGCTGATCGTCGTCTCGAACCGCGGGCCGGTTTCCTATTCACGCGAGCACGGCGAGCGAATCGCAAGGCGGGGCGGTGGAGGCCTGGTCACCGCTTTGCGGGGGCTGGTCTCCCATCACGACGTGACCTGGATCGCGAGCGCGATCTCGGACGAGGACCGCCTTGCCGCACGCGAGACGATCGAGGAGACGGCGCGAGACGGATCGCCCTTCCGGCTGCGCCTGGTCGCACACGACGAGGCGGCCTACGACTGGTTCTACAACGTGGTCTCGAACCCGATGCTCTGGTTCCTCCAGCACTACCTCTGGGAGTCGGCGTACACCCCGGTGGTTGACCACGGCTTCCATCACGCCTGGGAGCACGGGTACGTCCCGGTCAACGAGGGCTTTGCCGCCGCGGTGCTCGAAGAGCTCGAGGCCGAGCCCGACGCTGCTGTCCTGTTTCACGACTACCACCTCTACCTGGCGCCGCGATTCGTGCGCGAAGAAGCGCCGGACGCGATGCTCTCGCACTTCGTCCACATTCCGTGGCCCCAGCCGGACTACTGGCGGATCCTGCCGGCCGAGATGAGGCTCGCGATTCACGACGGCTTGCTGGCCAACGATGTCGTCGGCTTCCACTCGAGGCGTTGGCGGCTTGCCTTCCTGCGCTGCGCCGTCGACATCGCCGGCGCTACCGGAAACTTCACAGACTGGACAGCCGACTACCGAGGACGCCGCGCGCACGTGTCGGCTTCTCCGATCTCGATCGATGTCGAGGAATTCGAGGAGCTTGCCGAGAGCCGGGAGGTGCTCGAGGCGGAGCAAGAGCTCGTCGAGCGTCGGCCCGAACGGCTGATCGTCCGCGTCGATCGAACCGATCCGTCCAAGAACGTCGTTCGCGGCTTTCGCTCCTTCGAGCTCTACCTCGAGGCGCATACGGAGATGCACGAACGGGTGACATTGCTCGCGCTGCTCGACCCTTCTCGACAGGAGATCCCGGAGTACTCCGAGTATCTCGGCGCGATCCAACGGGAGGCACGTCGCGTCAACGACCGCTTTCAGACCGAGGGCTGGACGCCGATCGACCTTCAGATCGAGGACGACTTCCCTCGCTCGGTCGCCGCCTACAAGCAGTTCGACGTGCTGTTCGTGAACGCGATCTTCGACGGACTCAATCTCGTGGCCAAGGAAGCGCCGCTCGTCAACACCCGCGCCGGTGCCGTTGTCTTGTCTGAAAACGCCGGAGTGTGCGAAGAGCTGGGCCCCTGGACGCTGAAGATCAATCCGTTCGACGTTGCCGCGCAGGCCGAGGCACTCCACGAGGCGCTTCAGATGGGCCTGGATGAGCGACGCAGCCGCATCGACGCGATCCGTGCGCACGTGCGTGAGCACGATGTCGCGCGCTGGCTGGCCGTGCAGCTCGACGAGCTCGACCGCGCGTCGGCGCGGGTTTCGTAGCGCGGTACGGTTCATCGCATGAGTGAGCTCTCGCACGTCGACGAAACCGGCGCCGTGCGTATGGTCGACGTCGGCGAAAAGGATGTCTCCCGCCGTCGCGCGGTTGCGCGTGCGGAGGTCCGGATGGCAGCCGGGACGGCGCGGCGACTACGCGAGCTGCCGAAAGGGGACGCGCTGGCGACGGCGCAGATAGCGGGGATCATGGCCGCCAAGCGCACAGCCGAGCTGATCCCGCTCTGCCACCCGCTGGCGCTTTCCCACCTCGCCGTGGAGCTCGAGGTCGGAGAGGGTGAGGTGACGATTGTGGCGAGCGCCGAAACGATCGCGCAGACCGGTGTCGAGATGGAAGCGCTGACGGCCGCCTCGGTCGCAGCGTTGACCGTCTACGACATGGCGAAGGCAGTCGACAGGGAGCTGGAGATCACCGGGGTGCGTTTGATCGAGAAGACGAAGTCACCCGCATGAGGGCGGCCGTGTTGACGGTCTCCGACGGCGTCGCCGCGGGCGAGCGCAGGGACGAGAGCGGCGATCTGCTGGCGGAGCTGCTCGCCGGGGAGGGGTACGAGGTAGCGCGGCGGGTCGTCCCCGACGACCGAGAGGGAATCGCCGGCGCGATCGTCGAGCTGGCCGAGGACGCCGCCGTCGTGTTGACGACGGGCGGGACGGGGCTCGGGCCCCGTGACGTGACACCGGAAGCCACGGCCGACGTGCTCGAGCGGCCGGCGCCGGGGATCGCCGAGGCTATTCGCGCCGATTCGATCGCCAAGACGCCTCACGGATTGCTCTCTCGCGGCATGGCGGGTGTCCGCGCCGAGACCCTCGTCGTCAACCTGCCCGGGTCGCCGGGCGGCTGCCGCGACGGCTTCGCCGTCCTGCAGCCGGCGCTTCGCCATGCGCTCCAGCTGCTCGCGGGGGAGCAGACCGCGCACCGCCAGACATGATCACGACGGCGACCACGTACCCGCGGCGCTTCGCTTCTCTCGTCAAGATCGAACACACGCTCTTCGCGCTGCCGTTTGCGTATGTCGGCGCACTGCTCTGCCTGAACAAGGTTCCTTCTGCGCACGATCTCGTTTGGATCACGTTCGCGATGATCGGGGCGCGCTCCCTCGCGATGGGCCTGAACAGGCTGATCGACGCTGCGATCGATGCCCGCAATCCCCGCACGGCCACTCGCGAGCTGCCGAGCGGCTTGCTGAGCCGCGGCCAGGTCGTCCTCTTCTGCGCGGCCTCCCTGGCGCTCTTCCTCGTTGCCGTCTTCCAGCTCGATCCGATCGTGCGCTGGCTCTGGCCGATCCCGGTTGCCGCTTTCGTCGTCTACCCGTACCTGAAGCGGTGGACCTGGATCTCCCACCTCTGGCTGGGAGCCGTCGACGGCCTCGCGCCGATGGGCGCGTGGGTTGCGATCACGGGGCGGCTTCCCTGGCCGGCGTGGGCGCTCGGCGGTGCGGTCGCGCTCTGGGTGGCGGGCTTCGACCTCTTCTACTCGCTGTTCGATCTTGAGGTCGACCGGGCGCAGGGGCTCCACTCGTTCGCAACCCGGTTCGGCGAGCGGCGTCTTTTCTGGGGCGCTCGCCTCGCACATCTGGCAACCGTTGCGTTGCTTGCCGGAGTCGGCCTCGGGCTCGATCTCGGGCTTCTCTACTGGCTGGGCGTGGCGGCTGTCGCGGCCCTGCTCGCCTACGAGCATGCGCTGGTGCGGCCGGGTGACTTGCGCCGGCTGAATGCAGCGTTCTTCACGATGAACGGCGTCATCAGCGTCGTCTTCTTCGGCTTCGTGCTTGCCGAGGCGGCGAGTTGAGGGCAGTGGGATGAAGGTCGCGGCCCTCTACGACATCCACGGGAATTTGCCCGCGCTCGAAGCTGTGCTTGCCGAGGTTCTGGACGACGTCGCGATCGTGATCGGCGGAGACGTGTTCTCCGGCCCCATGCCTTCGGAGACCCTCGCACGGGTCCGCGAGCTTGGCCCGCGGGCCAGCTTTGTGGTCGGCAACGCCGATCGCGACCTGGGGCCGTACGAAGAGCGGTGGCGAGCCAGATACGAGTGGTTGTCGGCGCAGTTGACAGCAGAGGACCGCGCGTTTGTCGAGGCATGGCCCCTGACGCTCACTCTCGAGGTCGACGGGCTCGGTCGAACACTGTTCTGCCACGGGTCGCCGCGAAGCGACCTGGAAGCGATCACCGCGGTCACGTCGGACGAGCGCCTGCGGGAGATCCTTTCCGACGTAACGGGGGAAACGGTTGTCTGCGGCCATACGCATCACCAGTTCGACCGACGGATCGACGACATCCGAGTCGTCAACGCGGGCAGCGTCGGCATGCCGTACGCGGGGCGGCCGGGCGCCTACTGGGCACTCCTCGGTCCGGACGTCGAGTTTCGCCGGACCCGGTACGACGTGGTGGCAGCAGCCGAGGCAATTCGCGCGACGTCCTATCCCGACCCGGAAGAGAAGATCGAGTTGCTTACGACACCTCATACGGCCGAGGAGGCCGCGGCCGTCCTCGAGGAGCGGGCCCTCGAGGAAGCCCGGTGATCAAGGGCCGCGGCGTGGCGCGCCGTTTCGGCGACAAGCGGGCGCTCGAGCCGGTCGACTTCGAACTTCACCGCGGCGGCTTTCTCGTCGTCACCGGGCCGAACGGCTCGGGGAAGACAACGTTGTTGCGTCTCTGCGCCGGTCTGCTGATCCCGACCTCCGGCGAGCTCGAGGTGAACGCCACCCGTGGCCAGCTCGGCTACCTCGCGCACGATCCGCTCGTCTACCGCGAGCTGACTGCGATCGAGAACCTCGACCTCTACGGCCGTCTCTACCGCGTGTCTGAACGGCGGGAGCGGATCGGGATGTTGCTCGAGCGCTTCGGGCTCTGGGAGGCTCGCAGCGAGAGGACCGGCGCCTACTCGCGCGGGATGCTCCAGCGCCTTGCGCTTTGCCGGACGCTCCTGCACGACCCGGAGCTCCTGATCCTCGACGAGCCTGCGAACGCGCTCGATGCAGCCGGCGAGGAGCTGCTGGAGCGAGAGCTCGACGACCTTCGCCGCGAGCGGACGCTGCTGGTCGCCAGCCATGCGCCCGAGCGCCTCGACCGCTTCGCTACGGGGAGGCTGGCGCTCGCATGAGTCTTCACACCTTGGCGCCGGCGCAACGTGCCTTGGAGGCGGCGCCATGAGGCAATATCTGGCCGACGCAGGCGCGCTCGCGCGGAAGGACCTGCTGCTCGAGTGGCGGGCGCGCGACACGCTGCCGGCGATGCTGCTGTTCGTGATCTCCGTGCTCGTCGTCTTTCATTTCGCCCTGCCGCAGAACGCTTCGGAACGGGCGTCGCTAGGTCTCCTCTGGGTGGCGATCCTGTTCACGGCGCTGCTCGGGCTCGGACGTGCCTTCGTCGCCGAGCGCGAGCAGGGAGTGCTCGACGGGCTCGTGCTCGCGCCCTCGGATCGGAGCACGATCTGGGTCGGCAAGGTCATCTCCACCCTGGCGTTTCTGGTCGCCTCTGAGCTCGTGGCGTTGCCGGCCTTCGCGCTCTTCTTCACGTCGATCGACGCCTCGACGATCGCCGGCGTCGCGCTTGCGGACGTCGGGATCTGCGCCGTCGGCACCGTGGTCGCGGCGATGGCCGCCGCCGGGCGCGCACGAGAGCTGCTGTTGCCGTTGCTCTTTCTGCCGCTGGCGATCCCGATCGTCGTCGGCGGCGTCGGTGCCAGCCTTTCGGCCTCGAGCGGCAAGTACCTCGGCTTCCTCGCCCTCTACGACGCGATCTTCGTGCTCGTCGCCTGGGCTGCCTTCGAGTACGTGGTTACCGAATGACGATCATTCGCACCGCAACGCCGACCTAGCTCGCAAGGACGGTGCCGGGCTCGGTCCGCGCGGCGAGCCGCCGTTGCTCCCGCGCATCCGGCCACAGCGTGATGACCGATCCGAGCAGGAAGACGAAGCCCGCGAGCCAGATCAGGTTGACGAGCGGCTTCACGAGCACCTTCAGGTAGACGGCCGTGACGCCGTTCTTCCGGATCTTGAACTCGTCGCCGATCACGAACAGGTCCTGCGCGCGGAGCCAGTCGTGCTTGATCGCCACCTCGTTGGAGGTCTGATCCTCTGCGAAGTACGTGTTTTTGCCGGCCATGAGCGTCCCGACGGACTTTCCGTTTTCGGTCACGGCGATCCGCGCGCGCAGCTCGTCGTGGTTCGCCGCGTGCCGCTGGACGCTGTCGAGATAGGTCAGCGTGTAGCCGCGTATCTTCATCGTGTCGCCGGGCCGAAAGCGCTGAATCTTGGTGGCGCCGTAGGCGCTCGAGCCGGCAACGCCGATCGCGAGCAGCACGACCGCAGCATGAACGACGTAGCCGCCGTACCGCCGGCGGTTCCGCGCGACGAGGCCCGAGAACGCGGCCCACCAATTCGGAGCGCCCAGGGCCTTGCGTGCACGTGTCCCCCGCGCGAACTCGTGCACGATCGCGGCAAGTGCAAACGCCGAAAAGCTGTAGGCGAGCAGTCCCGGCGTGCTCGAGCCGGCCCCGAGTGCGATCAAGATCGCGCCGACCGCCACAGCGGCAAGCGCCGGCCAGAGCACGGTCTCTCCGAGCGCCCGGAGGGAGGTCCGCCGCCAAGCGACCAGGGGCCCGATCCCCATCAGCAGCAGGAGCGGAAGGCCGAAGACCTTCAGGAAGAAGTTGTAGTAGGGCGGCCCGACCGTCACCGCTTCGCCCCGTACCGCCTCCGAGAGGAGCGGGAAGGCCACCCCCCACAGCACGGTGAGCGTGAATGCGACGAGCAACAGGTTGTTGTAGAGGAACGCCGCCTCGCGCGAGGCGAGCGATTCGAGCGTCGTCCGCGCGCGCAGCAGCGGCAGCCGCCAGAGGATCAGCGCGGTCGAGAAGGCTGCGGCCAGGCCGATGAAGCCGAGGAACCACGCGCCGATCGGCGACTGCGCGAACGAGTGGATCGAGTTGATCAGGCCGCTTCGGGTCAGGAACGTGCCGAAGATCGAGAGGCAGAAAGCACCGGCAACAAGGGTCGCGTTCCACACGCGGAGCATGTTCTTCTTCTCCTGCACCATCACCGAGTGCAGGAACGCGGTTGCCGCCAGCCAGGGCATCAGCGCCGCGTTCTCGACGGGATCCCAGGCGTAGTAACCACCCCAGCCGACTTCCTCGTACGCCCACTTTGCTCCGAGGAGGATGCCGATCCCGAGCGCCGTCCACGCGAGGATCGTCCAGCGGCGCGTGGCGACGATCCAGCGCTCGTCGAAGCGGCCGGAAAGGAGCGCGCCGGCGGCGAAGGCGAATGGGATCGTCAGCCCCACGTAACCGAGGTAGAGGAGCGGCGGGTGGATCATCATGTAGGGGTTCTGGAGGCTCGGGTTGAGGCCGGCGCCGTCGGCCGGCGCCGCCTGGGTCGCGAAGGGGCTGACGACGAAGACGAGCAGCAGCCCGAAGAAGCTCGCGACCGCGCCCAGCACGGGCACCGTCCAGGTGAGCACTTCGGTCGTCAGCCGCTTGTTGAACGCGACGGCCGCCGAGCCGAGCCCGGTCAGCACGAAGAGCCAGAGTAGGAGCGAGCCCGCCTGGCCGCCCCAGAAGGCCGTGTACACGTACGGGAACGGGAGCGCCTTGCTCGAATGCTCGGCGACGTAGGCAAACGAGAAGTCGCGCGTTCGGAAGGCGTTCAGCAGCAAGATCGCCGCGATTGCCGTGGCGCCGAAGGCGGCGTAGAGGGCGTTCCGAGCCGAGGCGACGAGGCGACGGCGGCGCGTGTACGCGGCTAGGCCGCCGCCGATAGCCGAGTAGAGCGCGAGCCCGAACGCGAGCACGAGGGCGGCGCGACCGAGGTCCTGCATCTCAGGATTTAGCCGGCGAGTACTTGGACGGGCACTTCGTGGTGATCGAGGTCGCGGCGAGCCGGCTGCCGTTGTAGGTGCCGACGACATAGACGTGGCGGCCCGACCGGAAGAGGTCCGGCTCCGAGCCGTGGAAGACCACCGGGACACGCACGTTCATGTGCTTGCCGTCGATGTCGCGAAGACGAAAGCGAAGGCCCGCGGCGGCGTGGGGATCACCCGAGACCGGCGCCAGCACGTAGCCGCTGACGCTGAGCTTGCCTCGATGTCCCTGGAGCTGGCTCGGCTTCAGCGACGGCGTCGCACCGCCGGCGAAGCTCGTGTAGAGCAGGAAGACGGCGAGCGCAGCTGCCACAGAAAGCGCGATCACGAGCCGCACCGGATTTCCCCGCCGCTGCACGGGTATCGAGTCTAGCCACCTTCCGGCTTCTGCGAAGATGCAGGCGTTTCCGTGGGGCTGCGAACGAGGGAGAATCCGCTGGCGGCGCTTGCCGCTCTCGCCGGGGTGTTGGTCCCGGCGGCTATCGCCCTGATCTTTTTCTACGTACCGACCGACGCCGACCAGGGGTTTTCGCAGCGGATCTTCTACATCCACGTTCCGGTTGCGTTGACGGCTTACGCGTTTTTCGGCTGGGGCGCGTGGAAGGCGCTCCGCCACCTCTGGAAGCGCGAGCCCGGCGCCGACCTCGAGAGCTACGTGGCCATCCACCAGGGCGTCATCTTCGGATCGCTGACCCTGCTGACGGGTTCGCTCTGGGCGAAGATCTCCTGGGGCCACTGGTGGCTCTGGAGCGAGAGCCAGCTTGTGCTCTTCCTCGTCCTCTTCCTTTTCTACGGCGCCTATTTCATGCTCCGGTACTCGATCGAGCCGGGCCCGGCGAGGGCGAACATGTGCGCGGTGTACGCGCTCTTCGGAGTCGTGCTGATCCCGATCAGCTTCCTCGCGATCCGTCTCGCGAACCAGCTGATCCATCCGGTCGTATTCACGTTGCAGGGACCTCAGATGTCAGGCTCGATGTTCCTTACCTTCTGTGTCTCGCTCGCGGCGATGCTGGCGCTCGCGGCGACGCTGTTCCACGTCGAGCTGGCCGGGAAGCGCATCGACTCGCGACTGCGCGAGCTCCGGGAGCTGCTCGCTTGATGCTCGCCGTGACGGAAGCCGAGAAGTACGTTGCAGCTGCGTATGGGATCGTCTTCGTAGTCGTGCTCGTCTACGTGCTGATCATCGGCCTCAAGTTGGGGCGGCTCGAGCGGGAGCTCGATGAGCTCACCGGGAGAGCTCGGGCACGACAGGAAGGCGAGGCCGAGCGGCGTGAGGAGGTGCCGGTTGGCTGAGCTCTCGCTCGTCGGCATCTCGCACCACGGGGCGACGCTCGAAGTGCGCGAGCGCGTCGCCCTCGACCCTGACGAGGCGGCTGAGCTCGCCCGCGAGCTCGCAGGCGACGAGGGCGAAGCGGTGTGCCTTTCGACCTGTAATCGGACCGAGCTTTACGTCGCCGGCCCGGGCGCGGCGGAGCGCGCGGCCGGCGCTCTCGGCGATGTCGAGGGAGCCTTGTACCGGCGCGGCGACGACGAGGCGGCGCGCCACCTCTTCCGGGTCGCGGCCGGGCTCGACTCTCGCGTGCGCGGCGAGACCGAGATTCTTGGTCAGGTTCGCGCCGCGTATGCGCTCGGGACGCCGGGTCCACTGCTCGATCGGCTTTTCCGTGAGGCGCTGCGCGTCGGCCGCAAGGTGCGCGCGCAATCGCCGATCGGGGATCCCGCAGCCTCGGCCGCCGCGGCCGCGGCCGTGCTCGCCGAGCGCGTGCTCGGCGACTTGAGCGACCGCCAGGTGCTGCTGATCGGTGCGGGCGAGATCGGCGAGGCCACCGCCGCCAGGCTGGTCGCACGCGGAGCCCGGATCGCGTTCGTCGCGAATCGCGGCGAGGAACGCCGCGCACGCGTAGCCCGGAGACTCGACGCGGAGCCGCTCGCACTCGACGCGGTTGCAGCCGCTCTCGGCGACGCGGACGTCGTCGTAGCGTCGACGAACTCGCGGAGCTTCCTTGTCTCGCGAGAGGACGTCGAGAGCGCGCTTGCTACACGCGAGCGCAGGCCGTTGCTGCTGATCGACCTCGCCGTCCCCCGCGATCTCGATCCCGAGATCGCCGCGCTGCCCTACGCGTTTCTCTACGACGTCGACGACCTGGACGAGGCCGTCGGCACCGGCACCGTCGAGGGTGCCGCGGCCCGGGCCGAGGCGATCGTGGCCGAGGAGGCGGAGCGCTTCCGCGCCTGGCAGGCATCGCGCGGCGTGGTCCCGGCGATCGCTGCGCTGCGGGGGCACGCCGAGGAGATTCGAGTTCGGGAGCTGGGCCGCGCCGGCCGCCGGCTGGCCGACCTTGCTCCGGAGGAGCGCCGGGCCGTCGAGGCGCTCACCGTGCAGATCGTCAACAAGCTGCTGCACGACCCGACCGTCCGTCTGAAGGAGGCGGCCGCCGGGGCCGACGGCGCGACGTACGCCGACGCCGTCCGGCACCTGTTCGGGCTGGAAGGGTCTGGCGATGCTGATTCGGATCGGCAGCCGGGGTAGCCGCCTCGCGCTGACGCAGGCTGAGCTCGCGGCCGAGCGCCTGAGGGCTGAAGGCGTCGAGATCGCGCTCGTCCCGATCACGACCGCGGGCGACAAGGACCGGACGAAGCCCTTCGGCGAGATCGGCTCGCGCGGCGTCTTCGTCAAGGAGATCGAGGAGGCGCTGCTCGCCCGGCGGATCGATCTCGCCGTCCACTCCGCCAAGGACATGACCTCGTCGGATACCGAAGGGCTCGTGGTCGGCGCCTATCTCGAGCGTGAGGATCCGCGCGATGCGCTCTGCGGCGCCGGTGAGCTACGGCCGGGTATGCGCGTGGGGACGGCCTCGGTCCGGCGCAAAGCTCAGCTTCTCTCGCTCGAGCCCGAGCTCTCGATCGAACCGCTGCGCGGAAACATCGACACCCGCCTGCGCAAGCGCGCGGAGCGCGGCCTCGACGCTGTCGTACTTGCCGCCTGCGGGCTCGACCGGCTTGGCCTCGACCACGAGATCGGTCTGCGCTTCGAGCCGCAGGAACTGTTGCCGGAAGCCGGCCAGGGGGCGCTTGCCATGCAGGTTCGATCCGGTGACGAAGAGCTCGTCGCCGACGCCGATCATGCGGAGACTCGCCGCCGCGTCGAGGCCGAACGCGCCTGTGTCTTCGCCGTCGGCGGTGGTTGCCTCGCACCCGTCGCCGCGCACCACGACGGCGGGGAGCTGACCGCTCTGATCGCGGCCGAGGACGGAAGCTGGCTGGAACGGCGGAGCGGCGGCGACCCTGCCGAGCTGGCTCGGGAGCTCGTCCAATTCGCCGCCGGCTGACCGTTGTTCTCACGCGACCGGCCGAGCGCTCGGCCAGGCTCGCTGCGATGCTCGAGTCGCTCGGCTTCGACGTCATCCTGGCGCCGCTGCTCGAGCTAGAGCCCATCGAGACCGGGCCGATCGACCTCCGGCCCTACGACTGGCTCGTCCTGACCAGCATCACGGGTGCAAAGGAGCTGCGCCGGCGCGCAGTGGGCGAGCCGCGGCGGGTCGCCGCGATCGGCAAGGCAACCGCGGAGGCCTGGGGGGGTGAGATCGACCTCGTCCCCACCGTTTCGACTCAGGAGGGCCTCCTGGCCGAGCTTCCGCGCCCGGCCGGCCGCGTTCTCTTCGCGGGCGCCGAGGACGCGCGACGGCTGTTGAGCGACCAGCTGGGCGCCGACTTCGTCCCCCTCTACCGTACGCGTGCCGTTCGACCCGAGCGGCCGCTCGAAGGCGATCTCGTCGTGCTCGCTTCCGCTTCGGCCGCCCGCGCCTACGCCGCGCTCGAGGTGTCGATCCCGACCGTCTCGATCGGGCCCGAAACGACAGCGGCGGCCAAGGCCTCCGGCGTACGAGTGGCTGGGGAAGCCCGGACGCATGATCTCGACGGCTTGGTCGAAGCCGTCCTTTCTGCAACCGCGTAGGCGTCCCTTGGCGACGCCGCCTGTCGTACGCTCCGCCGCGTGTTCCTCACCTTCCTGAGCGACTTCGGCCTTCAGGACGACTTCGTCGGCACCTGCCACGGCGTCATCAAGACGATCGCGCCGGAGGTAGAGATCATCGACGTCACCCACGGGATCCCGCCGCAGCAAGTGCTGCAGGGCGCGCTCGTCCTGGCGAACACGACGCCTTACATGCCTCAGGGCGTCCATCTTGCCGTGGTCGATCCCGGCGTCGGCAGCGCCCGCCGGCCGCTGGCGTTGCGAAGCGGCGACGGCCGCACCTTCGTCGGGCCCGACAACGGCCTGCTCATGCCGGCGGTCGAGCGGCTCGGCGGAATCGACGCGGCACACGAGCTCGCGAACGCCGACTACGCCCTCGACATCGTCTCGCGAACCTTTCACGGCCGGGATCTCTTCGCGCCCGCTGCTGCGCACCTGGCGGCCGGGGTGCCGCTGGAGGCACTGGGCCCGCCCGTGGCCGCCGACGCTCTCGCGCGGCTCGACCTGCCGCAGGCCGAAGTTGGCGAAAGTCGCATCCACGCAACCGTGCTCTACATCGATCGCTTCGGCAACGTTCAGCTGAACCTCACGCGGGAGCACCTTCAGCAGGCCGAGGTCACGCCGGGTACCGTCGTCGAGGTCGAGCTCGCACTCGATCGGTACTACGCCGTCGCCGCGCGTACGTTTGCCGACGCCCGAACAGGCGACGTGATCCTTTACGAGGACGCCTACAAGAACATCGCGCTTGCGATCAGCGGCGGGAACGCCGCAGAGCTGTTCGCTGCCGCGCCGGGACAAGAGGTTCGGATCCGCCTCCAGGTGCTATGAACTTCGAGACGATCGGACAACGGTTCGCGCGGCTGACCACGGACATCGTCGTCCGAAGGCCGCGTCTCTGGGTCCTGCTGCGTGCGCCGATCCGGTTCCAGTTCGGCCGGCTGGCGCCGCGATGGGATGCGATGCGGGCCTCGGAGACCGCCTACGCGCCCTACGAGGCCGCGCTCGCGCGTGTGGAGCCGCCACCGAAACGGGCCCTCGATCTCGGCACGGGCACCGGTGGTGCCGCTTTTGCGATCGCGCGGCGCTTCCCGGAGGCGGAGGTGGTCGGGGTCGATCTCGCCGAGCGGATGATCGAGCAGGCTCGTGGGAACCTGACGGACGACGTGCGTGCGCGCGTGCGCTTCGATGTCGCCGATGCCGCTCATTTGCCGTTCGCCGACGGCTCGTTCGACCTCGTCGGGCTCAGCAACATGATCCCGTTCTTCGACGAGCTTGAACGTGTGCTTCGCCTGGGCGGTTTCCTGATCGTGGCGTTCTCCGGGGGTGCCGGGACACCGATCTACGTCCCGCCGGAGCGGTTGCGAACGGAGCTCGGCCGCCGAGGCTTCGCGGATTTTGCGGACTTCTCGACGGATCCGGGGACAGCGCTGCTTGCTCGGAAGCTGGAGCGGGCCTAGGCTTTCGTCCACAAGGACGTTCGCGGCACGGCAACACCGGCCCGTACGTCTCGCGTTGCGGGCCGCTTTCGCGGCCCGCTCGCTTTTCCGCTTCGCGCCTGCGGGCGCTCGCTTTCACGGGGGAAACCCGGTTTCCCCCGTGCGCCCCCTCGTTGGGGTCTACAAGGGCAGAGAGGCCGGCGGAGCCGGCCTCTCTTAATAGCCTTGATGCGATGCGGGTTCAGTCTTTGGAAGCGGCCGCGGGTTTTGTGGATCGGGTTGGGATTGCTACTGCCTGGGGCAAGGCCGACCTTGTGCTTCCGTCGCTGTGGCGGGAGATCGCGGGGCTGGACGCCGACTGGGCGATTCGGGACGAGAACGGTAAGCCGACCGGATTCTCGCCTGAGTTCGACCGGCTCTGGCGATGGAAGGACGAGCTGCCGGAGCGGCGGCTTGCCTGCGCCGGGAAGCATTTCGGGAGTGCGGCGGTGCTGATCGCGCCGCGGTTGCTCGCCTCCGCCTACGCCCTGACCGGGCGCTCGGGAGCACCGGACGATTTTCGTGAGGCGGAGCTGGAGCCGCTCGAGCGCGAGGTGGCAGAGGTCGTCCGCGACAACGATCCCCTGACCGGTCCGGAGATCCGGCGCCTGCTTGGAACCAGCGATCGTAAGGCGGTCGACCGTGCCGTCACGCGCCTGCAGCGCCGGCTTGTGCTCACGAACGCGGGCGCCGCCGAGCAAACGCAAGGCTGGCGGGCCATCCGGCAGGACATCTTCGCCCGCCGTTGGCGCAGATCGCTGCGGCGACTCCCAGCGGAGGACGAAGCTCGCCGCGACTTGACGCTGGCCGTCGTGGCCGGCACGGACGAGGCCTCCGCCGCCGACGTGGCCGCCGCCCTCGGTTGGCGGCGCAAGCCGGCGGAGTCAGTTCTCGTCGAGCTCTCCGCCGCAAGTCTCGCCATGGAAGCCGAAAAAGACGGGATCAGACTTTGGTCCGGCGTACCGTCGGGTAAGCGGCGGTAGGCTGGTTTGCCCGCGGCGAGGTAGCTCAGTTGGTGGAGCACACGGCTGAAAACCGTGGTGTCTTGCGCTGGTGATCCCATTGTTCCCCCGCGTGCCCCGTCCTTCCCGGGATCACCAAAGACAGCGGCGGCGGCAAAGCCGCCACCTCTTGGAAAGGCACCCGGCTACACTGCCCGCGCCGCGGCGAGGTAGCTCAGTTGGTAGAGCACACGGCTGAAAACCGTGGTGTCGCCGGTTCGATTCCGGCCCTCGCCACCTCTTTTCGGCGCGCACAATGCGCGGGGCCGTCCACCGAGCGATCGGGACACGAGGGCCCCGATCGCTCGAGAGGAGTTCTGCTACTCGCCCGGCCCGAGGTCGACGAGCGTCTGGATCAGCGCCGCGACGCCGCCGCCGATGGCGACGTCGTCGTTACCGTCGAGCGCGTTGATCGCGAGCAAGTCGTTCGCGGCCTCCGAGTGGCTGATGCCGACGGCAGTGGCGAGACCGGTCACGTCGACGCCGGCGCCGTTCGCGGCCACCGCGATGTTGTCGGGGCCGTTGGTCCCCTTGACGGTGATCGTGTCCGCCGCGCCGTCACCTGCAGCGCCGCCGAGCACGCCCGCCAGGTCGATGTCGGCCTTGGCCACGGCGGTCCCGGATAGGTCATTGAAGACGGCCGTGTCGGCGCCGCCGAGCGCGGTGAGGTCGACCCGCTCGGTGGTGCCCACGTCCATGACGATGTTCCCGACGTTGCGGGTAAAGTGGAGCCGTCCGGCCACGGCCGAAGCCTCGAAGGCCTCGTTGCCGTCGGAGCCGTTGAACTCCATCGTGTCGATGCCCGCCTGGCCCTCGACGAGGTCGTTGCCGTCGCCCGGGTTCCAGACGAGGGTGTCGTTGCCGTCGCCACCGAACATCGAGTCGTTCTGCTGCTGGCCGACGATCCGGTCGTTGCCGTCGCCGCCGGTGAGAACGTCGGCCTCGGTCCCGCCGTTGATCACGAGCTGGATCAGGGCAGCGAGGCCCGGCTCGGCCGTGATTGTGTCTGCTCCGCCGAGGCCGTTGACGGTCAACTTGTCGTTTGCGGCCTCGGAGTGGGCGATCTGGACGGTCACCGGAGCCCCGAGGACTTCCACGACGTTGTCGATTGGGGTGATCTGGATGTCATCGGGGTTGTTCGTCCCGTTGACCGTGACCGAGTCGGCCGCGCCGTCGCCCGCGCCGCCGCCGATCGCGGCCGCGAGGTCGAAGGCGACGATCTTGAGGTCGGTCCCGGTGGTGTCGTTCACGACCGCGTTGTCGTTACCGCCGAGCGCCTGCACGTCGATGAACTCGATGTCGTTCAGGTCCATCGTGATGTTGGCGACATCGCGGAAGAACCGAACCCGCCCACCGTTGGCCGAGACGTCGAAGTTCTCGGCCGCGCCGGCGCCGTTGAAGCGCAGCGTGTCGGCGCCGTCGTCGGCGTCGTCCTGGCCCTCGACGACGTCGCTGCCGTCGCCGGGATCCCAGATGAACGTGTCGT
>Ga0126310_10000309_pt1 | contig 15737 bp, 22 predicted proteins | sample Plot60_FD_92540 | JGI IMG/M metagenome (GOLD analysis project Ga0126310, IMG submission 92540) | Serpentine soil microbial communities from UC McLaughlin Reserve, CA, USA - Plot60 | ecosystem: Environmental > Terrestrial > Soil > Grasslands | place: USA: UC McLaughlin Reserve, Lake County... | reverse complement strand
TTCGGGCATGAGCGGCGCGCTGTCCGAAATCAAGGTCCTGGACCTCTCGCGCCTGCTGCCCGGCGGCTTCTGCTCGCTGCTGATGGCCGACCTCGGCGCGGAGGTGCTGAAGGTCGAGGACACCGGCATGGGGGACTACGTTCGCTGGGCGACGCCGAAGTACGAGGGCGCGGACGACTCGGCGGCGTCGGCGCTGTTCCTGGCGCTCAACCGCGGCAAGCGCTCGATCCGCCTGAACCTGAAGGAGGAGCGCGGCCGCGAGGTGCTGCTGCGCCTCGTGCGCGACCACGACGTGCTGCTCGAGTCATTCAGGCCGGGGGTGCTCGACCGGCTCGGCGTGGGCTACGAGCGCCTGCGCGAGGAGAACCCCGGGCTGGTGTACTGCGCGATCACCGGCTACGGCCAGGACGGGCCCTATCGCGACCGCTCGGGCCATGACATGAACTATCTCGGCCTGATCGGGATGCTCGGCCTGACCGGCGACCCGAGCGGGCCGCCCGTGCAGTCCGCCGGGCAGATCGCCGACATCGGGGGCGGCTCGCTGATGGCTGCGTTCGGCATCCTGGCCGCGCTGCGCGAGCGTGACCGCTCGGGCGCCGGCCAGCTGGTGGACGTCTCGATGGCCGATGGCGCGCTTTCCTGGCTGGCGCTCGTGGCCGGCCGCTTCCTGGCGGACGGACAGCTGCCGCGCCGCGGCGGGCTCGAGCTGGCGGGCGGCCTGGTCTGCTACCGGCCGTACGCCTGCAGGGACGGCTGGGTCACGCTGGGAGCGCTCGAGCCCAAGTTCTGGCAGGCCTGGTGCCGCGGGGTGGGGCGGCTGGACCTGATCGAGAAGCAGTTCGACAAGCCGGGCTCGGAGGCGCACGCCGAGGTCGAGCGGGTCTTTCTGGAGCGCACGCGCGATCAGTGGCAGAGCTTCGCCTCCGAGCACGACTGCTGTCTGGAGCCGGTGCTCGATCTGGACGAGGCGCTCGACTCCGAGCTGGTCCGAGCGCGCGAGATGGTGGTGGAGCTGGACCAGCCCGGGGCCGGCGCCGTGCGCCAGCTGGGCGTACCCGTCAAGCTCTCGCGCACGCCCGCCGGCCCGCAGGGCCCGGGGCCCGCGCTGGGGCAGCACACCCGAACGGTGCTCGAGTCGCTCGGTTATGCGGCCGAGGAGATCGCGGCGCTCGAAGAGACCGGCGCGGTGGCCGGCCCCGTGGAGGGCGCCCAGGGCTCGTTCCTGTCGTGAACGAGAACGGCCTCCTGAAGATGAAGGAGCTGGCCGAGGCGAGCGGCGTCTCGGCGGGCACGATCAAGCACTACCTGCGCGAGGGCCTCCTGCCCGAGCCCGTTCGCACCTCGCGCAACATGGCCTATTACCCGCCCGAGTTCGTCGAGCGCATCAGGCTGATCAAGCAGCTGCAGGAGGAGCGCTTCATGCCGCTCAAGCTGATCCGCTCGATGATGCACGAGGACCCCGACCGCGCCCGCGCCCTGGTCGAGCTGGAGGACCGCATCCTCGAACGGGCCCGCCAGGGTGAGCGCAGCCGTGTGTCCGCCGCCGAGCTGCGCCGTCGCTACGAAGTTCCCCAGGAGGTGCTCGACAGGCTGGCCGAGCTCGAGGTGATCTCGCCCAACAGCCGGGGCTACGGCGAGCGCGACGCGGAGATCGTCGCGGCCATCAGCCGCTTTAGGGCCGGCGGCTACGACGAGCGCATCGGCTTCACCGTCTACGACACGCTGCGCTACAAGCGTGCGCTGGAGGAGCTGGTGAAGGAGGAGGTGGAGGTGCTGATGCAGCGCCTGGCGGGCGAGCTCGATCCCGACCGTGCGGCCGACCTGATCAGCTCGGGAGCAGAGCCCTTGAACGAGCTGATCGCCGCGCTGCATCAGAAGCTGCTCGTGGCGGAGCTCCAGCGCCAGCGCGCGGCCCGCGGCTAGCGCTCGTCCGCGCCGGGTCGCCGCAGCGACTGCCTCGGCGCTTCGGGCTCGCTACCAGCGCGCTTCGTGCCACTCCATCACGCCGTGCCCCTCGGCCAGGCGCAGGCCCCCGGGCAGCTCGCCCGCGAAGCTGCCGAAGGGCTGGCGGTAGTCGCTGCGGAAGGGCCCGCGGCGGGTGTGGTCCTCGCGGGCGCACCATTCGCTGAAGCGCAGGCCGCCGACCGCGGAGAGGTCCTCGGCGAACTCGACCGGGCCGACCTCGTGCGGACCGCCCTCGACCCAGACGGTGCGCTCGCTGGCCGCGGGCGCGTCGTGGACGCCGTCGACGAGGTTCCAGGCCACACGCCGTCCGTCCTCGAGCCGCCCGCTTCCGGCAGACCAGCGCCAGCTCGTGTGCCGGGCGTGGTAGCCCGCCGAGTCGTCGACGAAGGCCTCGCCGTCGAGCTCGACGCGCCGGCCGCCGAGCTCCACGCTTCCGCGCACGGCGATGCCGGCCTGCTTGCGGGTCCAGATGTAGGAGCGCCCGTGCGGCGAGGCCACCTCGACGGCCTCGCCCTCGCGCAGCTCGAGCACAATGCCGGGGTTGCGGCCGGCGCCCCCGTGAAGCTCCCCGCCGGGCTCCGCGATCGCCCACCAGCGCTGCGCCAGCCCGGCGACTCGCGCGTCCCCCACACACAGCATCAGCTCGGGGCCGAAGACGCCGACCCAGCGCCAGCGCTTGAGTGGGCGGCCGCGGTGAAACAGCGGCATGCGGCCAGGCGGCAGGCGCAGGCCGAGGTCGCGCACCTCGGCTCCGCGTGCGGGCAGCGCTGCCACGACCCGGGAGCCTAGCCAGGCCTCTCAGTACACTGGATTGACTCGTCAGTCAACGACCGCTCGCACTGGGAGGAGCCATTCGCGCGGCCGCCGTTCAGCTGAGCTCCACAGAGGATCGCGACCGCAACCTGAGGGTGGCGGAGCGGCTCGTGCGCGCGGCCGCTGCCGACGGCGCCGAGCTGGTGGTGCTGCCCGAGCGGCTCGACATCCGCGGGCGCGACGAGGCCTACGAAGCCGGAGCGGAAGCGCTGAACGGAAGCGTGGCGCAGTGGGGCGGGGCGTTGGCGCGTGAGCTCGGCATCGACCTCGTGGCGGGCTCGATCGCCGAGCGGCGGGAGGGACACGAAAAGCTCTCGAACACGTCGATCCACTTCGGGCCGGACGGCGAGCTTCGCGCCGTCTACCGGAAGATCCACATGTTCGACGTCGTGGTCGGCGACATCGAGTACCGGGAGTCCTCGCACCACGAGGGCGCCGACGAGATCGTGGTCTCCGAGACGGCCGACGGCAGTGGCCTGGGCCTGACGATCTGCTACGACCTGCGCTTCCCCGAGCTCTACCGCATCCTGGCGCTGCGCGGCGCGCGCATCGTCACCGTCCCGTCCAACTTCACCAAGACGACCGGGCAGGCGCACTGGGAGGTCTTGAACCGCGCGCGCGCGATTGAGAACCAGGTGTTCGTGGTAGCGCCGGGGCAGACCGGCCCGCAGCTACCCGAGGGTGAGAGCTACGGCGGCTCGATGATCGTCGACCCCTGGGGCGTCGTGCTGGCGCGCGCGGGCGAGGGCGAGTGCTTCGTCGCCGCCGATCTCCGGCTGGAGCGCCAGGACGAGGTGCGCGAGCGGCTCCCGAGCCTGGCCAACCGGATTCCCGGCGCCTACCGCTGGCCCCAGGAGGTGCGCGCCTGATGACGGCTGCGCGGAGCAACGCCGTCGACAAGCGGCGGCTGATCCTCGACGCCGCGGTGCGCGTGTTCGCACGGCGGGGCTTCCACCACTGCCGCGTGTCCGACGTGGCCGACGAGGCCGGGGTGGCCTACGGCCTCGTCTACCACTACTTCTCCTCGAAGGAGGAGATCCTCAACACGCTCTTCCTGGAGCGCTGGCAGGTCATGCTCGACGCGATCGCGGAGATCGACGGCCGCCAGGAGCTGCCGACCCGCGACAAGCTGTACGAGGTCGCCAGCTTCATCGTCGATTCCTACCGCCACGACCCGGACCTGATGAAGGTGATCATCGTGGAGGTCACGCGCGCCGCCAATTCGTTCGGGCGCCTGCACCTGGAGAAGATCCGCGAGGCCTACGAGGGCATCGCCCACATCCTGGAGGACAACTCGTTCAAGTCCGGCATCCCCTCCGAATTCGCCGCGATGTTCTTCTACGGGGCGATCGAGCAGCTGTTGACCGGCTGGATCTTCGAGGTGATGCCGCGCACGGAGCAGGACTTCGAGCGCTCCAAGGAGCTGGTGGTGGACACGATCTGCGGTGGCCTGCAGCCGGCGAGGGCCGACGCCCCGGCCGTGTCTGGTTGAATCCGGCGCCATGGACAACGACCTCGTGAAGCGGCTTGCCTGGAGTGGCCTGCTCGCCGGACTCGGCGCCCTCTCCACGATCCTCGCCAATCGTATTGCGATCGTGATCTGGCAGAGGGTCTTCGACGAGGATCCGCCGGACTGATGGCAAGCGAAGAGCCGATCAACCAGGGCGCCCCGGGCTCGGCTCCGTCGGGCTCCGCCGCGCCGCCGAGCGCCGGTGAGTCGCCTCTCTCCGCCCAGGGCGGGGGCGAGTTCGTGGACGATCATCCCGAGGTGCTGGTGGGCGCCGCCTTCGCGGGTGGGTTCGTGCTCGCTCAGATCCTGAAACGATTGGGCGCATGAGCGACGGCTTGAAACCACCCCAGAACGGCGACAAGAGCCTTGGCGACGTCGTGGCGGACGTCTCCGAGAAGGCGTCGCAGCTCGTGCGCGAGGAGATCGAGCTCGCCAAGGCCGAGGTCCAGCACAAGATCTCGAAGCTCACCAAGGGGGCGGTCGTGGGCGCCGCGGCCGGAGTGTTCGCCATCTTCGGGATCACGATGCTCTTCCACGCGCTCGCCTGGCTGCTCGCCGACGTGTTCGACAACGCCGAGATCGGCTTCGGCATCGTGGCGCTGGCGCTGTTGGTGCTGGCGGCGATCGCCGGCCTGATAGCGGCCCGCCTGTTCAAGCGCGGCTCGCCGCCCACCCCCGAGATGGCCATCGAGGAGGCAAGGCTGACCCGGGCGGAGCTCGAGGCCCAGAAGCTCCAGCGCGACCAGGTGGGCCGTGGCCTCGAGCGCGGCGAAGAGGCCAGGGACGAGGTGAGGGCCTGATGGCGGCCGAGGCGCGCAGCCCCGAGCAGATCCGCACGTCGATCGAGGAGACCCGGCGCGAGCTGGCCTTCTCGGTGAACGACCTGCGCTCGAAGGTCACCGAGCTCACCAACTGGCGCCGCCAGCTGGCCGAGAACCGTGAGAAGGCATTGATCGGCGCCGCGGTGGCCGGTTTCCTGATCGGCGGCGGCGTGGCCGCCACCGTGTCGATCATCCGCGGGCGCTAGCCGGCTCCGCGGCGCCGTAGCGGCGCCGGTGCAGCACGGCCGCGATCCCGCCCGCGGGGAGCGGCAGCCAGAACGACACGAGGCGGTAGGCCAGCGTGGCCACCACGGCCTGGCCGGCGGGCACGCCGGCGAGCGCCAGCGTTCCCGTCAGGCCTGCCTCCACGAACCCAAGCCCACCGGGCGTGAGCGGCAGCGAGCCCAGCGCCTGGGCTGCCACGAACGACAGCAGCACGAGCGACGGCCGCGGATTCGCGCCCACGGCGATGAGCGCGGCCAGCAGCGTCAGGTAGTCGAGCAGCCAGCGACCGCCGGCGTACAGCAGCGCCTGCCACCAGCGCTGTCCGAGCGTGCGCCGTACCACGTCGCGCTCGCGCAGGAGGCGCTCGGGCAGGCCGCGCAGCGGCTCGCGGCCGCGCAGCAGCCCGTTGCGAAGGGCCTGGACGCCGCGGCCCAGCATCACGAGCGGCCGGTCGGTCGCGAACGCCAGCACGCCGCCGATGAAGATCAGCACGAACAGCGCGGCGCCGGCCAGCGCAGCCGTCTCGAGCCCACGGTTGACCGGCGCGCCGCCGATGATGGCCGGCAGCGCCAGCAGCGGCAGCGCCAGCAGGATGCCGAACACCAGCACCGAGGAGGCGGTCATCCCCGAGGCCGCGCGCGCGGCCGGCACGCCGCCGCGAACGAGCATCGAGTACTGCAGGGCGCCGGCGGCGGCCAGTCCGCCGGGGACGATGCGGCCGAAGGCGTTGGCGGCGAGCTGCGAGGTCACCACCGGCCCCCAGTCGTCGGCGCGCAGGGCCAGGCGCTGGATCGCCCACATGCACGCGTAGCTGCCCGCCTGGAGCAGGAGCATCGCCGCGAACCAGAGCGGGCTCAGGTCGGCGAGCCTGGGGAACGAGCCGAGGACGCCTGTGAGCGTCGGCGCCAGCAGGTAGAGCGACGCGCCCGTGATCCCGAGCAGCACGATGCGCCGCACGGCCACGGCTCCCATCAGCTGGAGCCTAGGCCGGAGCGGGCTCGCCGGCGGCAGGGGGGCTGGGCTCGTCGGGCGGCTCACCGCCGGGCTTGTCGCGAATCGAGAGCGTGCGCCAATCCCAGTACTCGCGCACGAGGATCTGGATCGATGCCGCTATCGGGATGGCGACGATGGCTCCCAGCACCCCGAGCAGCGCGCTGCCGAAGAGCACCGCGACGATGGTGATGAACGGGTGCACGTTCACCGTGCGCTTCTGCACCTGCGGCTGGATCACGTTGTTCTCGAGCTGCTGGTAGAGGATCGCCCAGACCGTCCACGCGATCGTGGCGGTCGGAAAGTCCTGGAACAGCGTGACCACGCCGACGATGACAGCCGCCGCCGTGGCGCCCACGAGCGGAATCAGCGAGAAGAGCCCCACGATGACCGCCAGCGGCGCCGCGAACGGCACCTGCAGGATCGAGAGCACGATGTAGCCGAGGAAGCCGGCGATCGCGGCCACCGTGACCGCGCCGGCCACATAGCCGCCGACCGCCAAGCCGATGTGATCGAAGGACCGTTTCAGCCGCTCGCGCTGTTCGGCGGGTCTCGACGAGAGCGCGGCGTTTCTCCAGCGGACGCCGCTGCCGAGGATGAAGGCGGTGAGGATCAGGATCGTCACAAGGGCGAACACGGAGTTCACGAGCCCGAAGCCGATGTCGCCAAGCGTCTTGGCCGCGCCGCCGAGTCGCTGCGGCAGCTTGTCGGCCTCCTTCTGCAGCTTCGCGGTGATGTCGTAGTCCTCGTTGATCTTTCGCAGCCGCCCGTTCTTCTGCACGAAGTCGCTGACGTCGCGCGAGTACTCGGGCAGGTTCTGCGCGAAGTTATTGGCCTGGGTGATCAGCGTGGGCACGATCAGCGCGATCAGCAGCGCGGGAATAGTCAGGAGCCCGAGGTAGACGACCGCGATGGCCAAGCCGCGCCGCATGCGCCGGTTCAGCCAGTTCACCGGCCCGGACAGGGCGACCGCCAGGAAGGTGGCGATCAGCAGCCAGCCGATCGGCCTGCGCAGCAGGTAGAGCAGATAGAGCGACAGCGCCACGCCCACGACGATCAGCACGGTGCGGACGATCACCCTGGCCGGGGCATCGGTCACCTGGGCGATTCTGGTCCGGCGGCCGGACGCTCAGATGCGCCGCGGCTCGGTGTAGCGCGAGGGCAGCGAGCCCACGCCGAGCAGGCCGGGGCCCGTGTGCGCGCTGAGCACGGGCCCGATCTCGCTGACGATCAGCGGGGGGCAGCCGAAGATCTCCCTGCAGCTTTGAACCAGACGCTCGCACTGGTCCGGTGCGTTGATGTGCTGCACGGCCCAGGCGTCCGCCCCGGACTCGGCGCGCTGGCGGGCGTACTCGACCATGCGGTCGAACATGCGGGCACTGGTGCGCACGCGCTCCACGGGCACCATCTCGCTTTCGAGCGTGAGTATGGGCTTCACCTTGAGGGTCGAGCCGATCCACGCGCTGGCCGCCCCGATGCGCCCGCCGCGCTTGAGGAACTCGAGCGTGTCGAGGGCGAACCACATCTTCAACTCGGCGCGCGCCTCGGCCGCGTGGGCCTCGACTTCTTCCAGGCTCGCTCCGCCGGAGGCCGCCGCCGCCGCGCTCAACACGAGCATGCCCAGGCCGCCGGCCGCGGTCGCGGAGTCCACCACGCGCACTCGCTCTCCGCCTCCGCCGTCGCGCTGGAGCGCCAAAGCGGCCTGGCGGGCCGACTCGGGGGTACCCGAGAGTCCGCCCGAGATGTGCACCGAGATCACGTCACGGCCGGCGGACAGCAGCCGCTCGTAGACGGCCACGAAGTCGCCGACCGACGGCTGGGAGGTGGTGGGCAGCGACTCGGCGCGGCGCAGCTCCTCGAAGAAGGCCGGAAAGTCGGTGATGTCGGTCTCCGGGACGGTGCGGTCGCCCCCGAAGACCACATAGAGCGGCACCACCTCGATCGCGTGCCGCCTGACCAGCTCCTCGGGGAGGTACGCCGTGCTGTCGGTGACCACGGCGACCCGAGCCATGCGGGCCACACTACTGCCTCTAGACTCGCCCAAGCCTTGCCCGCCACCCTCGTAACCGGCGCAACCGGCTTCATCGGCTCACACGTGGCCAGGCGGCTCGCCGAGCGGGGGGACGACCTTCGCCTGGCCGTGCAGCCAGGCGCGAGCGAGGAGCCGCTCGCCGGCGTGCAGGGCAGGCGCATCGACTGCGACGTGCTCGACCGGCGCGCCGTGCGGCGAGCGCTCAAGGGAGTCCAGAGGGTCTTCCACTGCGCGGGCCTGACCTCGGCTCACCCGCGCGACCGTGAGCGCCTCTTCGAGCTCAACGTGGGCGGCGCCAAGGCCGTGCTGGAGGAGTGCCTGCGCGCGGGCGTTCAGCGTGTTGTGTTCAACTCGAGCGCCGCCGCGCTCGGCCCGGCCGGCCCGGCCGCCACCGCCGACGAGACACAGCTGTTCACCGCCGGCCGGCTCGGCATCCCGTACGTGAACTCCGTGCACGAGGCGGAGGTGGAGGCGTTCCGGCTTGCCGCCCGCGGGCTGCCGCTGGTGTGCGTGAATCCGTGCGTGGCCTTCGGGGCGGGGGACTACAACGTCAGCTCCACGCGCATCGTTCGCAGCTTCCTGCTGGGGCGGGTGCCGGTGTACGTCGACGGCGCCTTCAGCGTCGTCGACGTCGACGACGTGGCCAAGGGCTTGTTGCTGGCCGACGAGGGAGGGGCCGTCGGCGAGCGCTACATCCTCGGCGGGCGCAACTTCACCTTCGACCGGCTCTTCGCCGACCTGGCGCGCCTCTCGGGCATCGAGCCCCCGGTCAAGTTGCCGGCGGCCGCGGCGCTGGCGCTGGCCTCGGCGCTCGGCGATCGCGCTCCGGTGGCCCCGGAGGAGGTGCGTGCCGCCAGCCAGTGGTGGACCTACAGCTCCGCGAAGGCCAGGCGCGAGCTCGGCTGGCGTGCGCGCCCGCACGAGGAGACGCTCGAGGCGACGGTGGCCTGGCATCTGGACCGCGAGCACGACCGCATCGCCCGTACTCGCCGCTCGCGGCAGCTCCAGTACCGGCTGGCGGGCACGGCGATCCGGGTCACCGAGGGCGCCGCCGGGCTCGCTTCACAGGTGCTTCGCCGCTCCCGGCTAGTCTGATCCAGGTGGCGACGCTGTACCGCTGCAAGGCACCGACGGACCTCGTCTGCCGCTGCGGCAAGGTCGCGCGGCGGCTGCGCTCGATGGGGATCGACTACGACGAGGTGCGCGTGCAGTTCCTCAAGCGCGACCGGCCTGAGGTCGAGGAGTTGAGCGGCCAGCGCTGGGTACCGGTGCTCGTGCACGAGGACCACGTGATCCACGACTCGCATCGCATACTCGAGTACCTCGACTGGGTGGGGAGGGCCGCATGAGGCGCGGACCCCGAAACCCGGCGCCGCGCGGGCGCGGCCGGGCCGCGCGCACGTCCGACGGCGTGCGGCGCGTCTGGCCGTACGTGCTCATGGCCTGGGAGCGCTGGCAGTCGCTCTCGCCGCAGCAGAAGGAGCGCTACAAGCAGCGTGCCCGCGACTACGCCCAGCGCGGCCGCCAGGCGCTGGACCAGCAGCGCCGCGGGCGCCCCCGGCGCTAGTCGAGCCGGTTCTCGAGGCCGATCGGCGCCTGGCGCTGCTGCTGCGGCTCGGGCTCCGGCGCGTCCTCCGGCTGCTCGACCTCAAGCTTCTCGGCCAACTCGCCGCTCTCGTACATCTCGATGACGATGTCGGCGCCGCCGATCAGCTCGCCGTCCACGAACAGCTGCGGGATCGTCGGCCAGCCTGAAAGGGACGAGAGCTCCTCGCGGATGCGTGGATCGGGCAGGATGTCGAGGGCGGCGTACTTCACGCCGAGCGCGTTCAGGCACGCGGACGTGCGGGCCGAGAAGCCGCACGCCGGCTGGTGGGGCGTCCCCTTCATGAACAGCATCACGGGGTTCTCGTCGATGGAGCTCGCGATGAAGTCGCGGATCTCTGTGTTTGTCATGGAGTGCCTCCGGAGGGAATCGAAGTCTTGATCGATAGGGCGTGGATCGGCCCGCCGACCTCGCTGCCGAACACGTCGTACACGAGCCTGTGCTGCTCCAGGCGCGACAGGCCGTCGAAGCGCTCGGAGACCACCTCGGCGCGGAAGTGGTCGCCGCCGCCGGTCAGATCCTCGACCGACACCGCGGACCCCGGCAGGGCCGCCTCTATCCGCCGCTTCAGCTCAGTGGCGCTTGGCATGGCCAGATCCAGGGTATCGACAGAATCGCCGATACAATCGACACCCATGGTCACGCTCACCGACATCGCCGCCGAAAAGGTCCGCGCCTTCATGAACGGTCAGAGCGCCGAGGGTGACATCGGCCTGCGCGTAGGGGTTCGCGGCGGCGGCTGCTCCGGCTTCCAGTACGCCCTGGCTCTCGATGAGCGCCGGGACGACGATCACGTATTCGAGGCCAACCAGATCCGCGTGCTCGTGGATTCCGCCAGCCTCCAGTACGTCGACGGCTCGACCGTCGACTTCACCGAGAGCTTCCAGGGCTCGGGCTTCGAGGTTTCGAATCCGAACGTCGTGGCGTCCTGCGGCTGCGGCTCCTCCTTCCGGGTCGCGGACGAAGAGCCAAGCTGCGGCACCGCGGTCTAGGCTCACCCACGCCTCCGGGGTAGCCTTACCCCGTGCGCGTCGCCGCCGTCCTGCTTCAGCCCGCGATCGCGGAGATCGACGCCAACCTCGAGTCGTGCGCCGGACTCGTGGAGGCGGCCGTGGCGGACGGTGCGCAGCTGGTGGCGCTGCCGGAGTTCTTCACCACCGGGGGTAGCTTCGAGCCGCAGCTGGCGCGTGCCACGCTCGCTTGGGACGGCGCGGCGCGCACGTTCCTCTGCGGGTTGGCTCGCGACCACGGCATCTACCTTGGCGGGTCGTTCCTCTGCCGCGACGCCGACGGTGAGGTCCGGAACGCCTACCTGCTGGCGGGCCCCGGCGGGGAGGTCCTCGGCCGCCACGACAAGGACCTGCCGACGATGTGGGAGAACGCCTTTTACGTGGGTGGCGCCGACGAGGGCGTGATCGAGGCCGGCGACTTCACGGCGGGCGCCGCGCTCTGCTGGGAGTTCATGCGGTCGCGGACGGCTCGGCGCCTCCGCGGCCGCGTGGACGTCGTCGTGGGCGGGTCGAACTGGTGGAGCATCCCGCGCTGGCCGCCGCAGGCCGTGACGAGGCGGATGGACGCGGCCAACGAGCGCAATGCGACCCGCGCGCCGGCCGCGTTCGCCCGCTGGGTTGGCGCGCCGGTGGTGCACGCGTCGATGTGCGGGCCGATCCGGTCGCGGCTGCCGGACCTGCCCGGCGTGACCTATCGCGGGCGCTTCGCCGGTGCGGCGCTGATCGCCGACGCGGGCGGCCGGACGCTGGCGGCCAGGCCGGCCGGCGCGGGCCCCGGCCACGTGATCGCCGAGGTGAGGCCGCGGAGGAGCCCGCCGCTGGATCCGGTGCCCGAGCGCTTCTGGCTGCACCGCCGCGGACCGGTACCGGCGCTCGTCTGGCACACCCAACGCGCCGTGGGCCGGCGCTGGTATCGACGCCACGCACGCGGGCGCCCCGCGGTGGAGCTAGGCGGGCGCGTTGTCGAGCGAGCTCCACAGGTATAGGCACGCGAGCGAGCGGTAGGGGCGCCAGGCGTCGGCGATCTGCCCGAGCTGCTTGGCGTCGGGCAGCCCCTCGAGGCCGTATCGGATCTGGACGGCGCGGCGGATGCCCAGGTCGCCCACCGGCAGGACGTCCGGTCGCCCCAGGTGGAAGATCAGGAACATGTCGACCGTCCACTGGCCCAGGCCCTTGACGGCGGTCAGCTGGGCCGCGACCTCGGCATCGTCGAGCTCGGGCAGGGCCTCGAGGTCGAGCTCGCCGCGCTCGATGTGCTCGGCCAGGTCGCGCAGATAGGCGACCTTCGCGCGCGAAAGGCCGGCTTCGCGGATCCGCTCGGGATTAGTGTCGAGCAGCTCGCGCGGGGTGGGGGCGCGCCCGCCGAAGAGCTCTGTCAGGCGGGTGTAGATCGTGCGCGCCGCCTTCGTGGAGAGCTGCTGGCCGACGATCGACCGCAGCAGCGCTCCGTAGGCGTCGGCGGGCCGGCCGCGGCGGCGCTCCCGGTCGTCGAGCGGCCCGTGCTCCTCCACGAGGCGGCCCATCACGTCGTCGCCCTTCGCCAGCGCCGCGCGCGCCCTGGAGTCCGAGCGGACTGGCGTCGTGCGTGAGCCGGCAGCGGGTCGGGGCACGCGCGAAGACTAGGCCGCGGCGCGCAGGTGGAAGGACTCCTCGCGCCGGCCGAGCTCGGTCGACGGCGGGTCGCCGAACAGCCACTCGCGGGCGATCCGGTGCCAGTTGGCCGTCGCGCCCAACTGGCCGAGCACGCCCAGGGTGAGCGCCTCCATGCGGCGGGCCAGCATGGAGGCGGGCGGCATGGTCTCGCGCTTCATCAGCTCCCAGTGCTCCGAGCGCGGGTCGCCGAAGTCGATCAGCACCCGGCCGGCGTAGGGCTTGTCGATCGTCACCTCGCGGTCTTCGATGTACCAGCGAGTGATGTCGCGGAAGTGCGCCAGCACGGCGCCGGGCGAGACCGCCTCGTCGCCGGCGTCGAAGAAGCCCATGCGGGCGAGCTGGGCGTACAGCGCCGAACCGTCGCCGGCCATGCCCAGGCGAATGGCCTCGCGCTCGGCGTCGAGCTGGTGGCGGTCGAGCTTCTTCGTCATGCCGAAGTCGAGGAACGCCACGCGGCCGTCGGGCATCAGCTTGTAGTTGCCGGGATGGGGGTCCCCCGAGAAGTGGCCGTTGCGGTAGAGCGATCCGAAGAAGAACCGGAAGACGATCTCGCCGAAGCGGTCGCGAGTCGCCGCGTCCAGCTCGCGCACCTCCTCGAAGCCGGCGCCGTCGACCCACTCGCTGACCAGCACGCGCTCGCCCGAGAGGCCGGTTGTCACCGGCGGCACATAGATGAAGGGGTGCCCGCGCCACGCGCGCGCGAAGGCGCGGTGCGACTGCGCCTCGTGCTCGTAGTCGAGCTCGTCCGTGAGCCGCTCGCGGATCTCGCGCGTCATCGCCTTCGTGTCCATCCCCGGGGCGATGCGCTTGGCCGCGCGCATGATCAGGCCCAGGTTCTGGAGATCGGCTCGCACCGCCTGCCCCACGCCGGGGTACTGCACCTTCACGGCGACCTCGCGCTGGTCATGCAGTCGGGCGCGGTAGACCTGGCCGATCGAGGCGGCGGCCACGGCGTGCTCGCCGAACTCCGAGAAGGCCTCATCCAGTGGTTCGCCCAGCTCCTCCTCGACCACCTGCCGCATGCGCTCGAATGGAACGCGGGGGGCTGCGTCGCGCAGCTCGGCGAGCTTCTGCCGGATGAGCTCCTGAAACTCGGGCGGGAACGCGCCGGTGTCGACGAACGACGCCACCTGCCCCACCTTCATCGCCGCGCCCTTCATGTTGCCGAGCACCTCGAAGATCTGCTCGGCGGCCTCGAGTTGGCGCCGCTCCGATGCCGAGCGGCGGCCTTCGCCTGAACGGGTGAGGTCGGCGGCGCGCCCCGCGTATGAGCGGGCGGCCTGTCCGCCGGCCAGCCACCCGACCTTGGCCGCGCGCCGTAGCCGGCCGGTCGGAATCGAATCGTCGGCCATGTCCCCACTGTACGGTTGCGCACGCGATGCGGCTCGTGAGCTTCGAGGGTGGCGCCGGGGTGCTGCGCGGCGAGCGCGTTCACCGGCTCGAGGGCGAGCCGTCGCTCGACCTCCTGGTTTCGGAGCGGCGGCTCGGCGAGGTCCGCCCCGTCGAGGAAGAGGGCACCTCGGTGGCCGAGCTCGAGCTGAGGCCGCCGCTGGCCCGCCCGTCGAAGCTCATCTGCATCGGGCTCAACTACCGCTCCCACTGCGAGGAGCAGGGCGCCGAGCCGCCCCGGACGCCCACCTTCTTCGCGAAGTTTCCGAATGCACTGGTCGGCCATGGCGCCAGCGTGCGGCTTCCCGGGTGGAGCAGCAAGGTGGACTACGAGGCCGAGGTGGCGTTCGTGATCGGCTTGCGGGCGAAGGACGTGCCCCAGGAGCGGGCGCTCGAGCACCTCGCGGGCTACACGCTGCTGAACGACCTGTCGGCGCGCGACTACCAGTTCAAGACGCCCCAGTGGATGCCGGGCAAGACCTTCGACGGGGCGGCGCCCTGCGGCCCGGCGCTTGTGACCGCCGACGAGGCCGGGCCGCCGGACTCCATCGAGCTCGAGCTGCGGCTGAACGGCGAGCTGATGCAGTCCGCGTCGACCTCCGACCTGGTGCACTCGGTGCCGGCGCTCGTGGCATACCTGTCGAAGCTGATGACCCTCGAGCCCGGCGACCTCGTGGCCACCGGAACGCCGGCGGGGGTGGGCAGCCTGCGGGACCCGAAGATATGGCTCCGGCCGGGCGACGAACTGGAGATCAGCTCGCCCCAGCTGGGAGCGCTGCACACGCGCCTGGCCTAGTTCAAGAAGGCACACGGGGCTGCCGATAGCGCGGGTATGAACGCGTTCGCCCCTGCCTCAACCGCCTCTGCCGGCCCCGAACTCGACAACCGCCGCGTGCTCGCCGCGGTCATCGACCTCGCGCTGATAGTCGCCGGGAGCTTCGTGCTCGGAGCGATCGCGGGGCTCGTGACCGGTGGTGACGGCGGCTTCACGCCTCAGCTGCGGGTGATCATGGTCGCCTGGGCGCTCTACTACTACTTCGCCCTGGAGTCCGGCGCGGGCCAGACGGTGGGCAAGAGACTGATGAAGCTTCGCGTGTTGCGCTCCGACGGCAGCCCCGCCGGAATGCGCGAGATCGCCATCCGCACGCTTCTGCGCGTGATCGACGGCCTGCTGGTCTACCTGATCGGGCTGATCGTGATGCTGGTCACCGGCGAGCGGCGCCAGCGCCTCGGCGACCTGGCCGCCGGCACCGTGGTGGCCGACGCCTCCGCCGAGCCCGCCGACACGGCGGTCGAGGCCGCCGCGGCCCCGGCGCCGCCCGCGCCCGCCGAGGAGGCGCAGGCCGACACCGCCGAGCGCGAGAGCTCCGAGCAGCCGCACGTGGCCGAGACCCCCGAGCCCGACGCCCCGGAGTACGAGCCCGACGCCCCGGACTCCGCGCCGGCGCCCCCGGAGCAGCCGGCCGCGGACGAGCCGGCGGCGGCCGAGCCAGAGCTGGCCGAGCCAGAGGCGGCCGAGCCAGAGGCGGCCGAGCCAGAGAGGGCCGAGCCAGAGGCGGCCGAGACCGGCGCTTCACCGGAGCCCGACAAGCCGCAGGACGGCGACGTCAGCGTCCGCTCCGTCGAGACCGTCTCCGCGATCGACCTGGTCATGGGGAACGACGAGGCTCGCGACGAGCCCGCCGACGGCGCGGACGGTCGCCAGCAGCGGGACAAGTAAGCC
>Ga0126310_10000308_pt1 | contig 15744 bp, 20 predicted proteins | sample Plot60_FD_92540 | JGI IMG/M metagenome (GOLD analysis project Ga0126310, IMG submission 92540) | Serpentine soil microbial communities from UC McLaughlin Reserve, CA, USA - Plot60 | ecosystem: Environmental > Terrestrial > Soil > Grasslands | place: USA: UC McLaughlin Reserve, Lake County... | reverse complement strand
TCGGGGTGATCCCATCCAGCGGCAGAACGGCTGTACCGCGACGAGTCCGGGCAATCCTTAGGCAGGCACTCGACGGTCGGTGCCACCGGAGCCTCGTTCGGCGGACACTCGCTCACGTCAGCTCTTCAACCGAACGAGAGCTCGGTTCCGGGCACCCAACGGGGCTCATGCCCCGACTTCAAGATCAGATATTCAGCGTTGTCCGCAGCGGTCATCCGTACCGCCGCGATCGAGAAGCCCGACTCGTCCTTTCCCTTGGTCCACGTGACCTTTGGGAGGCCCGCGGGCACGGGAGCGACCGGCGTCGGATGCGCGGACGCGTATCCGCGGGCCAGGATGTCTGCGACCGCGATTGCAGCCCATGCCACGACGACGGTGATAAAGACGGCGGCTCTCGCCCCACCAGGCGCTCCGTCACCGAGAAGCTCGTCAAAGAAGTCGTCGGTGAATAGCGCGGCCGCGGCGACGACGGCCGCGGCGACGGCGGAGAGCCACGTGATGCGGAGGCTCTTCGATGGAATGACCTCGTTCGCTTTATCGCCCTGGCTGCGTCCCAGACTTGGCACGTTCCCACCATCGCACAGACTTGGCCCATTCGCGAGCATTCACTGCTCCATTTGTTGTCTCCCCGACCGAGCAGGGTCAGTGCTCGACGTCCACGTCGAAGCCGCGTGAGCGCATGGCCTCGGTGATCTCGAGGCCATGCTCTCTCCCTCTCGTCTGGATGACGAGCCGGATCAGCGTTTCGCGCACGTGCAGGTCGACGCCCTCGCGGAGGTGCTCGACGTCGACGATGTTCGCGCCGTGATCCGCGACGACCCGTAGCACTGCGTCGAGCGCGCCCGGGCGGTCGGGCAGCACCGTCTTGAGCACTGCGCGCCGGCCGGCGGCGGTCTCGCCCATCCGGATGCACTCGGCCAAGAGCGACGCGTCGACGTTGCCGCCAGACAGCACGATGCACGCCGAGCCGCTCGACGGCGTCTCGACGCGGCCGCACAGCACAGCGGCCACACCTGCGGCGCCCGCGCCCTCCACCACGAGCTTCGAGCGTTCGATCAGGTGCACCATCGCCTGCGCGATCTCGTCGTCCGACACGGCGACGACGTCGTCCACGTGCTGCTCGACGAGCTGCGCGGTCAGGTCGGCAGGCTGCTTGACGGCGATGCCGTCCGCGATCGTCCGCCGCGTGCGTTCCGAGGCCTGGACGGCTACGACGCGCACGCCTTCCAGCCGGTCCTTCGCGGCGATCGCGACTCCGGAGGCGAGCCCGCCCCCGCCCATAGGCACCACGATCAGCCGCGTCTCGGGCGCATCGTTTGCGATCTCGAGCGCGACCGTCCCCTGGCCGGCGATCACGTCGGGGTCGGCGAACGCGTGGATCAGCGAGAGCCCGTCGCTCTCGGCCAGCTTGCGGGCGGCCTCCTGCGAGTCCTCGTAGCTGCCCTCGACCAGTCGCACCTCCGCGCCGAGCGCCCGCACCGCCTCGAGCTTCGCGAGCGGGCACTCGGCGGGCATGCAGACGATGACCTTCGTGCCGGCGTCGGCCGCAGCGCGCGCAACGGCCTGTGCGTGATTCCCCGCGCTGGCCGCGACAAGGCCGTGCTCGAGCCGCTCGCGCGGCAGCTGCGAGATCGCATTGGTCGCGCCGCGCAACTTGAACGACCCGGTGGTCTGGAGGTTCTCCGCCTTCAGGCCGACCGGCACGCCGAGACGCTGCGACAGGGCGTCCGAGACGAGTATCGGCGTTCGCCACGTACGGCCCTCGAGGCGGGCCTGGGCGTCCGCGATGTCAGCCGGAGTGACTACGCCGACAAGGCTAGGGCTCGTAGTCCCGGCAGGGCTCGCCCCTGAGGCCGGGGCACGGCGGCAGCTCGGTCGGAACGTCGACGTCAGGCACGACCGGAAGGATCAGCCGCGACGGCCTGCTCGCCGAGTGCGCGACGTCGACCTTCGCACGGCGCTTCTTCGGTTTTGTCTCCTCGAACGCCCAGATCGGCTGGTCGCCGTTCGGGTCGCTGATGGTTACGCGAATCTGCGAGTTGGCCCGGTAGGCGTGGCCCTCGTAGTAGAGCGGGATGACGACCTTCACGAAGCGACCCCGCGGCATCGGCTTCACGTCGCGCGCGCGTAGGCTGAGCACCGGCCGGAGCAACGTGCTCTGCTTGCGGTCGAGCTTGCGCATCTCCGCGCGCACCCAGCCGCTCTGAACGAAGGTCTCCTTGCCGTCCGGCCGAACCTCGGTGACCGTAGCGATCAGGTCGACGCTCGGCTTGGACGACCGGACCCACGCGTGGACCGCCCCCGAGCCTATGACCGTCGTGTCCTCGCTCAGCGGCTCAGTCACGTACGAGACGCGGTTGCGTTCGGGCGCCTGCTCCCAGTTGTAGGCAGGCGACGCCGTCCACAGGCCGTTGTCGCCCGCGGCGGTGCTGGTGCCCTCGGTGAGATCCGTGAGCGGCTTGGTCTTCGCGTTCCACTTGAACGAGTCGATCCCCTCGCTGGCAGGCGGGTCGTCCTGAAGCGCACCGTCGTCGCCGAAGTACCACGAGCGCGCCGTCGAACCGGGCGGCGGGAAGCTCTCGAACGAGTGCTCGAAGCCGGGATTGGGCTTGCCCGGATCGCCGCCCGCGCCATTGTCGAACAGGATTCTGATCGGCTCCTGCGCCTCGAACGCGGCGAGCGCACCGTCGTAGGTCGGCTCCTGCTGGATCGGGTCCGGCGGGAGCGTCTGTCCGTCGACTCCCATCGCGGCGTCGTAGATGAGCGGCGCTGCGGCACGGATCTCCGCTTGGTTTTTCATCGGCACGTCTCTCGCCACGTACAGCGTCAAGAAGTCGTACCAGCGGTTGAACGTCTCCGGAGCGAGCGAGTCGACGTGCGTGCCGTTGGTGAACGTGAACCACTTCTTGTCCGTGCCGGTGAACCGCTCGGGAAGCGTCGGGCAATGACCGCCGGTCTGCTCATCCGTCCACTGGCACGCCATGAAGACCGGGACGTCGATCTTGTCCACGAAGGTCACCGGCGAGAGCGGGTCGGCGACCTTTGGCTTGTAGGTGTTGTTCGCGCGGACCTTCTTGATCAGCTTGGCCGCCTCGCCGTGCATGACCTGGTTCTCCTCGCAGGTCTTGTCGCCCTCCTGGACGCGCTTGTACGCCCACTCCTGCCCCCCGTGGGGACCGGCGGGCCTGGCCTCGTGCGCGCGCTCCTTCGCCCAGTTGAACGCGAACCCCGTGTTCAGGATCCCGCCGGGGTAGAGCGTCGTCTGCACCTGGTCGATGACCGACAGCGGCGAGATCGCGGCCAGGCTCGGCGGGCGGGTCTGCGCGCTGAACAGCTGGCTGATCCCGCCGTACGAGATCCCCATCATTCCGACCTTGCCGTACTTGACCCACGGCTGGCGGGAAATCGTCTCGATGATGTCGTAGCCGTCGAGACTCTGAAGTGGCTCGAAGAAGTCGAACGCGCCGCCCGAGCAGCCGGTGCCGCGCATGTTCACGTCGACGACGGTGAAGCCCATCAGGTTCGCGAGGATCGAGATGCCGCTCTGCGGGCCCGCCGGGTCCGCATATCCGTAGCCCGCGTACTCGATCAGCGTCGGTGTCGGGCCGGCCGGCACGTGGGGGATGTAGCCCGTCGGCAGCGCGTTCGACACGTCCTCGGGCGGGTGGACGTAGATCGCGAGCTTGGTCCCGTCGCGCGTGGTGAGGTACTGGTAGCCGCTGTCGGCGATCTCCTGGTCGTAGAAGTCCTCGTTCGGGGGCGCGGAACGTTCTGAGAAGACCGTCACTGGCTCGGACTTCTTGCCGCGCGCGCGGACGCGGTAGTTCGCGCCTGGCTTGACGTGGCGGAAGAGTAGGCCGCCGAGCTTGCTGGCGCGCTTGGTCGCAATCGTCTCGCGGCGTTTTACGAGCGAGGCCCGCGCACCTGGCCCGAGCCCGGTGGCGTAGACCTGCTTCGCGCTGCCGTGCGCGCTGAAGGCGCCCGCCCCGGCGGGGAACGCGAGTGTGGCGGCGACGGCCACGGCCAGACCTGCTGCCCTGATCACGGCCAGGGACTTTGGCATAGCCCGTCGCGGCGGCGTCGCAGTCTCACTCCGCCCTGATCAGATCACCGCCGGGGTCGAGCTCTACGAAGTGCGACGCCTCATTGGCGCGGTAGCGCTCGCACTGGTTCCGGGGGTCGTCGTCGACGTCCTCGCGCGGGTCGTGGGCTATGTCGGCCACCCAGTCCGCCAGGTCCGGCAGCGCCTCGGCGATGCACGGCCCCTTTTCCAGGTCGTCGCCGCGCGTGACCGCCTGTTGGTAAGCCTGCTTCGCGGCAGCGACTGCCCGGTTCCGCTCGTCATCCGAGGGGCCACCCGCGCCACAGCCGGCGGCGGCGAGCGTTAACGCGATCGCCGCGAAGATCTCAGAGCACGAATGCAACGACCAGGAGCACCACGACTACGGCCAGCGCGACGAGGGCAACGACCACGCCGACGGCCGGTCCGCTGCTTCGGTGGACCTTGGCCGTCTCCGACTGGATGATGGGAGGGGCCGGAAGGGTCGGCGTCGTATCGCGCGCGGGCGCCGGCGGTTGCACGCCGCGCCGCTTCTCGCCCTCGCTGCGAACGCGCGAGATCAGGACCTGACGCTCCTGCCGGGCACGGTCGCGGTCACGGATCGCCGCGTCCCGCTCGCCGCGCGCCGTGGCGGACTCGCGCCGGGCCGCGTCGCGTTCGGCGCGCGCCTCGGCCGACTCGGCGCGAGCCGCGTCGCGCTCCACGCGGAGCTGCTCGACCTCATCAGCCGCGGCCTCGGACGCCTCGGCGGCGAATGTGGCGCGCTCGTGCTCGAGCCCGGCGCGCTGTGCGGCGGCATCCGCCCGCGCCACGGCGAGTTCGTCGCGCACCTTTCGCAGCGCGGTCTCGAGCCGCGCTGCTCTGTCGCGCGCGGCGTCGAGCTCGCTCCGCAGGTCGGCGAGCCGGCGTTCCCCCTCCTGCTCGGCGCGCGCCTTCTCGGAGCGGACGCGTTCGAGCTCCTCCTCGTGCTCGCGCGCGGTGCGCACCATGTCGGCCGAGTGCTCGGCGCGCGCCTCGTGCAGGTCGCGGGACAGCTTCTGCCTCTTCTCGCGCTCGCCCGCGAGCTCGTTCCCGAGCACGTCGGCGCGCGGTGGACGCGCGAAGCGTCGTTCGGCGGGCTCTCGCTCGGCCGATGGGTTCAGCTCGACCGCGATGCCCGGGCTCACCGTCAGCTCGCTCCCGGTCAGATCGACCGGGTCGCCGTCCCACGCGAAGGCGGCGATCCACTCCTCGCCGTCCTCGACCGCCCACGGCTTGTGGTCGAGGACTGCAAGCAGTCGCCGCGGCTCGCCGTCGGCGTCCACATACAGCGTCGGGCGAATGAAGCGCCGGCCACGTACGCCGAACCAGCGCCCGACGACCTCGAGGCGGTCGGGGCTCGGCCACCCCGCGCGCTCTACCTCGAAAGCGACCTCGGCGGTCGCGGTCTGGGTGTGATCTCGGACAACTGACATGCCTGGTGAGATCGGCCAGTCAGGTTATCCGAGGGCGCCAGCCGCCGCACTCAGGCGGCGATCGGGCAGCGCTCGCGCGCCGCCTCACGCAGCTGTGCCTCGACCTCAGGCATCTCGCGCGCGATGTGGCGAAGGTCGCGCGCGGTCATCACGACGACCGTCATCGCGTCGCTCGCCACGACAGTCGCGTTGCGATGGCCCCTGTCGAGCGCCGCTATCTCGCCGAGGAAGTCGTGCGGGCCGAGCTCGGCGACCTTCTCGTCGTCGCGCACCACGTCGGCGCGGCCGTCGATGATCACCATGAACTCGTATGCGAAGTCCCCTTGGTGCAGGAGCTCCTGGCCCTCACGGATCTCGACCTCATCGGTCAGCGCAGCGATCTCGCGGAGCTCGCGCTTGCCGAGGGAGCCGAACAACGGGAGCTGACTCAGCTTGTGCTCGTCCATGGGGCCATCCTCGGAGCCGCGCGCGCGGCTGTCAAGTCAGTCCTTGGCGAGCATCACATCGGACGCCTTGATCACCGCTGTGACCTCGTCGCCCTCACGGATCTCCAGGCTGTCCACCGCCTCGACCGTGATCGACGCGACGACCCGCTGACCCTTGACCTCGATCTCGACGTTCGCGATGGCCGCGCCGCGATTGATGCTGCGGACCGTGCCTCGGAGCTGGTTTCGTGCACTCAGTTTCATGCGGCCCAGTGTCGCCGATCGCGGACGGGAGGAACGAGCCGGCCGGCGGAGAAGGTGGCCGGGTGCTGATCGTTGTCTCGGTGACCCTCTGTCTTTGCGCCGCGGCGATCGCCGCGAGCGCGAAGGTCGTGCGGCTGGCGATGGACCGTTTCGGTATCGACTTCATGACCGTCCTGCTCTGGTTCGGCCTGGCCGAGTGGCCTAGCGAGAGGCCGGCGCCACGGCGGGTGCGCGCGACGAAGTCGGTCCACGACGGGTCGCGGCGACGGCGGTCGCCGCACCGCTCACTCGGGCGGCGGATCGTGCGACGCCGGCCCGCTCAGCCGAGCGTGTAGCGCCAGTAGCCTCGGGCGATGCCCAACCGCCGGATCCGGGTCGATCCCGCGACGGAGATGTGCGATGGCTTCGACGCGGTACGGCGCGAGGCCCGCGTGCCCGAGGCGTTTCCCGCCGACGTGCAGCGCGAGGCGGAAGAAGCCGCTCGCGCCCGCACGGAGGGCAACCGCGCCGACATCCCCTTTGTGACGATCGACCCCCCTGGCTCGCGCGACCTGGATCAGGCTCTGCACATCGAGCAGCGCGGCGACGGACATCGCGTCCGGTACGCCATCGCGGATCCGGGCGCGTTCATCGCTCCGGGTGGCGCGCTGGATCGCGACACCCACGCACGAGCGGTCACGGTCTACGCACCGGACGAGAACGTGCCGCTCCATCCCCCGGCCCTGTCGGAGGGGGCGGCGAGCCTGCTGCCGGGGGAGTGGCGGCCGGCGGTTCTCTGGACGCTCGACCTGGATGCCGCCGGCGAACTGGTGACCACCGACGTCGCGCGAGCCGAGGTCCGCAGCGCCGCCCAACACACCTACGCCGACGTCCCCGACGAGCTGCTGCGTCTGATGGGCGAGGTCGGAGAGCGAAGGCGTGCACTCGAGCGCGCCCGCGGCGGGGTCCGGCTCGACGTTCCCGAGCAGGAGGTCGTCCGTGAAGGCGCCGGCTGGGCGACGCGCTATCGCATCCCGCTGCAGAGCGAGTCCGACAACGAGCAGATCTCGCTTCTCACCGGCATGGCCGCGGCGACGCTGATGCTGTCGGCGGGCTACGGCGTTCTGAGGACTCAGGCGAAGCCGGACGAGCGCTCGCTCACCCGGTTGCGCCGACAGGCGAGCGCACTGGGAGTGGAGTGGCCGGCCGACATGCCCTATGCGGAGTTCACGCGCAACCTGGATCCAAACCAGCCGGCGCAAGCTGCGGTGATGGATGAGGCGGCAGAGGTTGCGCGCGCGGCGACCTACACGCCGTTCGACGGAACCGCGCCGCCGGAACCCGAGCACTTCGCGCTCGCCTCCACTTATGCGCACGCGACCGCACCGCTGCGGCGGCTACAGGATCGCTACGTCAGCGAGTGCTGCCTCGCAGCGTGTTCCGGCACGCCGCCAGCGGGCTGGGTTCGCGCTGCGCTACCCGCCCTGCCCGACGACATGGCCGCCGGCGCCCGTCGCGCGGCGGCTGTCGAGCGCGGTGTCATCGACCTCGTCGAAGCCGTCCTCCTGCAGGGCCGCGACGGTGAGCGCTTCGACGCGGTCGTCATCGACGACGGGCTCGTGCAACTGCGCGACCCGGCGGTGCGCGCCAAGGTCGTCAAGGGCTGTCCTCCACCGGGCAGCGAGATCCGCGTGCGTCTCGAGCGCGCCGATCCCGCCACACGGACCGTCTCGTTCGCCGTGGCCTGAGCGCGAGCCCTAGCCGGGCTTCGTGGTCATCGCCCATAGGGCGACGAGATTCAGGACCAAGAGGACCGCGATCAGGATGCTCGCCGCGCGGACCGTGCCGCTCGGCGACCCGTCGGCGCGGGCCTTCCGCAGCGCGAGCCAGCCGAAGAGGGTCGATAGGAGGATCAGAAGGAAGCCCACGTCTCCGGCCATGTAGCCGATGTCGATCCAGTCCGGTGGGTCGTCGACGTCGTTCCACCCCTCCTTGTCCGCGATCCACTCGGCACTCCCTCGCAGGACAACCCACGCCGGAATGACGCCCAGCGTGAGCGTGCGCACCGCAAGCCGCAGGTTCGCTGTCGACGCGTCCCGCCAAGCGGTGAACAACATGGCCGTCGCGAGCACGACTGCGCCGATCAAGGCCAACGCCCCGAGCACATGGATGAAGAGCGGCAGCTCCCACTCGTTCGGGCGGATGGCGGCCAGCACGCTCATACCCACGGCTTCCAGACCATGTCGGCGAGGAGGAGCAGGACCGCGACGACGCTGATCCAGTGAGTCCGCGCCACGGCCTGCGGGATCGGCACCTGGCCCCCGTTCTCCTTATAGGCGGCCGGAACCTTGTCGCCCGTCGCGCCGGCCGCGAGCCAGAGTCCGATCGCGATCAGCACCCACACGTCCCACGGGTCGTAGTCGTCGATGTCGATCGCCAGGGCGAGGCCGAACAGGAACACGCCGACGAGGCCGACGTGCCAGAAGGGCAGAAGCGTCCGCACGACGCCGAGCGGAAGGCGAGCGCCGAGCGCGACCGCGGAGAAGCAGACGAGCGCGGCGAAAAGCGACGCCGCGGAGAGGAGATGGAAGAAGAGCAGCGCGTCCGTCAAGGGATCGCCGCGATCCTAACCGCGCGCCCGGAAGGCCCCCTGGACGAATGGTCGAGCGTCACCGATCCGCTCGCGGGGCAAAACCGCAGTACGCCTACCTAAGGAGGTGCTCATGTACATCGGTCTCGGCACTGCACTCATCATCATCATCCTGCTGATCATCCTGCTCTAACGGCAGGCGGGGCAACAGCCTCGCGCGGAGAAGCGTCGCTCCTCCGCGCGAGCCATCGGCTAGCGGCCGGCTGCGACTCGGTCGCCGTCACGATCCCGGTCCCGATCCTCGTTGGTGCCCTCTTGCCAGTACGGCTCGCGGGTCCCCGACTTCGCCAGGCCGCGCCCGATGAAGTAGGCGCCGCCGAGAATCGACACGTAGAGCCACGCGTGGCGGGCGATGAACTCGTCGGTGCCGTTGTCGCCGCCCTTGATCACCGCGGCGCTGATCAGGATGCAGGCCACCAGCGCCAGCATCGTCCAGAACTCCGTCGTCTTGAGAGCGTGCTTGGTCTCTGTCGCCAAGCGGTTTGCTCGATTCATAACTGCCTCCGTTATTGGGGTGGAGCGCTGGGCTACCCCTGATTGGGCGACGCAAACGGGGGGCCGGAAAGCTCCGCCATCGTGTTGAGGGCTCGGCGGATCAGGCGCGAGATCTGCATCTGCGATACGCCGAGCTCCGCCGCGATCTCGCTTTGAGTCAGGTCCGCGCCGAAGCGGAGTCGCAGGACCTCCCGCTCGCGCGTAGGCAGGGCGGCAAATGCCGGACCGATCGTCGCGAGCTCGTCGACAAGCTCGTAGCCAGGGTCCTCCGCTCCGTGCGTTGAGGCCCGCGGGGGACCTTGCTCGTCATCGACTACGAGCTCGTCATACGGAGCGATCGTGCGGACGTGGCGGATGTCGAGCGCTTCGACCACGGCTTCGTTCGCGACCTTGAGGTAGGTCGCGATCTCGGATGTCGTCGGAGTTCGCCCCAGGGACGGCTCGATCTCCGCGATCGCGGCCTCGACCGACAAGCTCAGTTCCTGAAGCTTGCGAGGGACCCGCATTCCCCAGCCCGCGTCGCGAAAGAACCGCTTCAGCTCGCCTGAGATCGTCGGGATCGCAAACGAGCTGAACGCCGTCCCGTAGGCCGGGTCGTAGCGATCGATCGCCTTGACTAGCGCAAGCGCGGCCACCTGCAGAACGTCATCCTGCTCACGCGTTCCTCTGAAGAAGCCACTCGCGACGGAGCGCGCCATAGGCATGAACCGCTCGACCAGAGCGTCGCGCGCGCGAGCGTCACCCGCCCGCGCCCGAGCGAACATCTCTTTCTCCGACCGACCTGCGACAAGCGTGCACGACACGGACATCACCTCCGTCAATCGATGACGTAGGAGGTCCGAGTCGCGCGAGGATTAGTTGCGCGTCCGCGTCCGTCCCGACTGTTGTAGCGCCCGGCGCGGCGAGCCATCACCGGCCAGGCAGACCCGGATTACCCTAGATGACCGATCGCTAACCGCCAACGACCCCGGCCGCGAGCCGGACGGGCAGGATCCACGCCGGCCTCCCGCTGGAGCGGTCGACCGCCGTGTCTGCCACCCGCCACGCTGGGTGTACCCGCCGCTACTGGCCGGAACCGTCTACTGTCGCCCAATGGAGAAACCGCGTCCTCCGGCGGGAGGGAACCCTCTCACTCAGCACGATTGGACGGAGGGTGTCGAGACCGAGCGCAAGCGCAGCATCAACCTCGAGATCTCGAACGCGATGGTCGGCCTCAAGAAGCAGTTCTATGGCAAGGGCCCGACCAAGGCGAAGACCTACATCAACGACAACTACGTCTTCTGCATCCTCGAGGGCGGCCTGACGCGCAACGAGGCGACGTTGCTCGAGGCGGGCGAGCACGCCCTGGTGCGGCAGTTCCGACTGCGGTTCCAGGAGGTCATGGGGCACACGACTACGAAGGCAGTTGAGGAGATCACAGGCTGCAAGGTGATCGGCTACCACAGCCAGATCGTCTTCGAGCCCGAGTATGGCTTCGAGATGTTCGTGCTCGACGCCGAGCCGAGTCGGACTTAGCTGGCGACCCGCTCAGACATCCGCAACGTCGCGATCATCGCGCACGTCGATCATGGAAAGACGACGCTGGTCGACGCGATGCTGACCCAGGCCGGCGTGTTCGGAGCGCACGAGGAGGTGTCCGAGCGCGTGATGGACTCGATGGACCAGGAGCGCGAACGCGGCATCACGATCCTCGCCAAGAACGCTGCCGTGCGCTACGGCGATATGAAGCTGAACATCGTGGACACGCCTGGCCACGCCGACTTCGGCGGCGAAGTGGAGCGCGGGCTCAGCATGGTCGACGGCGTCCTCCTGCTGGTCGACGCCTCCGAGGGACCGCTGCCCCAGACGCGCTTCGTGCTCCGAAAGGCGCTCGAGCGGCGACTGCCCGTGATCCTGGTGGTGAACAAGGTGGACCGGCCGGATGCGCGAGTCCGGGAGGTCGTTGACGAGGTGTACGAGTTGTTTCTCGATCTCGACGCCGACGAGGAGCAGATCGAGTTTCCGATCGTCTACACGAACGCGAAGAAAGGCTGCGCGTCGACGGAAGCGGGACAGGAGGGAACCGACTTGCGCCCGCTGCTGGACCTGCTCGTCGCGCGCGTGCCCGCGCCCGAGTACGAGGCGGATCACGGCCTGCAGGCGCTCGTCACGAACCTCGACGCGTCCCCGTATGTGGGCCGGCTCGCGATCTGCCGTGTCCACAACGGCGTCCTGCGCAGGGGGGTGCCGGTGGCCTGGTGCCGGCGCGACGGAGCGGTGGAACGCGCCGCGGTGACGGAGCTGTACGCAATGGAGGGGCTTCGGCGGGTGGACGTCGACGAGGCCGGCCCGGGCGAAATCGTCGCGCTCGCGGGCATCGCAGAGATCACGATCGGCGAGACGATCGCCGACCCTGACGATCCGGCTCCACTGCCGTCGATCGCGATCGACGAGCCCGCCCTCGGCATGACGATCGGCATCAACACCTCGCCGCTTTCGGGGAGGTCAGGCTCGCGCCTCACGGCCCGGCAGGTGGAGGAGCGCCTCGAACAGGAGTTGGTCGGCAACGTCTCGATCCGCGTGCTCGAGACTGAGCGCCCCGACACCTGGGAGGTCCAGGGCCGTGGCGAGCTGCAGCTCGCGGTACTCGTCGAGGCGATGAGGCGCGAAGGCTTCGAGCTGACCGTGGGGAAGCCGCAGGTGGTCACGCGCGAGGTCGACGGCCACGTTCACGAGCCGGTCGAGCGGCTGGCGATCGACGTGCCCGAGGACTTCCTGGGAGTGACCACCCAGCTGCTGGCCCTACGCAAGGGCCGCATGGAGCACATGGTCAATCACGGGACGGGCTGGGTCCGGGTCGAGTATCTGGTGCCCGCGCGCGGGCTGATCGGCTTTCGCACAGAGTTTCTGACGGAGACGCGCGGGTCCGGCATCCTGCATTCGGTCTTCGAGCGCTACGAGCCTTGGTACGGAGCGATCAAATCGCGGCCGACGGGCAGCCTCGTGGCCGATCGCAGCGGCGAGACTGGGCAATTTGCCCTGCTCAAGCTGCAGGAGCGCGGCCAGCTGTTCGTGGGCCCGGGCGAAGAGGTGTACGAGGGCATGATCGTCGGAGAGAACGCGCGCGCCGACGACCTCGACGTGAACGCCGTGCGCGAGAAGAAGCAGACCAATATGCGAGCGGCAGGATCCGACGACACCGTCCGGCTGGTGCCGTACCACCAACTGTCACTCGACCAGGCCCTCGAGTTCATCCGTGCCGACGAATGCGTCGAGGTCACGCCCGGCAAGCTGCGACTGCGCAAGGTCGCACTGGACGCGGGCGAGCGCCAGAAGCTCGCCCGCGCGGTCAAGCGTGCGGACGGCGCTTGAGATGCCGCGCGACATTCCCATCCGCGGGGAGATGATTCGCCTAGGTCAGCTGCTGAAGCTCGCCGGCATCGTCGGGGGCGGCGGCGAGGTCCGCGCGTTCCTCGGCGACGCGACTGTCCTGGTGAACGGCGAGCCCGAAGCTAGGCGCGGCCGGCAACTCCTGCCGGGCGACCTGGTTCAGGTGAACGACCTCGCCCTCCGCGTGGCACGCGGGCCCCATTAGCGCGAGGAGTTGTTGTGCTTGCGCGACTCCTTCGCCGTCTCGGCGGCGCGTGCGAGTCGTTTGGCCTCGTCGCTCGCGATCAGGGCTTCCTCCTCCTGCTCCAATGCCTCGGCCTTCTCTTCGAGGGCATCGAGTCGCGCCGCCTCCGCACGCTCGCGCGCTGTCTCCTGCGCCGTTGCCCTCGCGGACTCGGTCGCCCGCTGCCGGCGCTCCGCAGACTGCGCCGACTCAGCTTCACGCGACTGCCGCCGCTTCTCAGCCTCCGCCTTGCGCCGCTGAGCCGCAGCCGCGGCGTCGGCCCGGCGGCGAACAGCTGCCTTCTCTTTCTCGGCCAGCTGCTCCTCAGCCCGGTCCGCGACGCCCTCGGCCTGCTCGCGCAGCTTCAGCGCCCTGACTCGCTCGTCGGTCGCCGCGTGGCGACGCGCCGCATCGTCCTGCAGGTCGGTGTCGCCCAGGACGAAGCCCGCGAGCGCGCGGGCGCGCGCATCGGCGCGATCCACCGCCAGGGCAAGGGACGAATCGGAATCGCCCGCAAGGCGGATGCCGATGTCGAATGGAAGCCGCGCCGCCCGCACGGACGCCGCCACTCCGAGTCTCGACGCTGTCCTGAGAGCCATCAGTTCCCCTCTCGTTCGATCTGCTCTGCGCGCGCCTCGGCCCGACTGGCGTCCTGCTCGAGTCGGACGGCGGCCTCCGCGGCCGCGAGGCGCTCTCGCTCCGCCTGCGTCTCCTGGCTGGCTGCGGTCTGCTCCTCGGCCTGTCGGCGTTCCTCGGCCTCGCGCTTCTCCCGCGCGGCGTCGGCCGCCGCGCGCCGCTCCTCCTCCTGGCGCTCTCGCTCGATTTGCTCTTCGCGCTGGCGTGCCTCGACTTCGTTGCGCAGTGCCTCTGCCTCAGCCTGCGTAGCCGCCTTTTCCTCGGCGAGCTCGGCCTCGGCTTCGCTCTGCCCCGCCTCCGCCTGCCGCTGTCGCGCCTCTATCTCGGCGTCGCCCTGGGCGTCTTGGAGACGCCCTTCGCGCTCGAGCGTTTCATTGCCGGCGACTGCGCCGGCTGCGGCCTTCAGCTTGCCTGCGATCTTGCCGGCGAGGCCGCCTGTCGTCCGCTCGCCGCCCATCTAGCGCTTGCCTGCGCCAGTTGCGCGGTTCGCGACCGACTTGCCGGCCTTGAGCGCGGCAGTCCCGACAAGCTTGCCCGCGTTGCCGAGGCTCGTGACCGCGCCCTTCGCAGTGCTCGTCGCCTGGTCGAGGGCGCTCGCCGCCTCGTTCTTCTGGCGCGTCGCGGCCGCCTTCTTCGCTGCCGCCTGACGGTCTGCCTTCGTCCTATTCGCCATTTGCAAGTCCTCTCGTTGTTAGAACTAAGTGCTGTACCCCGAGCGGCGGCTTCTAACCGCTTCGTGGCGCAGCTGAGAGAGGACTCTTCCCAGCCCGGTGCTCAGCCACAGCTTGTCGGCGCCCGCCCAGGCCGCAAAGCACAACCCCCCGATCGTTCCCGTCACGGTCATCAGTACCCCCGCGGCGGCCGTTGCGGCTACGCCGTCACTGCCGAGGATCAGTACCGCAGCGGCTGCGCCGACACTCGGGCCGATTGGCAACTGACTGAGCGTCACCAGCGCTATCAGGACGGCGGTCGCGTCGAATATCGACGCATCGACGCCAACCGCGCGGAGCAAGATCCAGTTCCGGAAGATCTGCGCGAAAACGGCTACCAGAACGAAGCAGACCACGCGGCGTCCCCTGCTCGCGCTTCGCAGCACCGCCAGCCCCTTCCACAGTTCGCGGCCACGACGGAGGGCGAGATGCCGGAGGCCGGCACTCGCCGCGCCGATTACCGCGAGCAGGATCAGCGGCAGCCACCACGGGAGACCGAGCGGCGCGATCAGGGTGAATGACGCCACCGCCGCAAGTGCCGCCTCAACGGCGATGATCGGAAACTCTGCCGCGATCAACGTCGGCACCTGCGGACACACCTCGGGGGAGGATCGGCGGAGCGCCGCGATCCGGGCGGCGACCCCGAGGTGTCCGTTGATCACGCCGCCCAGGATTTGCATGCTCGAGGCGCGGAAGAGCGCGCGCCGCGCGACCGCCCCGCCAGCGGCGCTGATCGTCAGGTGCCACGCCTCGCTGCGCGCGAGTAGCGCGAGGATCTGCAACAGCACGGTCACTGCCAGCACCCCCACGGATGCTCGGGCAAGCGCGTGGGCGAACTCGTCGCCGCGTCCCGCGAGCACGAGCGCAAGCGCGGCTGCCGTCGCCACAGAACCCAGGACCGTGATCAGGGTTCGGTGACGGCGACCGACGGCACGCAGCTTCGCCAAGGGTCCTACTCGACGGCCGCCAGGTGCGCGCGCGCGTCGAGCCGTTGCACGTCTGGGTCCCGCAGCGAGAAAGCGAAGAGCCACAGTGCTGCTTTCTGGTGGAGTGTGAGGCCGACGACCTCGTCGATCGCCTCCTCGATGTCACCGAAGCTCTCGCCTGAGTCCATCAGCTCCGTGACGGCGTCCCGGTAACTGGCCAGAGGCGGACTTTGTCGGGTTGCGCTCATGGCGCCCCCTTTCTTGGGCTCCGCCAGCGTTCGTTTCCCACGCCCGCAAGCGGGTCCCCATAGAGGACAAGCATCCCGGCATCGGGTCCTTGCCGCAAGTAGCCGACTCGGAAAGTGCGTCTTTTCCCGAGCGGTCGGCCGATCGAAGCGTCGCTGCTCATTCGCCGTTCACCGCACGTGGTTCGAGGACAAAGACCTCAACCGCCAGGTCGGGGTCGATGTGGTTGTCGCTCATGAACCCGATCACCTTGCGGCCAGTGAGCTCCTCGATCGCGCGGCTGACGTCGGCCTGCATAACCGCCTGC
>Ga0126310_10000307_pt1 | contig 15780 bp, 14 predicted proteins | sample Plot60_FD_92540 | JGI IMG/M metagenome (GOLD analysis project Ga0126310, IMG submission 92540) | Serpentine soil microbial communities from UC McLaughlin Reserve, CA, USA - Plot60 | ecosystem: Environmental > Terrestrial > Soil > Grasslands | place: USA: UC McLaughlin Reserve, Lake County... | reverse complement strand
TCTACAGGTTCACGAGCAATAAGAAGCAATCTCTCCATTAGATCCATTATATAAGAAGCAAAATATACAATATGCCTATTAATTTTTGTATTTCTCACCAGCAGATAAATTACATAAAGCTTTTTCTCTTCAATTTACTTTCTAATATTTTAATATACAAGTCCTTTGACATATAGTGTCTTTTAAGAAACTAATTCTTTAATCATGCGGCCGTTGCCAAGAGCCAGATCGTCTGCTGAAATAGTAAATTTCTAATGCATATTTATCTATATAATATCAACCGTTTTCAGCTAAAGCGTTAAGTAATTCTTGACTGAGAATATAGTTTTGTGATCAACGGTATAAAAAATTATTAAATAATTCGAAGACAGAAATTTGAACCATGTTAAATTCAGTCCATATATTTGCATTCAACTGCTATGTCAAAAAATTTCCTGTAAAAAGTTAAATTGAGTACTGTAAAAAGTTAAATTGAGTATTATACTAGTGTTGTCGTTTGGTTTGAAATCAAATGCTAGTGTGGAAGCTACTGCCGAACGTATCAGCTTGCAGGCAACTGTAACCTCGGTTCCACACAATAGCAAAGGCAAGGTTCGTTATAACAGAAAAGCCGAATCAGAGTTCTTTGTTGATAATTCTGCGCTTGCGGGCTTTACTGGTGAGCGGATCCTATATATGGCGGTAAGAGAATTGATTGAGAATTCTCTCGATTCTTGCGAAAGTAGCCAGACTCTGCCAAATATTTCATTATCATTGAAATTATTAGATCCGCTGAACGATATGTGGTTTATTTCTTGTGAGGATAATGGTATTGGAATTCCATCTGATAAGGTACCTGTTGCAGTTTGTTCTTTTTTAACTTCTGGTAAATATGTTGAAAAACAGCAACGTGGGCTGTTTGGTGTTGGCTTGAAAATGATAGCTGCCTTTTCTACCAAAGATACGGATCATCCGCTTATGGTCTGGACAAAATCTCAAGAAGAAGGGTCGGAATATTATTTTGAACTTAGAACTGATATTGGTACAAATAAACCTATAGTTCTTGACAAGAAGATACTGAAAACAGACCAACGTCAGATTAAAACTGAATCTGGTTTTAAGGTTCAGGCTGTTTTGCGCGCTCGCTTGTCTCCAATAACAAAAAATAAAATTTACGATTACATAAGCCAAACTAGTATTGTCAACCCGTATATGGTATTAACATTTCAATCAGATGAAGGAAAGGTTGTATTCGACAGAAGAACAAAGATCATGCCCCAACCTGCAAAGGAAGTTCTACCTCATCCATCTGATATGGACCTGAAAACTCTAAAAAAAGCAATACTGAATTTCACGAATCAAAAGACAACACTGACAGGTGTGTTATGTAATTCATTTCAGAAATTGTCTAGCGAAAAGGCAAAGGAAATCCTCGCCAGATCAGAAGTAGGAATGAAGGCTGCTGACAAGTATAATGAACATGAGCTAATCAAGGTTGTTAATATTTGCAAGCAGACTAAATTCCAGATACCTAATACTGACCACCTCAGCCCAATTGGAGAACATATTCTAACTGCAGGCATGACATCAGAATATACTATTGTTACAAATAAGCAGACTCATACTGTAGAGCAGTCACAGCAACAATTATCAGTGAAGGTGTTAAAGCCTGCATTGACAGCATACTCATCGAGAGTATGTGTCGTCAACAACAGGCCAACTATTGTAGAATGTGGCATTGCTTATGGTGGCGACATTCCGTCATTCAAGCTGTACAGGTTTGCAAATAAAATCCCTTTGTTATATGATGAAGGTTCAGACGTGGCGAGGGAAGTCGTATCTGAAGTAGAGATTAACAAAATGGGGATCTCAAAAAAAGAAGTAAAAGAACAATTTGCAAATCCTGAAGCTAAAGGCGATCGAGCTATAGAACTACTTCCTATTCACATATTCTTTCATATTTGCTCGACTAAAATTCCCTACAAGACTGCAGGCAAAGAGAGCATTGCGTCAGAAGGAGATCTGAAACGGAACATGAAAATATGCTTGTCTGATCTATATAGGAAGGTAAGCGCTCAGATTCGCAAAGAGTTACGGCAGAAAGAAGCAGATAGCAGACTGCATCTTTATAAATATTACATACCGTTAATAGTTAACGCAATTTCTGAATCGATCAAGATTGATGCAAACAAGTTGTCAGAAGCGTTTGGTAGACTTGCCGAACGACATGTAAAAGGTGAAATCGTATACAGCCAGGCTATTAGAAAGGAAGACAAAATTACAGGAGATAAAATTGAAGAAGAGATAAATGAGAAAAGAGAGTCTAAAATCGTGAGCCAAAACGTAATTCAAAATAATAATGATAATCATGGCGCAATAAAAAAAGGATCACTTAAATCAGATTCCAAAAAAAATATAGGATCTAAGAAAAAGGCAGTTGGTTTGGAACCAAGGGAAAGAAGAGCTGGCACTGGAGGACGACAAACAACTCTTGACATACTAGAGTCTTCAAAAAAGCGGAGCAGAGGATAATTGCCTGCAGAAGATAAGCGCCACCAAGAAGTTGTAAAAAAAATAAAACTAATAATGAGAGATGTTAGCAAAGACATAATAACAGGAGAGGCAATGCCTATCCTGGACGTCCCAAAAGTTGGTTATGACAATACAGTTTGGTCTGATCAAAAGAGAATGCTTACAATAGGAGACAAGAAAGTTCAAGTAAGTCCAGACAGCACTAAAAAGATCCCTACCTTTACTCAATATATTGTTATGGCTAGTGCAATTAGAAGGCTTCTTGATGAAGAAATGGAGAGCACGATTAGAGGAATGTATTACGCTACGCTTAGTACAGTAGGTGATGAAAAAAACAAACAAAAATTCTGGAATAGCCAAGAAAACTCTGACGATGCGATTAAAGCAGTAGAATTGCTCACAGGAGTACCGAGAGAAGAGTTTTCTGTTACTTCAAAACCAAAGGGAATGATCTCTGGACCAATCACTCTCCGTGTTGGAGGCGATCTTATAGACTGTAACCTTGGAAGTAGAGCTACATCACAATTAATTCCTACTAACATTCGCGACGTCGAAATTGTAAATGTTAAAGCAGACTTTGTAATGGTGGTAGAAAAAGACACAGTACTTAACAATATACGAAAATCTGGATTCATACAGAAGTATAATGCAATCCTAATGACAGGTTCAGGAGAACCAGACAGGGCTACAAGAATCATGGTAAAAACACTCAATGAGGAATGGAAAAAACCAGTTGTAATCTTCGCTGACGCGGATCCTTGGGGTTTAGGTATTGCATTGCGTTACAAAATCGGAAGCGAATCACTCAGTTATGACAGCCATAGGCTAGTCACTCCAAACGCACGCGTATTAGGTATGCTATTCTCAGACATATATGAATACAATATCCCAGAAGTAGCCAGATTGGATGCTTCCGATGAAGATATTAACAGAGCAAATGATATGAAAAATAAACCTTGGTTACATGACAAACACTGGCAAAGAGAATTAAATCTATTCTTAAAGCGTAAAGAGAAGTGCGAACTGGATGCCTTCTTTAAGCATGGATTCAAATATCTAGCAGATACTTATCTTCCACAAAAGTTGCGGCAGGCGGGGCTAATTTGATATATGCATATATTTATTGATATCTATTTTCATTGCGATCATATCTGTGATTGGTGGAATATCGATATCATACGTTATGAATTTGGCTCCAGGAGGAACGATCGTCATTATTTCAGTAGGTATCTTTCTTAATGTAGTCTGTATCAAACACTCATTCATGGCAATCGAAGCAGAATGGCAGACAAAACAGTTCAATAAGATAAACTAGTCAACAAATCTTGTACTTTATAACTGATATTTACTCAATTTAAATGAGGTCTTGTAATTCAGACGACAACATATAATAATATTGCAAATCTGGGAAACAAACTTTTTCATGAAGATCCTTTCTTAATGTCTACCAGTAGTTGTTCTCCTACCTGAGGACTTCCCATTATCTCATAGCGTCTTCTTGGCATCGTAATCTGAACAAGCGTTTGTGAATATGATTTGATCACAGTCTGAGGTTGAGATCCGAGAATAGCTTCTAAAATTGGCTTAATCTGCCCTTTAACTTCAGTATCTGTGATAGCCCGATCAACAGCTTCTAGCATAAGCTGTTGCTGAGAAACAGATTCAAGATCTACATCTTCGCTAAGACTTAGGGTCACATTCACCCCATTGTCTACCATCTGATTAATTCTGTAACGAATTAGTGAATTGTCCAATATACAAGTATATGTACAGCAAATAATAATTATTATTAGTATCGATTACATTTTATATGATAGCAAAGCTAAACTACAAAAGAGGCTGCTAACTAATTATTGAAGATTCAAGTGCACTGATTGTTATTTGTTATTAAGCAATGTATAGTTCTCCCCTCACTATGGATTTCAAACTACATCTAATAACAAGTCTCCAAATCGCAATTTTTGTCCTTTGCAACCAATCTTTATTACATAATGATTATAGGTCACATCAGTGAATACAAAACTAATATATTTTGTACACAATTAGCCAACCAAATTTGCGTTTTATATGTCTTGACATTTCGTGTCAAGGATAAAATGTGAATTATGATGCTGCTTTACCATTGATATAATGAATAAAATATTGTGCAATTCCATCCGTAATGCACCAAAATTTTAAGTAAGCAGCATATCGTATACGTGTATATTGTGTGTCGAAAATCTCCAATCTTTAATCAAAGATTGGAAAATAAGTGTAGTTAGCTCTGCAGTCCTGTCGAATAACTCAGACAGATTAGCTGAATATGCTCTACACATGTCAAGAATTCTCGCATACCCCGATCTAGATGTCAATTCTGCTCTGGAAGATATAGATGTCATGGGAAAGGAATTCAGGCGATTAATCAAAAAATTGATGCCTCTACGGCCTACTCAGATGATAGAACAAATTAACAATTTTCTGTTTAAAGATAAGCAGTTCAAGGCAAATGTTCAAGACTACTATAACCCATTGAATAGCTACCTTAACGTTGTACTACAACACAGATGTGGGATACCCATTACACTATCGATATTGTACATGCGAATTGCGTTTTCGGTCAATTTTAAACTTCATCCTGTTAACTTTCCGGCTCACTTCCTGATCAAATATACCTTGGATGATGATGTTGAAATTATTATAGATCCATTTTACGGTGGCAGGATAATGGATGATTATTCACTTAAAGCATTGCTCGATCAGTTCTATCCTCATCAAAATGTCGCCCTAACTCGCGCGATTGTTGAAAAAGCGACTGTAGGACAGGTTCTGATACGAATGTTAAATAACCTCAAGGCAAGCTATTATGAATCGCAAGATTTGGACAAAGCAGAGATCGCAAATGAGATGATAATTTCCATTGACCAGCATAATCCAGATGCTATGAGAGACAAAGGGCTGATATTACTAAAAAGAGGAAACCCTATTGATGCAGTGAAAATGCTAAATTTGTATCTAGAGCTAGACCCAGAAGCAGAAGATGCCGATGAGATTTTGGATATAATCAGAAATAATCGTACCCTGAAATAGTACTCATCTCGTTGTAAATATTACGTATACCATATTAAGAAGCTAAGAAGAACCAAGAACTCAACTACCAAACCTAGGCAAACTGACTCGCAGCAGTCGCTATAGATAATTTAATAGCAATATTGTATGTATCTTTTTTGCGCTAACCTAACATTTATCGGCTTATAATATTCTCCACTAAATGAGAATAGAACTGAAATTGGTTTAAATTCAAAATATTTTAAGGAAGAGATATACATAGAAAAAAGGAAGGGGTCGGTATAAGATATGCAATACCACAAGGCAGCGATTCTAGGCCAAGAACGAGCAAGAAAAGCCCAAATGAAGCTTTTTGACTACGCAGGCTTTGCAATGCTAACTTTTACTATTAAACAGCAAAAAACAGGCTTTGAACCTGTAGGCGAAGAAATGCTTGTAGGTAAAATTACCAAAGGTGATGAAGCAATGTTGTTTATCTGTGATAACGACGGGTATGCGAAGGCGCAATCAAAACCTTTTCCATTGCAAAAGGGAGAAGAAATTTACAAAAATATGATAAAAGATGGACTAGAAGAATTCAAAGGTGATATTAAAACCGTTTCTTGATTGGTGCAATTTCTGTACCTATCCAATGTTTACCATTAATTGCATTTTTAATATTAGATACATCTGAACGCAAAACTCTAGTGACAATATTTGAGCGTTCGATCACTTTCAAAGCAACTATATCCATAAGGTCGTATGTTCCAGCCATAGAACTTCCACGTTGGAGGATCTTCAGGCATTGTTCTATGGTAACCTCTTTGAATAATTTTGCATTTTTATTTGTGTTCGGATCTGTATCGTAAATACCATCCACATCGGTAGCATTCAGAAATTTCGATGCCTTTATCTTTTCTGCTATTAATGCGGAAGTAGCATTAGTACTTTGTCCAGGATGTAAACCACCTACAACGACTATTTTACCACTTTGTACTGCCATTGCTACATTTTCGAGATCAGTTGGGACTTGCAAATATGCTAGACCATCTAGTGCTGCAATTAGTAACCTTGCATTTAATCGTGATACCTCAATGCCCATAATATCAAGTGTAGCTTCATCTGAGCCAAGACTTCGTGCGAGGTTGATGTATAGACGAGCAATTTTGCCACCACCTGCAATGACTATTGGATGTACCTTTTTGCTAATGTGACTAAACATTTCAGCGTACTCCTTGATAGAATTATTGTGCAGATCTTGGCTGAAGATACTACCACTCAATTTAATAACTACTCTTTGTCTGTCATCAGTCATTTTATTACTATAGTAAGACAATTTACACGCCTTCTCTATGCAAACCCTTCATTACCAAGTACATTTTTAGTAGATTGCTCTACAGCGTTTCTGTTTTCAGAAGTTGTATACACTCGCAGCATATCAAGAAAACCAGTGATTGAATCTATGAGTGGAATTTCTGAGATAGGTGTTTCATATGCCCAATCTTTATCAACAAGCAATACAGAATTTATTTCACGTTTAGTAGGAGTAAGTGGCATAGATGGAGCTCTTGATGCATCTACAAAAACAGTTTTTTCTTTAACTTCTGCTGCATCAGCTATTTGTAATCCTAGATTATCTAGTGCTTGTCTGTCCATTTTAGTATACAGCCTGTCACGTTTATGTACAAATTTTTCATAAACACATTTTAACAACTTTCTATCCTTATAATCTGTTGCTAGCTTAATTGCAATTTTATCGCCATTATTTGGCGAGCACATAAGCCCCAAGATAACTTCATCTGTCATATCTATGTAACTATTAGTAGACGTATTGGTTAAATTCAAATATTCATCAGACATCAGCATTGAATTTAACAGCATTACTTCTGCAGATCTTACAGTTTTATGGAAATAGACCGCCTTGAACATTTCGTATCTGGAGATCAACATAGATTCAAACGAGTATAAGGCGGACCTATTGATGGCTAAGTGGCCATTTTGTACTACTTCAAACGAGCTTATTAGTCTGTGATAGTCAATTTTCCCGTATTCTACTCCTGTAAACAATCCATCTCGCGACAAATAATCCATTAGGTCCGAGGATAGTCCTCCAGCAATGATCTCGTTCAAAAATTTTATTTTCGATTCGCCAAATGATAACCGGCATACATCGGATGGATTATAACCATGTTTTTTTAGAATATCACTTAGAGGGCTGTCGGATATCATTTGCTTCCCAATATCTTCATGGCTTTTATTACGCCTCAAGTCCAAGACCTCTTCGAATAGGTGAGAAAATGGCCCATGACCCACATCATGTAGTAAAGCAGCAAGCCGCAATTTTTGAACTTTGTCTTCATCGTCAAGATAACCTTTAGCGAGAAGAGTTTCCCCTGCATAACCAGCTATATGCATTGTGCCAAGCGAGTGTTCAAACCTAGAATGCTGCGCACCAGGATAAACAAGGTGAGCTCCTGCAAGCTGTCTGATTCTCCTCAAACGTTGAAATATTGCAGTGTCTATGAGATCTTTCTCCACTTCAGAGAATCGGATGTATCGATGAACGGGATCTGTGATTTCACCATCAAACCTCATTATTACTATGCAAGCAGGTATCTAATACTGACTTATATAATTCATCTTATAACCTAGCAGTATGATCAAACGGAGCCAGAAACTGAAATGACATCCACAACTGTTCTAAATGAAGAGGTGAATAGAAAAAAAACTACTTTTAAAACATAATCGATCAAACTTAAGTAAACGGACTGAGCCACTTCAATGTTTGTCTAATAGGAACAATAAGCCGAGAATAATGTTCTTTCTAGGTGCTGGTGCATCGGTGCCTGCTGATGTGAAAGGAGTAGTAGGATTGGTAAATGAATATAAAGAGTGGCTATTAGCAAAAGGTAAGTAGAGGACAAAAAAATCGTAGAAGAAATAGAAAGCGTGTTAGGAAGATGGCTAGCCATTGCATTATCAACTTCATCTGTTATAGCTTTTCCCCATGTCGCAGTTGTTCCTGGACCAACTTCGCTTCCAGGTGGATTAATAGTTTGAACACGCTTGCCGGGTGGAGTCATAGGTCCTGACAATGCATCAGCCTTGCTACTATTTTTCCTGGTATTTCAGCACTCCAATAACTTAGGTCATCTGCTACCTCAAATTTAATTGGAGTAAATTCAATTCCCCTTATCTCCCCTACCAGCTTTGCGAATTCAGCTATGAACCCACCAGCCTTACCTCCAAATATCGTCTGCAAAGCTTGCCGCTACTGCTCGTTAGGTCTCTCATCAATATAGAATCCAAATACTGCATCTTTTGCTTGACCAGCCCATATATCACCAGTAAAGCCACCAAGTCCTAATACATTTAGACCATCAAGTACAGTGTCACTATACTGTCCATTTTAGATATGCCACACTAATACTTCAGTGCAGTCACCATAAGTTGGATCTTGCGCAAATGTACATGGACATGGTATATTGCATTTGCAAACATCAAACCAGCCTCCAGAAGCCTTCCAGGTCGGAATATTGTTATTACTGCTACTAGTTGTTGATGCCGTATGAATTACTTGAAGCAAGAGTAACTATTTTAGTATTTAACATCGCTTCTTAATTGCAACAGGTTAGCTAGTATACTAAATCACTTTGAATCGATGCTGCCATTGTGTTGTTTTGCTTTGCATTGCTTTGTTCACTCAAGGTGTTTTGGAATGATCTTAACGCAGCGCTTTATGCATATCACAATATTCTATACGGTAAAGCTAAAATCTGACCAGTGTAATATATACGAAGAAAATAACTGAAATTTGAGCACAAAAACTGACTAGTTGGAATGGCGTAGATCCAAAGTCACAACAGAGAAGCGAAAGAGCCCCCACTACTCGTTTGATAAATTCCATGTACTATGCTGAACAAGAAAGAGTTGTGACATGACTCAATTGGAAATATTACAAAAAATAATAGAGGAAAATGCCTCAATTCCTCAATTACTTTACTATAACTAATCCACTCATCCAAGGGTGTATCCCACAAATGTACTTGTATGTACCGGGCTTTTGAAAAGTAACTGTAAATGATGTTGAAGAGCCAGGGTAGTCTTGTTGTTGTCCTTTTGGTAGTAGCCAACCTGAATTAACATATTTTTCTGTTCCCATCATAGTATAAGAAGAGATTGGTGGTGCAAAATGCTTTACACTTCCTTGTGAATCAATTACAGTTGGAATATACGACCTTGCATTGACTGCTATTACTACATTGTTTTGACCAGGTACTTTGAGTGGCTCATTGTTAGAATTTGGAGGTATAGATACAAATTGTGTAGAGCTTGGTACTGAAAATGGCGAAACTATACCTGTAGCAGTTTTGTTATCTAAAACAAATGTGACTGTATGTGGTTCTCCTACTGTCGATGGGTTATCCCATGTTACGCTTTGGCCTACGCCAACTTGTATAAGCTGCGGTACAAAGACAGCCAGCATGTCAGTAGAAGTTCCTCCTCCTGCATGTACCGTCTTTGATGATGTTCTAGTCGTTGTAGTGCTGCTATCGTCACTTGGCTTCTGTGCACTTGTGACCTTAAAGTTAGTTGTTGGTATGAGCAGCGAAATTGACAGCGCTGCTATTACACCAACTAATGCATATGAATTCATAGTCATAGGTTCTGGGAAGCTGATTATTTAAGATATATAACATATGAATATCAAGGCCTATGAAATAGGATGCTATTGTGGTATATCTTAGTGACCAACTTAATCCCTGTTGACCAAAAAGAGTTCAATTCGAAGATCTTTGTTGATATTGCCTCAAGGGTTTTTAGAAACTTAATATTTAAATTCAACTTTCTTTAAGTTATTCATACGAAAGAAGTTCCCCGACTTCAATTGCTTGACAGAATGGTGTATTTCATGCTAGCTATAACTTTATACGTAGACTGCCTCCATTCGCACTCTATGTGTTTATCATATCGCGTTGCAATAAGCTCAAGGAAGTAAAAGCTATCAAGACTTAAATTCAAAAGCAATCGTTAATTATAATTACCCATGATAATCTGAAAATAGATATTTAGCTGATTTGATTGTCATTGTTGATCTAACCAATAAAGTTATCATCTAACAGTATACGATTTCGTGAATAATCTACGTCAATGGATATAATGACTGGAACATCTATTGATTCTTTTGCCTTCTCTAACACGTTACAAAAATCTTTAGTAGATTTAACATCATAGCCCATTGCACCAAAGCTTTGAGCAAGTGTAACAAAATCGGGGTTATTAAATCTTGTAAATGCACTCTTTCCGAATTCATCTATTTGCTTTAAGGATATCATACCATAATCACGGTCACACCAGACAATTATTATAATGGGCAATTTGAGACGAACGGCTGTTTCAATTTCCTGTACATTCATTAAAAAGCCACCGTCACCGCACATTGCAACAACTTTTTGATTTTGTCTTGCAAGCTGTGCTGCAATTGCCCCGGGAAGGGCAAATCCCATTGAACAAAATCCATTAGTGATTAAACAGGTATTAGGATTAAACGCATCATATACCTTTGCTATCCACAGTTTATGAGCTCCTACATCTGAAATAACAATGTCATTTTTATTAAGAGCATTCCTCACATCGCGTAGTAACTTTTGAGGTTTTATCGGATACGAAAAGTCATCGTTAAATCTATTGGTTCTCGATACTATTTCTTGCTTGATTTTTTTAAATAAATGTGGAGCTTTGCTATAACGATGGAATTTGCCTAAATTATGATTTTGTATTTTCTTTTTCTCTTTTTGCAGCTCATCTAAAATAGCATCTATAGTATATTCGATATCTGCTGCAATTTCAACTGTAGGAGGATAATATGTATCAACTTCAGCGTAAGTAAAATCAATATGAATAATTTTCTTCTTTAGATTTCTATTCCAATTTTTGGGGCTATACTCTACAAGATCGTAGCCTACAGCAACAACCAAGTCAGAATCCTTCATTGCCATCTGGGAGTGATCGGCCTCTTTGATTCCAATCGTTTGCAAATGTCTCTCAGATCTGTCTGAAATAATACCTTTTGCCATAAACGTGTTCATAGAGTACATTCCTGTATTCTCTACAAATCGTCTCAAGCTAGCGCTTGCATTACCTCTTATAACACCATTTCCTAATAGCAACAAAGGTTGTTCTGCTTCTGCAATCATCTTTGCTGCCACTTCCACTAGTTTATGGGATGGCTTTGGTCTTGACAATTTTTGAGTTCTTTTTATTGGTTCAATGTTAGAATTCTGTTTGGCTATATCTCGTGGCAATACAAGATGTACTGCACCTGCTTTCTCTTCTAATGAAATCTTAAAAGCTCTTCTTGTAATTTCTGGAATGCTATTAGCATTGCGGATTGACCAACTCCATTTAGTAATTGGTTTGAACATGGTTACAGCATCCATGTTCTGGTGAGATTCCTTATGTAGTAGATTACTGTCAGTTTGTGCTGTTATTGCTAATACGGGAGATCTATCCATATTTGCATTTGCAACGCCTGTAGTCAAATTTGTAGCACCTGGACCCAACGTGGATAGGCAAACTCCAACTTTTTGTGTTATTCTGCCATAAACATCAGCCATAAAAGCCGCTGCTTGTTCGTGTCTTACAAGGATGAATCTAATTTGCTTTGAGTCCAGCAAAGATATCATAAGATCATTTGTTTCTTCTCCAGGCAAGCCGAAGATATATTCGACGCCTTCCTCCTCCAGGCATTTTACAAAAAGATCTGAGGCCTTCATTATATGGTTATCAAGTCCTTAATACTGATCATCAGTATACATTAATATTGAAATGCGTCTTACATGAAAAGATTACACAGGACATTAGAAAGTCTTTATTGCTTCTATCATTTGCTTTGATTGGTACCGGTCTTAAATGCTTTAATTTCCTTCTAGTGTAAATTACAATAGTAATGAAACACTGCGACATGTTACTTGTAATATATGAAAATTATCTATTCATTCATATAGGATAGAAATCAAGCGGTTTGTCTACCCTCGTGGCAGCTCCATAAATAAATATTCCAAATCCTATTACACCAATGACAACAAATACAAGTTCAAGGTCTATAGGTAATACACTTTTGATTTTAGAAGGAATAGTATATGGCAATTCCCCACCTGCATTTGTTTCCTCTTTTACAAATTGTGATCCATAAAATATAGTACCGGCAAAACCAATTGCGGCTATTACTATTCCTAGAATAATGATAATCCAGTTACCTCTAGGGATCGGACTATTGCTGTTCTCTGATGACTCCTTTTTTTCTTGGCTTACTACTCTTCTTGAAAAGAATTTGTCAATATTACCTAATCCCAAGTGAGTTCATCTCAAATGTTAGATGACTTAAGAAATAAAACTTGTGTTTCTATTGCAGTTGTTATCTGCCATTTGCATTTGTTTGCAATTACTTGTTCATTCAAAATAAATGGTCGCAAATTGATGATTCTGCTATTGACAAATATAATAAAGACAAGAACTCTGAGACCCTCTATCATGTTCGATTAAAATATAAGTATGTTAGAATAAATATCGTGGTAAACAGAAGGATACACACAACAATAACAAAATGACGAGGAAAAAGAAGAACAATAAAACTAAAAGCATAAAGAGAAAACGCTATAGTTCAGGAGCAGTATTTGATAAATACGTCAAACATGAATTCCAAGACCGTGATGTAGATGCAACCATGAAAACAATGGTTGGAGAACCATATGTACATCACGTCCCTATGACGACAAGTGGTATAGGACGTAGGACGTACTGTAGGAAAGGACCAGGTTGTAGACGAGCTTAATTGAAAACCGATGAGTCATTATTAATTCAACCACTTATCTCAATGGTACTTGTCACCAACCTCTGAACACTTTACAGAAAAATGTATGACTAGGTGTTGCTTACTTATTTTCAATGGTTGAAAGAGATAAGCAAAAAGACAAACAAGAAAATATTTCAGCATTGGGATTGAGTCCTTTCAAATCTGCTATCTTTAGGACGTTATGGATTGCAGTCCTCTTTTCATATGTTGGTGGGGCTATGTATGACGTAGGGGCGTCATGGCTAATGACTTCACTTGCTCCTAATCCCTTATTTGTTTCTCTTATCACAACTGCTACTACTCTACCAATTTTTCTATTTGCGTTACCATCCGGGATATTATCCGATATTTTTGATCGGCGCAGTATACTCCTTATCACGTGTGCATATATGTTTACAATTTCTACTCTGCTAGGAATCATTACCATTATTGGTCTGACTACCCCAACAATACTTTTGATACTTACTTTTGCACTAGGAGCAGGTACGACTATGATTAGGACTCCAATTATCCCCACCATGAGTGGACTGGTACCAAGATCAGAACTACCTGACGCTCTAACTCTTAGTGCCCTTGCTAGTAACATAGGCCGTGTAGTTGGCCCAACGATCGGTGGTTTTATTGTAGCTGCAATTGCGCCTTGGGCTTTATTTTTTCTTAATTCAGCTTCCTTTATTGGCATGATCATAGTCCTAAGCAGGTTGCCAAGGAAGTCCAATGTCCAACAACAAAGCTCTCTACCCCCGGAGAATATAATCAGAGCTATTCGAGTTCAGATGCGGTATATACGCTATTCTCAAGCTGCACATGTATTAATTGTACGTGCGGGTTTGTTTACATTATGTAGTAGTGCGTTATTATCTCTCCTGCCACTATTAGCTAAACGCGAATTAGGACTTGATTCCACCGGATTTGGACTGCTATTAGGATCTTTTGGTATGGGCGCAATAGTCTGTGGAATTGTAATTTTGCCAAGGTTACGGCCAAAAGCATCGGTAGAATCTCTTATTACAGGTTCTATAGCGTTACTTGCAATTGTAACATTTACAATGGGATATGTGCAAGATTTTGTATTTCTTTGCATAGTGATGGGGCTAGGAGGAGCAGCTTACATCACGATATTATCAAAATTTTACACAATTGGAATAAAATCTGCACCAAAATGGATAGGAGCTAGAGTATTAGCAGTATATCTGCTTGTACTAAATGGCGGCTTGGCAGTTGGAAGTGTAATATGGGGTACAGTAGCTAACGTATTTGGTATCCCAATCACACTGTTAGTAGCTTCATTAGCATTAGGCGCGACCGTTATCGCCAGGAGACGTTATAGCAGTACTTTGTTAGATGACCTTGATTTTAGACCAGCAAGCGATCATTGGTCGCTTCCTCCTCAGTCCTCAGTTGATCCTTCACAAAATGAAAATCGAGCTCTAATAACAATCGAATACAACAAGATTGATCCCAAATTATCTGATGAGTTTGAGCAGAGTGTACATGAATTAGGACGTCTTCTTAAAAGTGAAGGAATGGCATACTGGGAATTATTTCAAGACCCATCAGATATCGGTCACTACATAGAAATCAGGCTCGCTGATACCTGGACGGACCATATCCGTCAGCATGAATATGTTACCAAGAATGTTCAAGTTATGGAAGATAGGATCCGTGCACTTATCAAGAATTGTCCTCAGCCAATAATATCACATTACATAGGAAAATCTCATCTCAAATAGCTTTTAAACAGGAAGACCGTGACCTATGTTAATTAATTTTTCGGTAAGACTATAACACTACAGCAGCAGAGACTACATCTTTGACAGAGTATCAGCAATAGTCGCAGTAGATACATATAGAAATAGATTGGCTATATGTATATTTTTAGTGTATAATAGTGTGTGTTCTTCCTGAATTGAATAATTTTCTATTTAGCTCAAATGGACTATGTTTTATAATGCTGCTCTAGGTACAATACAAGGCAATATACCCATCATGCTTATAAAACACTGACGACCAGATTTTGTAATGGTCGAGAAAGATAAACTCTCATTCCATGCTTCACGTCATATGACTGCAATAACGTTTCTCATAATTGGCATTATTACGACTGGCATATTGTTTGTTTTTACATTAGTATCAAATCAAAACCATACTGCAATGGCACAACAACAACAACAACAACAGCTCGCTGGTAATTCTTTTCAGATGGATAAGATGACTTTTTCTCATAATACGGCTTCTGTTAATGGTATTCAAATACACTATGTTATTGGAGGACATGGTGATCCTGTAGTTTTATTACATGGATGGCCAGAAACATGGTATGCATGGCATAAAGTAATGCCAGCATTAGCTAAGAACTATACTGTTATTGCACCTGACCTTAGAGGCCT
>Ga0126310_10000306_pt1 | contig 15792 bp, 14 predicted proteins | sample Plot60_FD_92540 | JGI IMG/M metagenome (GOLD analysis project Ga0126310, IMG submission 92540) | Serpentine soil microbial communities from UC McLaughlin Reserve, CA, USA - Plot60 | ecosystem: Environmental > Terrestrial > Soil > Grasslands | place: USA: UC McLaughlin Reserve, Lake County... | reverse complement strand
CGCGACCTCGTCGCCGCTGAGCGGCTCGTCCGCCCAACCGCTCCCCCAGCGCCCGGAGCGGACGAAGGAGTCGGCCGCGGCGATGCGGCGGCGGAGCGCGAGGATGAGGCCGAACGTGAGATCGGCGGTCGCGGCGGTGGTGACGCCCGGGGTGTTCGTGACCACGACGCCGCGCGCACGGCACGCCTCGACGTCGACGAGCTCGTACCCGGCGCCGTAGTTCGCCACCACCCGGAGCGCCGGCAGGAGCTCGAGTAGCGGCTCGTCGACCCGCTCGGCAACGACGGCGAGAGCCTCGACGTCGGGACGCGGCACGATCAGGCGGCCGTCCAGGTACTCCACGTCGCGCAGCTCGTCCCACGCCGGGCCGGGGAACCGACGGGCCGAGAGAACCTTCAGGGGTGGCGGACCGGACTCGAACCGGCGACCACCGGGACCACAACCCGGGGCTCTACCAACTGAGCTACCGCCACCTCGCTACGACAAGGATAGCGGCGCTTCGCTGAGGTTCTGGCGGAGCTCCGCGATGCTTTCGTAGACCGCGGCGGCGCCGCCGTCGACGAGCTCCTGGCGCGACCAGCCGCCGGTGAGAAGGCAGATCGTGGAGAGGCCGGCGCGCGCGGCGGCCTCCACGTCCCACGGCGTGTCGCCGAGCATCACGGCCTCGTCGGTTCCGGCTTTCGCGAGCGCTGCTGCGACCAGATCCGGCTCGGGCTTCGTCGCCTCGACGTCTTCCTTCGTCGTCCACGCGTCGAGGAGCGCGCGGGCGTCGAGCAGGTCGAGGTAGTGGTCGAGCTCGTCCTGCGGCGACGAGCTCGCGAGCACCACGGTCGCGCCGCGCTCCTTGAGGTCCGCGATCAGCTCGTGCGCCTCGTGGAACGGCTGCACCTCGCCGATCAGCTCCGCGTATCGCTCGGACCTCGTCTCCTCGACCGCCTCATGCAGGGCGTCGTCGATCCCGGGGACGAGGGCGGGGACGAGCTGGTCCCCGCCCATCCCGATGTGCCGGTGGATCCGCCAGACCGGCAGCACGATCCCGTTGTCGCGAAACGCGCGGTACCACGCGAGCGCGTGGTGGTAGTTCGCGTCGATCAGCGTCCCGTCGACGTCGAGGAGGGCCGTCCGCACGGCGGTCTAGGCCCGCACCGGAGCCTTCGCGAACTCCTCGACGAGCGTCCCGCAGAAGGCGGGCAGATCGTCCGGCTTCCGGCTCGAGAGGAGATTGCCGTCCTGCACGACCTCCTCGTCCACCCACTTGCCCCCCGCGTTCTCGATGTCGGTCTTCACGCTCGGCCACGACGTCAGCGTCCGGCCGCGGACGACGTCCGCCTCGACGAGGGTCCATGGCCCGTGACAGATCACCGCCACCGGCTTGCCGGAATCGACGAACTCACGCACGAAGCCGACGGCCTGCTCGTCGGTGCGCAGGGTGTCGGGATTGCCGACGCCGCCCGGGAGCACCAGCCCGTCGTATCCGTCCGCGCTCGCCTCCGCGACGGTGCGGTCGACCGGGAACGTGTCCGCCATGTCGTAGTGGTTGAACCCCTGGATCTCGCCCTCTTCGAGCGAGATCAGCTCCGGCTGCCCGCCGGCCTCCTCGACGGCCTGCCACGGCTCCGTCAGTTCCACTTGCTCGACCATGTCGGTCGCGAGAAACGCGATGCGCTTGCCGCTGAGCTCGGCCATGCTCTCCTCCCTCGGTCGTTTCGCCGAGGACTACCCGTAATCGGACAGCGCTACCCTTCGATCGGGCGCCCGTAGCTCAGTGGAAGAGCAGCGGACTTCTAATCCGCGGGTCGGAGGTTCGAATCCTCCCGGGCGCGCACGGAAAGCCCCGCTACGGCGGGGTTTTCCTTACGAGCCGGCGGTACGATGCCCGCTGCGCATCGCGTGGACGTACAGACAGACTCTTAAGGCCGTGCTCACAGCTCCTTAACGAAGTGTGGGTACGGGTCCGTGTGGAGGGGCCGCGCTGGCAGCTAGGGGGGAGGCGCGCGACCCCTCCGATCTCTGATTGACCGTACGCCCGAGGTCTAATCTTGATCCGTGGGTCAATTTCGGGCTGGCTCACCCACCAGCAATCACCGCTCTAGCTGCGACCGAGATCGACATTCGTACGCAGGCAGAGCCTGCGCGAGCGGCTAGGTACGGGCGCCGAAGTCGGCGGTGACGATCGTCACGGGGCGGCCGTGGTATTCGCCGGGAGCCGACGCGACGTAGACCGCGCCGACCCCGACCTCGCGCCAGTCGCGCGAGAGGATGTTCGCGCGGTGGGGCGGGCTGTTCATCCACTCCCGCACCGCGAAGGCGGCCCCGTAGGTGTTGCTGGCCCAGAGGAGGTTCTCGCCGACGGTCCAGGAGCGGAAGCCGCGCGACGGGTAGAAGCGCTCGATCCGGCGCCAGAACGCTGTGCCGTTGGCGCTTTCATGCTCGAAGTAGCCCTTCCTGGCCATGTCGGTGGAGTGGTAGTCCGCCGCTGCGGCCAGGCGGCTGTTGTTCCGTAGCGGCCGCAGCCCCCGGCCGCGACGAATCAGGTTGATGCGGCCGACCACGGCCTCCTCGAGCACGGCCGTCGCCGACTTCGCGTGCGTTCGGGCGCGCGGGGTGAGGCTCCGGGGTACGGTCTGCCCCGCGGCCGTCTTGACGCGCAGCTCGACTTGTCCCTGAAGCGCGTGGCTTGTCGCTGCGTCGCTCGCAGCCGCCCAGGAAACGGCCAGCGCAACGACAACAGTCGCGATCGCAACGCCCCCTCGCATGTTGCGTTGATCGGCCCGCACGGCCAGGCCGATGTCCCCCAAAAGGGGGATTCGGCGGCGCTACGGCCCGGCGCGCGCGGGTGCCGCGCTCTCGTCAGCCCGCCGCTCTGCGAGCCATGCGAGCAGCAACACTTGGATCGTCCCCGCCACCGGAATCGCTGCGAGCGCGCCGAGGATCCCTGCGATCTTCGCGCCGATCAAGACGGCGATCAGGATCGCCAGGGGCGAGAGCTGCACCGTCCGGCTGTAGACGAGCGGCTGGAGGAGGTGGTTCTCCACCTGCTGGTACACGATGAAGAAGATCAAGGCGACGATCCCCGCGGGGATGGAGTGGATGAAGGCGACGGCGCTGACGATGATCGCGGCGAGGGTCGCGCCCGCCAGGGGGATCAGGTCCAGGATCGCGACGAGGACGCCGAGCGCGACGGCATACGGCACGCCCATGATCAGCAGCACCACGGTCGACGAGATGCCGGCGACGACGCTGATCAAGAGGTTCCCGGTGACGTAGCCGCCGACGGTCAGGTAGATGTCGTGGCCGATCTTCTGCCACTTCCCGCGCGAGCGCTCGGGCAGCAGGCCGTAGAAGCGCTCCATCCACCTCGGCCCTTCGAGGAGCATGAAGAAGGTCATGAACGCGATGGTCACGGTCGCGACTACGAAGGTGAGGACGCCCTTCGTCACCGCGAGCGCCGTCCCCGAGAGCCCGAGGATACGCCCGGCCCCGCCGCCTTCGTTGATCGCGTCGCGAACCCGCTGCTCCAGCTCGTAGCGATCCGCCAGCCGGCCCAGCTCGCCTCGTCCGTGCGTGACGTCGTCGACGTACCCCGGTAATGCCTCGCCGAACCCGCGCGCCTCGCTGTAGAGCGTCGGGATGAAGAGCGACCCGAGCGCCACGACCGCTCCGATCGTAAGGAGGATGGTCACCGCGGTCGCGGCACCGCGCCGCTGGAGCCCCCGGCGCTGGAAGAAATCGACCGCGGGGTTCAGCGCGAGCGCGAGGAAGACGGCGACGAGGATCCAGGTCAGGACCTGCCGCGAGATCCAGACGACGGCAAGCAGCGCGGCGACCGCCAGCACGATCCCGATCACCGCGAGAATCGTGCGCGGCCGGACAGTAACGACCCGCTCTTCCGGCACCGGGGCTCAGGATCGCGGCTCGATCGGACGGCTAGGCCGCTCCGATGATGAAATGTCGTCGTGAGCCTGCGCGGGCAGCCCGTCGAGAAAGACGTGACGCTCCCCGACGGGCAGCAGTTCGTGATCCGCGTGGCGGTCGCGTCCGACGACTACGTCCCGCGCCGGGAGCTCCACACGGTGACGCTCGAACTTCTCGCCGACGCTCGCGTCCAAGCAACCGTGAACACCGTTCTGGACCCGGCTCAGGTCCGCGAGGCGCGTCACCTCGCCGACGAAGTGGCGAGGCGGCTCGAGGCCGGCGACCTCGAGCCCACGGCGGCGGCGATCGAGCCCTTGGCGGACAGCCTCCTGTGACCACGGCGACGCTACATACGAGCGAAGGCGCCATCGAGCTCGAGCTCTACCCCGACGCCGCGCCGAAGACCGTCGAGAACTTCGAGAAGCTCGCGCGCGACGGCTTCTACGAGGGCGTCATCTTCCACCGCGTGATCCCCGATTTCATGATCCAGGGCGGCGACCCGACGGGCACCGGGATGGGCGGGCCAGGCTACGAGTTCGAGGACGAGATCAACGAGCACCGCATCGAGCGAGGCGCCGTCGCGATGGCCAACGCCGGGCCGAACACGAACGGCAGCCAGTTCTTCATCGTCACGGCGGAGGCGACACCGTGGCTCGACGGCAAGCACACGGTCTTCGGGCGCGTCACGTCGGGGATGGACGTCGTCGATCAGATCTCGGAGTCGGAGCGTGACGCAAACGACCGCCCGCGCAAGCCGGTGACAATCGAGGGCATCGAGCTCGGCGGACGCTGAGAGCGGGCGGCGGGGATCGAACCCGCGCACATGGCTTGGAAGGCCAATGCTCTACCACTGAGCTACGCCCGCACCGGCGCCACCTAGGGTAGCGGCATCGCGCCTCCGGACCCGTACTCCTGGACACTCCATCTCGAGGCGTCGCTCCCGGTCCTCGGCCTCGCTCTGACGTACGCGATTGCCGTTCGCGGTCGACTTCCGGAGGCGTGGCGGCTCGCCTCGTTCTTCGCCGGGTGCCTCCTTTTGCTCGCGACCGCCGTGACGCCGCTCGACGCGCTGACCTACCACCTGCTCTCGGCGCACCTTCTGCAGAACGTCGTGCTCGCGGAGTGGGCGCCGGCGCTGCTCGTCCTCGGTATCCCGCCGGCGATCGCGTGCGGCCTCGCAGGTGCCGGCGTCGTCCGGCTGCTCACGCGTCCGGTCATCGCGCTCGGCCTGTGGCTCGCGACCTACTACTTGTGGCACCTCCCGGCCGCGTACGACACCGCGCTCGAGCAGCGGGGCGTGCTCCACGTCGAGCACGTCTGCTACCTCGCAGCGGGCACGCTCATGTGGTGGCCCGTGCTCCAAGACGTCCCGCAACGGCTGTCAAGCGCCGCACGAGCGCTCTACCTCTTCGTCGCGTTCATCCTGGCGAGCCCGATCGGGCTGCTGCTCGCACTGCTGCCGAAGCCTGCGTACGACTGGTACGTCGAGGCCGGCGGGCTCTGGGGCCTCTCGCCGGAGAGCGACCAGCAGCTCGCGGGCGTGACGATGTCGGTCGAGCAGGCGATCGTCTTCTTCGCGGTCTTCACCGTCTTCTTCTTCCGCTTCCTCGCGGACGAGGAGGCAACCTCGCAGCGCGTCGAGAAGATGGGCCGTTCGGCCTATTGAACTCGCCGTCGCGCGGTGAGAAGCTGAGCTTGCTCAATGCCGTCGCTTCATCTCGCCCAGTCCGAAGTCGATGCTGTGCAAGAGACGCTCCTCGGGGAGGCGCTCGAGCATGCCTGCGTCGGAGCGCTTGTGCTCGACGAGCACGGTCGGTTCCTGGCCGCGAACCGTATGGCCTGCCAGCTCACGGGGTACACACGCGCCGAGCTCCTCGAGCTGACCTCGACCGACCTTGCCGTGGAACCTGCGAAGGTCGCGCGCAGGCTGCAGGAGATGGCGAGCGGCGAGCTCGAACGAGGCTTCGGCCTCATGCGGAGCAAGGACGGCGGCGTGCTCTCCATGGAGTACCGCGTCGGCGCGACACGCAGCGGCGGCCTGCCGTACTTCGCGCTCGTCTTCTGGGAGCGCGACTCGGCGGACTCGTAGTCGGGGCGCCCGGATTCGAACCGGGGACCTCTTGCTCCCAAAGCAAGCGCGCTAACCAGGCTGCGCTACGCCCCGCTCCCCCCAGTGTAGAGAGGCGCGCAGCACGCGCTGGCTAGGCTCGCAGCGTGCGGCGGCCTGCGGTCGGGTACGCGATGGTGCTGACTGCCGCCACTCTCTGGGCGGTGAACGGTGTCGTCTCGAAGGTGATCATCGAGTCCGGCGACGTCCCCGCGCAACGGCTTACGGAGGTGCGGACCACCGGCGCCTTCGCGCTTCTCTTCTTCGCTCTCGTCGTCTCACGGCCCGAGCTTCTCCGCCTGCGGCGCGACGAACTACCGGTGCTGCTCACCTTCGGCCTGCTCGGCCTGGCCTTCGTGCAGTGGTTCTACTTCGAGGCGATCAGCCGGCTCGACATCGGCGTCGCGCTCCTGATCCAGTACGTCGCGCCCGTGCTCGTCGCGCTCTGGGCGCGCTTCGCGTACGACGAGCCGGTGCGGCGGCGGATCTGGGCCGCCCTCGGCCTCTCGATCCTCGGCATCGCGCTCCTCGTCGAGCTGTGGAACGGGCTGACGCTGGATCGCCTCGGTGTCGCCGCAGCGCTGGGCTCGGCGACAACGTTCGCCGTGTATGTGCTGTCGGCGGAGCGGGCCGTGACGCGACGCGATCCGGTGTCGCTCGTGTGCTACGGCTTCCTGCTCGCGGCGGTCTTCTGGGCGGTCCTACAGCCGTGGACGTCATTTCCCTTCGACCGCGTCGACGAGAGCGTCTCGCTGCTCGGGCGGCTCGACGACGTCTCGCTCCCGGTCTGGTTGCTGCTGACGTGCATGATCGTGCTCGGGACGATCGTCCCGTTCACACTGCTCGCGGCCTCGCTCCGTCACATTGCCGCTTCCCGAGCGGCGATCACGGCGATGTTCGAGCCTGTGGCGGCGACCGTCGTCGCGTACGCCTGGTTGGGTGAGTCGCTCACCGCATACCAGTTGCTCGGTGCGGTCGTAGTACTCACAGCGATTCTTCTTGCGCAAACTGCGCGGTAGCCGTACTGCTTGAAACAGCCAATCGCTCGTCGGGCGAGATCGAGCGTCCACAACGTCTGGTAAGACTTCCGCCTCGTGGAGCGGGGGGGCCGCACTCTCTTCGCCCTGATCGTCGTTGGCATTTTCGCGATCGGGTTCTCTGCCGGCGCGTCTGCGTCGCCGCTTCCGGAGCTGCACTCGCTGAATGCCCAGGAGCAGGGCCTTGTGCAGGCGATCAACCACGCGCGGACCGCACGCGGCCTGCCGGCGCTTCAGGTCGGGGCGTGCCTGCAGCGCGCCGCCCGGTCGCATTCGCGGGCAATGGCGCGGACGGGTTCCTTCACGCACGGCGACTGGTACCGCCGCCTCCGTCGGCATGGTGTCCGTGGAGGGACGCTGGGCGAGACGCTCGCGTGGGGCGTCGGCGTCGACGGGACCGCGTCGGCAATCGTCGCGATGTGGCTCGCCAGCCCGCCGCACCGGGCGACGATGCTCAGCCGCGGCTTCCGGCGAGTCGGTGTCGGCATCGCCGTCGGGACGATGTCCGGCTTCTCCGGTGCCAGCGTTGCGACGGCGGACTTCTCCGGGTAGCTCTAGCTACTCACCGAGGAGCTTGCGCAGCTCCGCGATCTTCTCGCGCCGGAGCGCATCGCGCTCACCTCGGCGGACGCGTTCGAGCAGGCCTTCGACGACCTTCGCCAGCTCCGTGGGGTTGAACGGCTTCGTGATGTAGTCGACGCCGCCGAGCTCGAGGCCGCGAGCGCGGTCTCGGAGCTCCGCGCGCGCAGTGAGGAAGACGAGCGGAATCTCCGCCGTCTCCGCGTCGTCGACCAGCCGCTCGGCAACCTGCCAGCCATCCATTCCGGGCATCATCACGTCGAGCAGCACGACGTCCGGCTGCTCGGCCTTCGCGGACTCGAGGCCGGTCTCGCCGTCCGACGCCTCGACGACGTCCATCCCCTCCGCCTCGAGATTGACGCGGCACAGCAGCCGGATCGGCGCCTCGTCGTCGACAACCAGAACCTTCGTCACCGCGTGCCTGCCTGTATAGCGGTGTCGCCGGTCGCCGGTCGGGCGACGGGCAGCTCGAAGACGAAGCTCGCGCCATGCTCGGCCTCCGCGTCGATCCAGAGCCGCCCGCCCATCGCCGACGCCAGCCCGCGCGCGATGAAGAGTCCGAGGCCGGTGCCGCCCGAGTAGGAGCCTTCGTCGGCCCGGTAGAACTTCCGGAAAATTCGCTCCTGCTCGGCGGCGGGTACTCCGGCGCCCTCGTCGACGACACGCACCTGGACGCCGTCCTCCGTCTTGCGCGCCGCGACCGTGACGGTTCCGCCGTGGGGCGAGAACTTGACGGCGTTGTCGACGAGGTTGGCGAGGATCTGGCGGACTTTGTCGCGGTCGGTCGAAGCGTCGAGTGGCTCCTCGGGCACGTCGATCACGAAGCGGCGCCCCTTCAGCACCTCACGCTGCGCGGTGGAGACGACGTCCGTGACCACATCGCGCAGGTCGGTCGGGGTCAGCTGCACCTGCAGATCGCCCGCCTCGAGGCGCGCGACGCTGAGCAGCGCGTCGACGATGCCGGTCAGCCGCTGCGCCTCCGTCGCGATGTAGCCGAGGAACGTCTGACGCTCCTCGTCGCCGAAAGCGACGTCCTCCCGGAGGAGCGTCTCAGCGAAGCCGTAGATCGACGTGAGCGGCGCCCGGAGCTCGTGCGAGACGGTCGAGACGAAGCCGGATTTCAGCTGCTCCACGAGCCGGTCGGCGGAGACGTCGCGAAACGCGTAGATGCGGCCGGCGACGGCGCCGGCTGGATCGCGCATCACCGCCTCGCTCACCGACAGCCACACCTCCTCACCGCCACGTGGGATCTGGATCAAGCCCCGGCCCTCCTCGAAGGTCTCGTCGGCTTCGAGGCTGCGCTGCAGCACGTCGGACGGCGCCCGGCCGAGTGCTTCGGACGCCGCGACGCCGGTGATCTCCTCGGCAGCCGTGTTCCAGAGGACGACGTGGCCGTCACGATCGACGGCGACGATCCCGTCGGCGACGTTGCCGAGGATCGCTACGCTGCGTTCGCGCTCGAGCACGACGCGCTGGTAGAGCTCCGCGTTGGAGAGGAACACCGACGCGTTGCCCGCCAGCGCCGCGATCGCCTCGATCTCCTCCTCGCGCCAGCTCCGGGGCTCCTGCGCGTAGACCGCCAGCACTCCGTGCACGGCGCCCTCGGCGCCGAGGAGCGGCGCGCCGAGGAAAGCGCGGTGCCCGGCTTCGAGGATCGGGTCGGAGGCGGCAAGCAGGCGGTCGACGTCGCCGCGGGCCACCGGCCCGCGAGCCTGCACGACCTCGCCCGCAAGCTCCCCGAGCGCGGAGGCGCGTGAGCCAAGTGCGGCCTCCGCGGCAGGCCCGTGCGCGGCGCTGACGACAAGGTCGTCGCCCTCGACCAGGCGGACGGCCGCGGACTCGGCGCCGACGAGCTCAGGGGCCTGTTGGACGATCTCCTCCAGGATCGCCTCGGGATCGAGCTCGCTCGCGAGCAGGCTGCCGGTCCTCGCGAGCTGCTGAGCGATTGCCCGTGACTTTCGCTCCGCTTCGTACAGCTCGGCGCGCTCGAGGGCGCCGCGCGCCGCGCCCGCGAGGTTGTTCGCGAGCTCGATCTCGTCGTCGGTGAACGACTGCTCCTCGGCGAAGAAAACGAGACCGAGGCCGGGCTGATCGCGCCGCGGGGCCTCCACCGGCACGGCCAGGAGCGACGCGAAGCCGGCTTCGCGTGCGAGCTCGTGCCACTCGTCGTCGAAGCGCTCGTCGCTTTCGACGTGCGGCGCGGCGAGCACGCGGCGGCGGCTTGCCGCGTCCAAGAGTGCCGTCGAGCCACGCAGGCCCTTCGTCAGGAAGTCGGCGAGAGGGTCTGGAGGCTCGTGCGAACCGGCGAGCCGGAGGTCGTCCGGTTCCGGCATCAAAACGGCGGCGAAGGAGCCGCCGAGCGCTTCGCTTGCTGCCTGCGCGACGGCGTCGAGCGTCTCGGCGAGAGACAGCGGCTCGGCGAGTACGGACGCGATCCGGAAGAAGCCCCGCTGGATGCGCACCTGCCTCGCGCTTTGCTCGATGCTGGCGACGTTGCGGAGCGCAACCGAGCCGAGACTGGCAAATGCCTCCAGCACCTCGAGATCCTCGGGTGTGAAGGCTCGCGTGGCGTCGCGAGTGCCGACGCCGATCACGCCGCGCACTTCACCCCACCACGTCATCGGCGCGACCATCGCCGCGGCGAAGCCCTCGTACGCAGGGTGGGGGACCTCGACGGCGTCGTACCCACTCGAGACGATTCCCTGCCCTCGTTGGATCGCCTCGCCCGCAAGCGCGCGCTCGGCAGCGAACTCGAACTCGATCAGCTCAGCCGGAAGGCCGTAGACGGCTGCGCAGCGCAAGACGTTGCGCCTGGCGTCGAGGAGGTAGCAGTCGGCCGAACTCGCGTCGAGCAACTTCGTCACCTCGACGACCAGGCGCTGCAGAACCGTCTCCACGCGAAGCTCGCTCGTCATCACCTGCGCTGCCTGGACGAGCGCCGCCTGCCGGTCGAGCCGCGTCTGGTTCTCCTCGAGCAGCTGCGCAGTGTGGAGTGCGAGCCCGACCTCCCGCGCGACGGCCTCGGCGAGCGAGGTCTCCGCCGCCGACCACGCCGAAGGCTCGGTGCGGTGGAGGCCGAGGACGCCGATCACGCGGTCGAAGACGAGGACGGGTACGGCGAGGACTGCACGCGCGCCGAGCTCCTCAAGCGTCTGGACACCGCCGAGCGCAGGATCGGAAAGCTCGCGCGCATCCGCGACGTCGGCGACGGCGACGGTGCGCCCCTCTCGAAGGGCGAGGTTCGTCACGGGCAACTTCGGGGCCGCGTCCCCGACCGGCGTCGCGCCCGGCGCGTCCCACTCGGCGCGGATCGGGGCCACGCCGCCGGCGACGGGGAGGCGGATGAAGCACCGAGCGAGCTCGAGTGCCTTGCCCGTCTCCTCGACCGCGACACGGAGGACGGCGTCGATGTCGTGCTCGGAGCGGACCTTGCGTCCGATCGCAGCGACGAGCCGTTCGCGTCCCAGCGCCTCCTCGAGCTCGACCGACGATCGCATGCGTTCGAGCGCGAGTGCGGACTCGGCAGCGAGTGCTTCGAGGAGTGCCATCTCGTCGGCGGGAAACGACCGACGGTCGCGCGTCGTCGCTGCGACGAGGACGCCGATCACTCGCGCGCCCGAGATCAGCGGAATGAAGGCGGCGCTCTTCGCGCCGACGCGCTCGGCGATCGGCCGGTTGACTCGCGGCGAGGCGACGACGTCGTAGATCGTCAGCGGCGCCGCCTCGAACACCGTGCTCGCGATCGCAGAGGGCTCGTTCTCGAGCTCCAGCGTCAGCGACGACCACCAATCGGTGTCGTCTCCGTCGCCTTGCGCATATAGGCCTCTCGCCTCCTTCCCGTCGTTGCTGATCACGGCTAGTCCGGCGAACTCGACTCCGAGAAGCGACACGACCTCGTCGACGAGGACTCGGGCAATGGACTCAGGGCGGTCGGCCTGCGAGAGGCTCGCGGAGAGCGAGGCGACGGCGTCGAGTCCGTCGCCTCCGGACGCCTTCGCCGGGGGCGCGGGCGAGGGCTCGGTCGCCGCGGGCGGAGCCACGTTGGCCGCCGATACGCGGCGGTGGTAGAGGGCGAGGAGGATGACCGCGAGCGCGAAAATCGCTGCCGCCAACCCGAGCAGGACGTAGCCGAGGGTCGCCGCGGTTAGCAACACGCTGCCGCGATGATACGGAGAGAACCGCCAACGCGAAACGAGGGAGGCCCGCCGTTCGGGGGGTCGGTACGGCGGGCGCTCCCCAGTGCTCACCGCGGATCGTGGCCAGGTACGCGCACCGCGGTTCGCGTCGCCCAGTGCGAGGGACGCTACTCTCGCCCTCGAGAAATTCCAATAGGCCGACCGGCCCATCTTTGTAAGCGGGAAAGGGCGCCGGACTCCGCCTCCGTCGGGGCTACAGTGGTCGGTGTGGTGAAGCGAGTTCTCTTGGCCTCCCCGCGGGGCTACTGCGCCGGCGTCGAGCGGGCGGTGGAGACGGTCGAGCGCCTGCTCGAGCTGCACGGGCCGCCGATCTACGTCCGCAAGCAGATCGTCCACAACGCGCACGTCGTCCGGGAGCTCGAGGAGCGCGGCGCGATCTTCGTCGAGAGCGAGACGGAGGTGCCCGAGGGCGCGACGGTCGTGCTCTCGGCTCACGGCGTCGCGCCGTCGGTCTACGAAAACGCTGCCGCGCGCAGGCTGAACACGGTCGACGCCACGTGTCCGCTGGTGACGAAGGTTCACGTCGAGGCTCGCCGCTACGCCGCGGAGGGGTACGCGATTGCCCTGATCGGCCACGCCGGACACGAGGAAGTGGTCGGGACGACCGGCGAGGCGCGCGACTCGATCGTGCTTGTCCAGACCGTCGCCGACGCGCAACGCGTCGAGTTCCCGGACCCCGAGCGCGTGGCGTACATCACGCAGACGACGCTCTCGGTGGACGAGACAGCCGAGATCATCTCAATCCTCCGGCAACGCTTTCCGGCGATCCGCGCGCCGAAGCGCGACGACATCTGCTACGCGACGTCGAACCGCCAGTGGGCGGTCAAGGATCTGCTCGAGACGGTCGGCTTGCTGCTCGTGATCGGGTCGAGGAACTCGTCGAACTCGAACCGGCTCGTGGAGGTCGCACGCGCGGGAGGCGTGCCGTCGTACCTGATCGACGACGAAACCGACATCGACGAGTCGTGGCTCGAGGGGGTCGAGTCGGTCGGCATCACGTCAGGGGCGTCGGCGCCGGAGAAGCTCGTCGAACGGGTGTGTGACTGGTTTCGTGCGCGCGGCGTCGATTCGATCGAGCCATTTCAGTCGGTGCACGAGGACGTCGTCTTCCGGCTGCCGGTCGAGCTCCGCCGTGAGCTCGCGCTGGCCGATTCGCAGCGCTTGGCGCGGGGGTCAGACCCCGTTACGAGCCTGTAACTCTTCTTCCACAAAGGCGCGCAGGCGACGGCGCGCCAGATTCCTGCTCCGTCCGAACCGACGGAGGACGCCGTTCGCGTCGAGAAACGACAGCGGTACACGAAGACCGATCGTCGCCGCGTAGCTGCTCCACTCCCAATACTCCGGCCGCGCGCAGAGGCCCGCCCGGACTGGGTTGAGGGCGATATAGCGCGACAGGTGGAGGAGATGGCCATCGTTCTTGACGGTGACGGCTGTGAAGCGATCGCCGAAGAGGTGCCCGCGGCGCTTGTCACGCTTGTTGAAGCACTGCGCGCGCATAAGCGCCATTCAAGCGATGGATGCCCGCGGACAGATCGGGTGCCGGCGTTTCGACCAAGAGGTGGTAGTGCGTCCCGAGCAGGCAGTACGCCTGGCACAGCCAGCCGTGGCGGCTGACGACGCGCTCCAAGAGCTGCAGGAAGTGCAGGCGGTCGCCGTCGTTCCGGAACGCCAAGAGCCCGTCGGTTGCCGACGTCATGACGTGGTAGATCCCTCCGGCCTCGAGCAACCGGTGTGCACGCGCCATCGGTCGACGATGCCGAACGAGCCACGCCCGTCAGCGTCGCCGGCACGCTTTCAAGTCACTTTCGGTGCAGGCTCGTCACGGGGTCTGACCCCGTGACCGGGCGCCACGGCTCGGCCCCGCGGCGGTCGCCGCCGGAGCGGCGCTCTGAAGCCCGCTCGATCATGTGCGCGCCTCGCTCAGGCGCGCGCGATCTGCGGCTCGGCCGACCGCCCGTCGACGCGAATCTCCGTCGCCAACACCTCGTTCTTGATCCATTCCTCGTGCGCGAGAAGGTCGGAATCCGCCGCGGGCAGGGTGACGACGATGCGGTCGGTGAGCTCGAGCCCCGCCTCCTTCCGCATCGAGTTCAGCGCGTGGATCAGATCGAGGACGCGCCCCTCGAGGAGCAGTTCCTCGTCGAGCCGGGTGTCCAGCGCAACCGTCACACCGTCGTCTGACGCGAGCGCCCAGCCCTCCTTGCCGCGGCGCTCGACGAGTACGTCGCCGGGCCCGAGCTCATGCCCCGCCGCGCGGAAGCCTCCATTGACCTGCTCGAACTCGCCGGCCGCCAGCGCTGAGCGAACAGCCGCGAGCTCTTTCCCGAGCCTCGGCCCGAGCACGGGCAGGTTCGGCTTGACCACGAGCTCCTCGGCTTCGAGCTCGCCCTGGGCGACGTCCTTCACGCGTAGCTCCTCGCGGACCTCGTCCACATGCTCTCCGGAGAGATCGGCACCCTGGACGACCAGCCGCCGCAGCGGCTGCCGGAGCTTCAGGCGCGAGCTCGCACGAGCCTGGTGGCCGAGCCGGACGACGCGCCGGACGAGCGCGACCTCTGCGAGCAGCGCCTCGTCCGCCTTCGCCGCCTCCGGCCAGCCCGCCAGGAAAACCGACTCCGGCGCGCCCTCGGCCGGTCCGCGGACGAGCACCTGCCACAGGTGCTCCGCGAGGAACGGCATCACCGGCGCGACGACGCGGATTGCCTGCACGAGCGCCCACCACAGCGTGAAGAACGCCCCCTCGTCGAAGGAGTAGAACCGTCGCCTCGAGCGCCGGATGTACCAGTTGGAGAGATCGTCGACGAAGGTGTCGAAGGCGCGGATCACGTCGACCGTCAAGAACGACTCAAACCCCGCCGTCGCCTCCTCCGCGAGCTGGGCCGTGCGTGCGACGAGCCAGCGGTCGAGCGGCGCCTCCGCCTTCGCCTCCGCCCCCCACTCCGGCCGGAAGCCCTCGATGTTGGCGTACGTGACGAGGAAGCCCGCAGAGTTCCAGAGCGTCAGCAGCTTGCGCTTGATCTCGTGCGCGGGGCCATAGCCAAAGAGGAGGTTCCGGTCGGGCGGCTGCGCGCAGAACTGCCAGCGCATCACGTCGGCGCCCATGCGCGCGAAAGCCTCCTCGGCCTCGATCATGTTCCCCCACGAGCCGTGCATCTCGTGCCCGTGCTCGTCGAGCATCTTTTCGTAGCCGAGCACCTCCTTGAACGGGGCGCGGCCGGTGAGCGCCACCGACATGAAGAGCTGCGAGTAGAACCAGAGGCGGATCTGCTCGCGCATCTCCGAGACCCAGTCCGCCGGGAACCACTGCTCCCAGTACCCGTGGTCGGGCAGATTGGCGTGCGTCAACCCGCGCGCCGCTCCGGTCGCGTATCCCTCCTGAACCGCGTCCGGGTTCTGCCAGCCGAGCGTCGAGAACGGGACGATGCCCGCGTCGAGCCAGACGTCGCCGACCTCGGGGATCCGCCGCACCTCCTCACCGCACGCCTCGCAGCGAACCGGGACCTCGTCCAGCCAGGGACGCCGCAGCTCCTCGAGTTGCTCCAGCCCGCCGAGCGCGCGTTCTTCGAGCTCATGACGCGAGCCGATCACGTTGACGTGGCCGCACCGACACTCGTAGATCGGCAACGGCAGGCCGTAGTAGCGCCGGCGGGAGATGTTCCAGTCGCCCATGTTGCGCAGCCAGTCATCCATCCGCTTGCCGAAGTACGCCGGCGTCCAGCTCACCGTCGCGTTCGCGTCGAGCAAGGGCTGGCGGAGCTCGTCGACGCCGATGAACCAGTCGTCAGTGACGCGGAAGATCAGTGGCGTCGAGCACCGCCAGCAGTGCGGGTACCGGTGGACGACCTCGCCTGCCTCGACCAGCCGTCCCCGTTCCGCCAGGTCCTGGACGATCTGGTCGGTCGACTCGACCGTGCTGACGCCGTGAAGCCAGCCGAAGCTGTCGTAGAAGCGACCGCTG
>Ga0126310_10000305_pt1 | contig 15793 bp, 14 predicted proteins | sample Plot60_FD_92540 | JGI IMG/M metagenome (GOLD analysis project Ga0126310, IMG submission 92540) | Serpentine soil microbial communities from UC McLaughlin Reserve, CA, USA - Plot60 | ecosystem: Environmental > Terrestrial > Soil > Grasslands | place: USA: UC McLaughlin Reserve, Lake County... | reverse complement strand
ACCGCCTCCTTCACCACCGCCGGCCCCAGCGGCATCAGGAGTACGACCGAGACCAGGAACGTCGCCGCGTCGAAGACCAACGCGGCCCCCGGTCCGCCCGCGAACCCGATCAGGACGCCGGCAACCACCGGCCCGGCGACGTTCGCGAGTGAGAAGGTGAGCCCTCGCAGAGCGTTGGCCGGCTGCAGGTTCCCGGGGCTGACCGTGGTCGGCAGCAGGCCGCTGAAGGCGGGCGCGAAGAACGCGTCCGCCGACCCGAACACGGCCGCGAGTACGGCTAGCTGGGTGACCTCGGCGTTCCCGGACAGCAGCAACACGGCGGCGACCGCCTGCGTCACCAGCCGTATGGCGTCCGACGAGAGCAGGATCCGCTTGCGGTCCCACCGATCGGCCCAGACGCCGGCCGGGACGGCCAGCAGCACGAAGGGCAGGAACTGCGCCGTCGACGTCAGCGCGACGTCCCCGATGTCTCCACCGACGGACAGGACGGCGAACGGCAGCGCCACGCTGGCAACCCTGTCGCCGAGGACACTGAGCACCTGGCTGCCGAACAGCAGGCGGTACTGCGGCTCCTCGCGCAGCACGCTCGGGAGCAGACGACGGGGCACGAGCCGTCAGCATGCCCGAGCCAGCGACACTTGTCGCCGGGATTCTGGACCGGCCTCGGCGCTCGCGCTTCACCATGCGGAAGTAGAGCGGACCTCGATCAGGAGTCGGACGGCCGACGCCCCCAACCGACCGCTTGACGTACCGACGTCGGAACTTGCGCCACGAGTTCCGTGTCCGGAGCGGCACCGAGCGCGTCGTTGACCGTCGCGAACGCGACTCGGAGTGCCACGAACACCGTCATCGCCACTATCTCGCGGCCGTCCAAGCCAAGCGACCGCAGCTCGTCCACGTCGCCCTGATGAATGTCGTTCGGATTGCCCGCAATCTTGCGGGCCCATCGGGCAAGTCCAGCATGGCGGCTGGTCAAGTGCTGCTCGGTGCCCGACAAGACGTCCATCGTCACCGGCTCTCCGCTTGTCTCAGAGGACTTCAAGCCATAGGCCAAAGAGCAGTAGGAGTCCTCGATGGTCGAGGCGGCGGCCAGCGTCAGCACTGCTCGATCACTGAAGTCCATGCCCAGGGCTTTGGAGACATCGCCCAACACATCGGACACCGCCTCCAGAACCTCAGGGCACCAACCCCAAACCCGGGTCAGGTTCCACACATAGCCGTCGTTCGCCAGATCGTCCGCGTACAACTTCTCCAGCTCGTCGCTGGCCGTGGGTTCCCCCAAGAATCCACCGAGTCCCATCCCATTCCTCCTCATCACTGTGACCGGTTCCTCACCTTGACGTCCGCCCGTTGACGTCGCGTTGACTGGGGTCCAGGCGTCCGAGGCGAAAGAGCCCCGCCGGGGGCTGCGGTGGTTCGACGTCAAGAGACCTGCCTCGAAAGCGGTCGATGGGCCGCCACGACGGCCAGGAGGACAAGGGCGAGCAGACCTCCTCCGAGTGAGAGGGTGCGGTAGCTCGAGATGCCGACCACCACGCCAGAGAGGGCCCCGCCGCTCGCGCCGGCGATCGCGGCCAACACGTCTACGCTCCCCTGGGTTCTCGCTCGAGTTTCGGCAGTGGTGGCGTCGACGATGAGTGCGGTGCCGCTCATGAAGCCCAGGTTCCATCCCAGACCCAGCAACACCAAGGCGAGCGTGAGCAGAGGCATCGAGTCACCCGGGACGAGAGCCGCGACGACGCCCGCTGTCAGAAGTGTGACGGCTGACGCGACGGCCATGGGTAGCCGGCCGACTCGGTCGACGAGATGGCCCGTGAACAGCGATGGCAAGAACATGGCGCCGATGTGCATGCTGATGACGAAACCCACATCGCCCAAGTCGTGGTGGTGGTCTCGCATGTAGAGCGGCGTCATGGTCATGATGGCGACCATCGCCATCTGCGTCAGGACCATGATCGCCGCTCCGACGGCCACACCGTTCCCCGAGCCGAGTACGCGCGCCGCAGAGGTCCCCGACGGCGCGACGACGACTGGTGGATTCGCGGCGTCGTGTTCGGCCAGGGCTCGAGCGAGCAGGAGCGGATCCGGACGCAGAAAGGTCCAGAGCCCCGCACCAGCCGACGCGTACGCCACGGCCGCCAGGAGGAAGGGTCCGGCCAGTGCCGGGATGCCGATGCTCGTGGCAAGCTCACCGAGAGGCCCCGTGCAGTTGGGGCCCACGATCGCCCCGAGCGTCGTCGAGACCATGGCCATGGACACCGCTCTAGCGCGACGGTCCGGGGGTGCCAGGTCCGTGCCGGCGTATCGCGACTGTAGGTTCGTGGCCGAGCCGAAGCCGTAGACCATCAAGGCGGCGAACAGAAGGGCCGGGCTTCGGATGACAGCAGACAACACAATGCCCGCAGCGCCCATCGCGCCGATGAAGAATCCCATGGCGAGCCCGATACGACGCCCGCGACGCTGGGAGACCCGGCCGACCGCATAGGCCGCCACCGCAGACCCGAAGGTGAGCAGTGCCGCAGGCAGGCCCGCGGCGGTCTCGCTGCCCAGCATGTCGCGGGCGAGCAGCGCGCCGACGGTGGCACCGGCAGCGAGCCCCGCACCGCCGCAGAGCTGACAGCAGGCCACCACGACCAAACAGCGTCGGTACAGCGCGTGTTGCGCTCCGGGCGACGCCGACACCGACGACGGCGCCACTGAATTGGTCCTCACACTCATGGTCGGCCTCTATCTCCGCGGGTCCACGCCCACCCGCTGTCTCACGACGGCCCGTCGGACTGCACCCACACCATGCGCAGACCCTCAACCCGAGCCCACAGTCGACCTGCAGGCCACATGGAGGGGGCGACATGGCGGTGGCCGTCATCCATGCGGCGCCCTTCGGGAGACATGGTCCACGCGGGATGTTGATTTCCTGTGGAAGCCGGTCAGGAGCCTGCGAGCGCGAAACGGCTCACCGGATGCACCAGGACGAGACCAGAAAAGCAGTGGGCCGCGTGCGACGCTTCTGGCCTCGGTCAAGGAGGCGTTCACCGATGCCTCAGCTCGCCGTACCCGATCGCACACCATGCCTGGGCATCACACCTAGCGAGAGACCCGACGCTCGGCCCTCTTCGCCACGGCCTCGTCGAGGAGCGCGAGCGCCCGGACGACGGGCGGAGCGTCGGCGGCGCCGTCGCGCACGTGGACCACGATCCGGCGACGCGGGCTGGGGTTGACCAGCTCGCGGCTGTCGACGCCGGGCATCGACTCGGGCACGGCGAGTCCCGGCAGGATCGTCGCACCGATCCCGGCGGCCACGAAGGCGAGGGCGGTGTGGTGGTCCTCCGAGCGGGCGACGTAGCGGGGAGCGAAACCGGCGGCCCGGCAGGCCTTGTCGATGATCATCGTGCAGCTGTTGCCGTTGTAGTCGTTGTCGATGAGCGCCTGGCCCGCCAAGGCGCCCATCGGCACCTGCCGGTCCCACTCCTCGAGGAGCTCGTGACCGCGCGGCGCCACCACCCGGTAGCTCTCCTCGGCCAGGACGTGCCGATGGTGACCCGCACGCTCCGTCCCGTCCTCATCGGCGTCCTCGGTGGTGATGTCGAGATCGCGACGCAGGGGGTTGGCCGGCTCGGGGCCGAGCTCGTTCAGGCTCAGGTCGAGCACCAGCTCCGGGAACTCACGACGCAGCCCCTTGGCGACCTCCGGAATCCAGAACTGGGCGGCCGAGGAGAACGCGCCGATGGTCAGACTCCCCGCGCGCCCTTCCCGCAAGTGGTCGACGACGCCGCCCAGCCGGTTCAGGCTCTCCATCAGGTCCTCGCTCTCGTCGGCCAGCACCTTGGCGGTCGCCGTCGGGGAGATGCCGCGCCCCGCCTTCTCGAAGAGCACGAGGCCGGTCTCGCGCTGCAGGGCCGATATCTGCTGGCTGACGGCCGAGGGCGTGTAACCGAGATGGTCGGCCGCTGCCTGGACGGATCCACTCGCCACCACAGCCCGGAACACCCGCAGACGCTGGACATCGATCATGAGCCAACCATACAGCATCACTACCGAGTGCATAAGAAACATTCGCTTGTCCTGAACAGTTAGGCGGGCCATCATAGAGACATGAACACGAACCAGAACACCAGCCCGCACACCAGCCCGAACACGAGCAGGGGCCGCCGGCTCCGTAGTTTCGTGCGCTATGCGTGGGGCGACCAGGTCGCCGCCCATCGCGCGCTGCTCCGTGTCCCGCCCTACGACAGCTACCTGATCGACCGGCGCGGGCGCTGAGGTGCCGCCCACCCGCTGGCGAGCATCCAGCGCGACTACCGGCTAGAGCCGGCCACGACCGCCGTGGCCGGCCCTTCCCATGTGGGTGACTGACTGCGACCACATCCGGGCCGCGCTCACCTGAAGGAGGGCTCGTCGGGTGCTGGACGGCGTTCGGCCATGACCAGGCCGACGGCGAGCAGTACGACCGCTCCACCGACGACGACGGGCCAGGTGATCGGCTCTCCGAGCCACACCCACCCGAGGAGCACCGCTACGACCGGGTTGACGTAGGCATGGGTCGAGACCAGCGAGATCGGGGCCCGCTCGAGCAGCCACACGTAGGTGCTGTAGGAGACGATCGACGACAGGGTCAGGTAGCCGAGGACCAACCATGTCGACACCGGAAGGTCGAAGCTCCACCGTTCGCCGCCGGCCACGCCGCTCATGGTCAGCACCAGTCCTCCGGCGAACAGTTGGTACGCCGTGGTGACCAGCGCCTCTTTGGGAAGCAGCAGCCGCGGCTGCAAGAACGAGCCCACCGCCCAGAGGCCGGCCGAGGCCGCCACCAGCAGCGACGGCACCGCGGGGAAGCCCGGCACGCAACGACCACCGAGCAGCAGCACCGCCAGACCGGCGAAGCCCGTCACCACCCCGACCCAGGTCACCGGTCGGGGCCGGTCGCCGGTGCCCAGCCGAAGGCCCACGATCGCGACCGGAGCGAGGGCAGTCAGCAGCGCGGCCGGGCCTGCCTGGACGCCGATGCTCTCGGCCCAGGTCACGGTGCCGTTGGTGAGGACCTGCAGCAGCATGGCGAGCAACAGGCAGCCAAGGAGTGCGCGCCGGTCGGCGCGTAGCGCCGCGACACCCCGCTGGCCCGCCACGAAGAGCCCGAGCAGCAGCCCCGCCGCCAGATAGCGCACCCCGATCGAGAGCAGCGCGGGCACGTCGGCGACGACGAACCGGATCGCGACGTAGACCGAGCCCCAGACGACGTAGATCACCAACAGGCCAAGACCGATCAACACCGTCTCGCGCCGAAGCGGCCAGGGGATCCGGAGCCGACCGGCGAGTCTGGGCATTCGAGTCGTGTGTCGATCAGCCGACGTACGGCTTGTGCGACCGCTCGATGATCTGCTCCACGGCCGGAGCCTAAGGAGCGAATGCGTTCCCAGCCAAAGCGGCCACCTTTCGCGCGACGTCCCGTGAGTTCGCCGTGCCTCCATGAACGGCCCTGTCGGTTCGCGCCCGTGTTCCTCGTCATCTGCGGTGCTCGGTCGCGACGGAGGAACCTGACGGTGCGTGCGCAGGACGAGCCGGCCGAGCAGCTCGAGAAGCACCGGACCTCGCGGACCCCGGGCGGCTCTCCGCACGGGACCTCGACGGCCTCCCTGATCGGCGCGGCACCGATCCCTCGAAGCGCTGGCCGAGTTCTAATGGGATTCGCGGGATGTCATCGACCGACTCGCCGGAGGCCATCACATGCCGAACCCGCTCGCCCCCCTCGTCACCGTCTTCGCCACCGCCGTGGCGGTGCTGGCACCGGCCGCGGTCGCCGTCGACGACACCGCCACGGCGGTGCACAGCACCGGCAACGCGGGCCGCGCGGGGAGCCCGGGAAGCACCGGCAGCACGGGGACGGCCAGGGCGGCGCGGGCACGGCACAACCCCTTCCTCGCTCATCCGTGGGGCATCTACCAGGGCCCGATGGAGCCCTCGTGGGTGGCCTGGAAGAAGGCGACCGGTACGGCGAAGCGCCGCCTCGCCTACATCGCGCACAAGCCCAAGGACCACTGGTTCGGCCACTGGAACTCCAACGACCAGATCGCCCGACAGGTCCGCGACTACATCAAGAACTCACAGGCCGGGAACCCCGACGCGCTCGTGCAGATGGCCGTCTTCCGCGTCGTTCCCTGGGAGCACGAGGCCTGCCGCCGGCTACCCACCCACGCCGAGCGCGCGTCGTACAAGCATTGGATCCAGCGGTTCGCGGCGGCCGTCGGTCATACCCCCACCGCGATCGTGCTCCAGCCCGACGGCCCCTTCGCGCTCTGCGCGCCGCACGGGTCGAGGGTTCCGTCGCGACTGGTTGCCTATGCGTCCCGGGTGCTGTCGGCGCAGCCCCGCACCAGCGTCTACATCGAGGCCGGCGCCGCGGACTGGCCGGTCTTCGGCCCGCGCGGCGGTGTCAAGGCCGCGGTCAAGATCCTGGTCCGTGGTGGCATCCGGTACGCCCACGGGTTCGCCCTCGACACCACGCACTACGACTCGGTCGCGGACGAGGTCACCCGGGCCACCGCGATCATCAAGACGCTCCGACGCAAGGGCTACGCCGGCCGCAGGGCGGTCATCAACACCAGCAACAACGGCCATCCGTTCAAGTTCGGCCGGTACACAGGCTCCGATCCCACGAACCCGGTGGTGTGCCCCCGCAAGCGCACTCCGCGGTCCGTGACCTGCGAGACCCTGGGCATCCCGCCCACGGCGGCCGTCGCCGCCGATCGCTGGAACCTTCCGGCGACCACGGCGCAGCGAGCCGCGCGCTACGTCGACGCCTACCTGTGGTTCGGCCGCCCGTGGCTTCATCACGCGGGCAGCCAGCCGTTCGTGACCAAGCGCGCGATCAAGCTGGTCCGGACCACGCCCTTCCGCTGACCCGCGGGATCGGTCTCGCCAGCACTGCGCAGCCGCTGGCTCAGTGGGCCATGTCGACGAAGCGCGAGTAGTGGCCCTGGAAGGCGACGACGATGTCGCGCGTAGGCCCGTTGCGGTGTTTGGCCACGATGAGGTCGGCCTCGCCGGGCCGCGTGGACTCCTTCTCGTAGACGTCGTCGCGATGCAGCAGGATGACCATGTCGGCATCCTGCTCGAGCGAGCCGGACTCACGCAGGTCGCTCATCATCGGACGCTTGTCGCCGCGCTGCTCTGGACCACGGTTGAGCTGGGAGAGCGCGATGATCGGGACCTCGAGCTCCTTGGCAAGGAGCTTGATCTGGCGGGAGAACTCCGAGACCTCCAGCTGGCGGCTCTCGACCTTGCGGCCCGACGTCATCAGCTGCATGTAGTCGATAACGATGACGCGTAGGTCGTGGCGCTGCTTGAGCCGCCTCGCTTTGGCCCGGATCTCCATCATCGTCATGTTGGGCGAGTCGTCGATGAACAGCGGCGCGCTCGAGACCTCGGCCATCTTGCGGGCGAGCTTCTGCCAGTCGTCGTCGTTCATCTGTCCGTTGCGGATGTGGTTCAAGGGCACCTTCGCCTCCGCGGCCAGGAGGCGCATCGTGATCTCCGACCGCGTCATCTCCAGGCTGAAGAAGCAGGAGGTCATGTTGTTGTGGATGGACGCCGCGCGGCACAGGTCGAGAGCCAGCGTGCTCTTCCCCATGGCGGGCCGCGCCGCGACGATCACCATCTGGCCGTTGTGCAGCCCGTTGGTCAGGTCGTCGAGGTCCGCGAAGCCCGTGGGCACGCCGTACAGCCCGGCCTCGCGGTTGCCGATCGCCTCGATCTCGTCGAGTACGCCGTCCATGATGTCGCTCAACGGCGCGTAGTCCTCCGACGTGCGCCGGTCGGTCACCTGGTAGACCTCAGCCTGCGCGGCGTCGACGACGTCGTCGACCTCCCCCTGGCCGGCGTATCCCATCTGGACGATCCGGGTCCCGGCATCGACCAGCCGGCGCAGGATGGCCTTCTCCCGGACGATCTCGGCGTAGTAGCCGGCGTTCGCTGCGATCGGCACGTTGGCCGAGAGGGTGTGGAGGTACGGCGCACCGCCGATCCGGGCGAGCTCGCCACGGCGACCCAGCTCGTTGGCGACCGTGACGGGGTCGGCCGGCTCGCCCCGCCCGTAGAGGTCGATGATCGCGTCGAAGATGACCTCGTGCACCGGCCGGTAGAAGTCGGCGGCCCGGAGCACCTCGCTGACGTCGGCGATGGAGTCCTTCGACAGAAGCATGGAGCCGAGCACGCTCTGCTCGGCGGCGTTGTCCTGCGGGGGTGTGCGGTCGCCCGGCCGGCTCGGCCGTTCACCGGGGGGGTACGCCGCGGGGCCGTCGCCCCAGTCGTCCCCGACGCTGTCACGCGGTGGCTCTGGCAGGCCGGGGGCGTCCCATGATCCCTGCTCGGTGATGCTCACCCAGCGCTCCTTCCGGCCACCGCGGATGCCTCGTGCGCCCAGCGGTTGTGCCGGGAGTGACGCTAGGGGCTGCCACCGACACCGGCGGCGTACCACCACTGCCCGCGGCCGGCCGCTCAGGCGGACCCGCCGAGGCCGGAATCTAGGCCTCGCGCGGGCGGCCTCGGAAGCGCACTATCCACAGGGCCTGGGGATAACTTGGGTGCGGGCGTGGACGACACGCGGCGGCCTGTGGGCGAGGCCGGTGGACACGATGTGGAGGAGATCCGGCCGCTTCGTTCATCGGCCTTCTGACCTGCGCGTTTGCCGCTCCACAGGTGTGCACGGAGAAAAGTTGGCCGCTATCTGAGATTTGCCCGCGGGTTTGTCGACACATCGCCAGACCCGCGGGCGGAACCGGCGATATCCACCGGTCTTGCACAGGCGTTCAGGACCCCGGCCGCCCGCGCCCCGGAGCCAAGCCCACGTGGCAAGAACACCAGAACGCATCCACAGGCAGTGCTCGGGCAGCCCGGCGATGCCCTCGACCGCGGCACAGCGGTGCGGCGACGCAGCCTCAGGCGGGGATGACGTTCAAGGCGACCGTCGCGGAGACGTCGTCGTGGAGGCGCACCGACACCGAGTGGGGCCCGAGCGTCTTGATCGGGTTGCCGAGCGCGATGGAGCGGCGGTCGACGTCCTGACCGACCACGGCGGCGAGCGCACCGGCGATCTCGGTCGGGGTGACGGCACCGAAGAGCCGACCGGCGGCACCGGCCTTGACCTTCACGTCGACCGGAGCGGCCTCGAGCTTGCCCTTGATGTCGTCGGCATGCTGCTGGTCGCGGACCGCACGCGAAGCGCGCGCCTTCTTGATCGACTCGACCGTCTTCTCGCCGCCCCTGGTCCACTGGATGGCGACGCCGCGCGGCAGCAGGTAGTTACGGCCGTAGCCGTCCTTGACCTCGACCACGTCGCCGGGCTGCCCGAGCCCGGTGACCTCCTGAGTGAGGATGATCTTCATCGTCTGCCTCCCCTCAGCGACCGGTCGAGGTGTAGGGCAACAGCGCCAGCTCACGCGCGTTCTTCACCGCGATCGCCACGTCACGTTGGTGCTGGACGCAGTTGCCGGTCACCCGACGCGCGCGGATCTTGCCGCGGTCGGAGACGAACTTGCGGAGCAACGTGGTGTCCTTGTAGTCGACACCGGTCGCCTTCTCCTTGCAGAACTGGCAAACCTTCTTCTTCGGCTTGCGCATCACTGCCTTGGCCATTGTGGTGCTCCCTTGCTAGAGATTCGGTGAGCCCGTCCCTGAGTGATGGCAGGGCCGGAATGGAGTGGTTGTTTCAGTTGAGTCAGTTGTTCAGTTGTGCCTGCGCCGTCGTCGCGCCAGGCTGGACGCACGGCATCAGTGGGTCAGAACGGCGGCTCATCGGAACTCACACCCGGGGTCGCCCACGGGTCGTTCGCCGGGGCCCCGCCGGAGGAGCCCGAGCCGCCGGCGGGAGCCGCCTGGGCCGACGGGGCCGGGGTCGCCCACGGGTCATTCTCGGGCGCAGTGGTCTGCCCGCCCTGCTGCCCGCCGTAGGACGAGCCGCCCGAGCGCTGGGTCCGCGTCACCTTGGCGGTGGCGTAGCGCAGCGACGGCCCCACCTCGTCGACCTGGATCTCGAACACGGTGCGCTTCTCGCCCTCCCGCGTCTCGTACTGCCGCGAACGCAGGTTTCCCTGCACGACCACACGCATCCCCTTCTGCAGGGACTCCGCGACGTTCTCCGCAGCCTGTCGCCATACCGAGCAGGACAGGAACAGTGCCTCGCCGTCCTTCCACTCGTTGGTCTGCCGATCGAAGGTGCGCGGGGTGGAGGCGATCCGGAAGTTGGCGACCGCGGCCCCCGACGGCGTGAAGCGGAGCTCGGGGTCGTCGACCAGGTTGCCGACCACGGTGATCTGGGTGTCGCCTGCCATGTCAGGTCTCCTCGAGGGTGAAAGGCACGTTCCGGCTGATCGTTGCCCATAGTCGTTGAGCGCACCGACATCCGCCAGCCGTGCTCCACAGAAAGCTCAGTGAGCGGCCGGGCGCATGACCTTGGTGCGGAGCACCGACTCGTTCAGCCCCAGCTGGCGGTCGAACTCCTTGACCGTCTCGGCGTCCGCGGTGAGGTTGATCACCGCGTAGATGCCCTCGGCGTTCTTCTGGATCTCGTAGGCGAGCCGGCGCCGGCCCCACACGTCCACGCTCTCGACGCTGCCACCGTCCTTGCGGATCACGTTGAGGTACTTGTCGAGCGACGGCTCGACCGTCCGCTCCTCGAGACTCGGCTCGAGGATCACCATCACTTCATAGGCACGCACAGCGGTCTCCACCTCCTGTGGACTAGAGCGGCCACGGACCATCCGTGGCAGGAGGACCTGCGTGACGCGGCGCGAAGTGCGGGTACGTCGGAGCCTCGGCCGCGGCGTCCCCGGCCTCGGGGACAACCGGGCAAGGCTAGCAGCGCATCCGGAGCGGGCCCAATCCCAGCGCGATGCCAGCGCGACCCCAGCGAGATGGCGAGCGGTGGCTGGCGACGTCGGGGGATCAGGGGGTGAGCGCGGCGCAGTAGCCGGCGACCAACGCGTCCGCGACGGTGGCGACGCACGCGTCGTCCGGCAGGTACGAGGCGTCGTGCAGCCCGCCCATCTCCGCCCCCGTGCCGATGAAGACCATCAGCCCGCGCACGTGTTCGCAGTACACCGCGAAATCGTCGGACCCGAAGGACCGGAACGTCGGGTCCACCGTGTGTCCCAGCTCCGTCAGCAGCTCACCGGCGCGGACGGCCAGCCCGACGTGGTTGGCGAGCACGGGCTCGCCCATGTCGATGCTGACCGCGGCTCGGCAGCCGTGGGCCGCCGCGACCGAGGTGGCGATCTGCTCGATCGCGCGGTGGGCGGTCGTGCGGTCCTCCGGCCGCATGGTGCGCACCGTGCCGGAACAGACGGCGCCTGACGGGACAACGTTGTCCGCCGTTCCCGCCCGCACCTGGTTGACCATGCAGGCCACACCCGCGGTCGGGTCGATCCGCCGCGCGCCGACCTGCAGCAATGCCACGACGATCGCGGACACGGCCAGTACCGAGTCGTCGACGGTGTGCGGGTAGCCGGAGTGACCGCCGCGACCAGTCACCTCCACCCGGAACGAGTCCATCGCTGCGTTCACGGGTCCCGGCGTCACTGCCATCACGCCCGTCTCGACCCGGGGCTGGACGTGGGCCGCGACGACCGCATCGACGCCGGCGAGCCCGCCGTCGTCGACGATGTCCCGCGCCCCGGAGTCGACCCCTTCCTCGCGCGGCTGGAGGATCGTCACGAGCGGACGGGGAAGGTCGAGTCCCGACGCGGCGCGCGTCACCGCGGCGAGCGCCGCGAGGTGAACGTCGTGTCCACAGGCGTGCATGGCGCCGTTGACCGATGCCCAGGAGGCACCGGTCCGCTCCTCGACCGGGAGGCCGTCGAGCTCGGCCCGGAGGCCGATGGCCGTGCCGCCCCTGCCCGGCAGGCGCAGCAGCCGCCCGGTCCCGGCGACAACCTCGCCGTCATCGGCGCCGATCCAGTCGACGACCGCCTGCGCCGCGGGTGCCTCGTGCCCGCCCAACAAGGGCGACCGGTGCAGCTGATGTCGCAGCGCGACCGCCTCCCGCATCAGGTCCTGGACCGCGGCCCGCCACCGCATCGCCAGGTCGTTCCGGCCGGCACCGGTCACAGCGCGTAGGCCCGCCGGGCGTTCTCGTGCGCGACCAGCCCGGCGACGTAGGCCGCGTCCTCGGATGTCGCGTCCCCGGCTGCGACCAGCTCGCCGAGCACCGCGCCCATCGACCGGCGGAACAGCAGTGCGCCGAGCAGGTAGAGCTCGGCGAGCCCGTAGGCATCGGAGGAGAACAGCAACTTCCCGAAGGGCACCAGCTCGAGGGTCTCACGCAGCACCCCGGTCGAGAATGCTCCGGTGTTGTGGGTCGTCAGCCCGAGGTCGATGAAGACGTGGTCGAAGACCTGCGCCAGGTACGCCGCCTGACGGTGGTAGGGCCAGTTGTGCAGCAACAGCACGGGCACTCCGCGCTCCTGGGTCGCGCGCAGGAACGAGGTGAGCCGTAGCGGATCGCACGCGAGCAGGTCGAGGTCGCCGTCGCCGTACCCGACGTGGAACTGCAGCGGCAGTCCCAGTTCGACCGCCGTGTGCGCGAGCCAGGCGCTCACGGTGGGATCGGCCAGCCGCGCGGGGTCGGCGTCGGAGAGGGCACGCCGCAGCTCGTCGGTCGCCGGCTTGGTCCCAGGCAGCTCGAGCCCGACGCGGTACGCCGCAATACTCTTCGCCCCGACCGCTCCCGCGCGCCGGGCCGATCTCAGCCGCTCCTGCACCTCGCCGGCGAAGTCGGTGCTCCCCGCATGGAGCACCTGCTCGGCGAGACGCTCGAGCCGTACCACCTCATGCGCCGTACCCCCACCGAGAGCCGCGAGCTCGCCCATCGGGGTCAGCTCGTCGGGACCGAGCCCGGTGTCCACCAAGAACGTCCCGATCCCGGTGGCGGACATCAGCCTGCGGCTCACCTCCGCCCCGCCCAGCTCGGCCCGGCGGGCAAGGTAGCGCTCCGCGGGCACCAGCGCCTCGAGGTCCAGCAGCGGTGCACAGTGCCGGCGGATGGCCCAGCCCAGGCTCGAGTCGAACAACGTCGTCCCGAGCGGGGCGGCGCGCACGGCCTCGTTCATCAGGCCCTCGAAGGCCACCCGATCCAGATCGGCGGTGAGAATGCCATGACAGTGGTGGTCGACTAGATCGTCGAGTGGCAGGCCGGAGCCGTCAGCCACCACCCACAACCTCCGACTGCCCCTCCGCGTCACCCCGGTCCAGGTCACGCAGCCCACCGGCCAGGCGCTCGGCGAAGCCAGGCACGAGGAAGGCGATCAGCGCCACCACCAGGATCCAGCCGAACGCCACCACCGGGAACCACCGGGCGGGGTTCGCGTCGGGGTAGGGGAAGACGTTGCGGTACAGCGTGTAGGCGATCACCACGACGGCCGCGATCGGGACGACGATCTCCCAGGTGGGCACCTGGGGCATCTTCTTGTCGATCCAGATCAGCTTGATGCAGCCGATCGTGGCCAGCAGGTAGGCCACCAGGAGGATCAGGGTGCCGATGGCACCACTCCAGAAGAACGTGTCGAAGGGCTTCGCGCCGAAGAACACCGCGTCGATGAAACCCATCACGAAAACGGTGCCGCACACCACGGCGGCTGCCGCCGCCGGTGTGGCGTTGGTGCCGGTCCGTCCGAGCGGGTGACCCGGCGCGAGGTCGCGGGTGATCGCGAACAGCAGTCTCGACGCTCCGACGACGCACGCCAGGCAGCAGGCGAACGCCGACACACAGGCGCCCAGGGTGATCAGGTCGCCCACCCACGTCCCGATGTACGACGTACCGAGGTCACCGACCAGCGCCGGCGAGGAGATGAAGTTCGCGACGCCCTCGTCGTCCGGGCCGAACGCCATCATCTCGATTGCGGTCACGACGGTGAAGTACACACCGCCGAAGATCGCGGTCCACAGGATGGCGCGGGGAATGTCGCGCTGCGGGTCGTGCGTCTCCTCGCCCAGCGTGGAGGCCGCTTCGAAGCCGGCGAAGGACAGCAGGCCGAAGATGATGCCGAGGAAGAGGTCGGACGTCGGCGTCCCCGACGGCACCGAGAAGACCTTCATTGTGAAGTCCGCGTCACCGGGAGCGTTGCCCACGAGCAGCCGGACGAGCACCACCAGCGAGACCACCACGATCAGGGCGACCGTGATGCCCTCGGCGCTGAGCAGCACCTCGGCCGCGCGCTTGGCGGGCACGATCGCGAGGAACAAGGCCAACGCCAGCGCGATGAACCCGACCAGGAAGCCGGCCCAGTCGGGCTGGTCGTTCCAGACGCCGATGATGTCGAGGAACGAGGCACCGAAGATGCCGGCCGCCGAGGACGTCACCAGCGCGTAGAACACGTAGGTGCCCATCAGTCCGAGGCCGGCGACGGCGCCGGCGTGCGGGCCCAGAGTCGCGCCGGTGAACACGTAGACCGAGCCGGCGTGCCGGTAGTACTGGCACAGGCGGACGAAGACGTAGGCGATCAGCAGCACCGCGATAGCGGCCAGGAAGAAAGCCAGGGGGGTGGCCCGACCGACGAGCGTGGCCGTGCCCTGCGGGTTGATGTTGGCGGCCATGCTTGGGGCCATCAGCGCGACCGACAGGCCGACCGCCTGCCAGACCGAGAGCGAGCGACGAAGCGATGTTCCTTCACGGACCGGAGCGGTCATGGGGGTTTCCTCTCGACGAGAACTGACCACTCCGGAGTGTGATCGGCGGCCGTATCCTTTGTCCAGGTTTGTTCCGGTCCGAGCGCGCGGACCGCTCGGCACGCACGTACCCGAAGGGAACCCCCGTGGACCTTGCCGACCGTGAAAGCCGCAGGAGCCGTGCCGAGGACCTCGTGCGCGACCTCGCCGACCTCGGGGTGGTCGCGGTCGCGACCAGCTTCGTGGACAACGCCGGTATCTCACGGGTGAAGTCGGTGCCTCTCGACCGGCTTCCGGCGCTGGCCGCGTGGGGCGTCGGCTTCTCCACGGCGTTCGACTACTTCCGCTTCGACGACTGGGTGGCGGCACCCCCGGACGGCACCGGCCCGGTGGGCGACCAGCGGATCGTGCCCGACCTCGAGCGCCTGGTGGTGCTGGCCGCCCAGCCTGGATGGGCGTGGGCCCCCGGGGAGCGCTACGCGCAGACCGGCGACCCGTACCCGCTGGACTCCCGGCTGCTCCTCGGCCGGCTGGTGGACGATCTCAGCGCCCGGCGGATCAGCGTCCTCTCGGCGATCGAGATCGAGTGGGTGGTCTCGATCGAGGGCGAGGAGTACGTACCCGCCGCGGCCGGCCCGGCGTACGGCCTGTCCCGGCTCACCAACTCCTCCGACTACTGCCGCGACGTGCTCTCCGCACTCGCCGAGCAGGGTGTCGCGGTCGAGCAGTTCCACCCCGAGTACGCGGACGGCCAGCTGGAGCTCACCGTCGCGCCGGAGTCGCCGGTCCAGGCCGCGGACACCTCGGTCCTGGTGCGTACGACGATCCGCGCGGTCGGGGTCAAGCACAGGCTCCGCACGTCGTTCTCGCCCAAGGTCGACGCGTCCGGTGTCGGCAACGGTGGTCACGTGCATCTGAGCCTCGGGCGGGACGAGCGCAACCTGATGGCGGGTGGGACCGGCCGGTTCGGGCTGACCGTCGAGGCGACCGCGTTCGCCGGTGGGATCCTCGAGCACCTGCCGGCGTTGCTGGCCGTCGGCGCACCGTCGGTCGCGTCGTACCTCCGGCTGGTGCCACAACACTGGGCTGGCGCCTACGCCTGCTGGGGGCTCGAGAACCGCGAGGCCGCCCTGCGGATGGT
>Ga0126310_10000304_pt1 | contig 15796 bp, 11 predicted proteins | sample Plot60_FD_92540 | JGI IMG/M metagenome (GOLD analysis project Ga0126310, IMG submission 92540) | Serpentine soil microbial communities from UC McLaughlin Reserve, CA, USA - Plot60 | ecosystem: Environmental > Terrestrial > Soil > Grasslands | place: USA: UC McLaughlin Reserve, Lake County... | reverse complement strand
CTCCTCCGCAACCCAGTCCGGTTCGTCACGTTCGCCGATCAGCACGGCCTTGGAGAGCGGGGGCCGCTCGTACGGAAGCTGGCTCTCCTCACCAATCACTGTGAGCTCGCCCTGATACCCCTGATCTCGAAGCGCGATGGCGGCCGACGCTCCGGCCAATGCGGCGCCGATAATGACAATGCGAGACGGTTGCGAAGTAGGGGACTGAGTCATGTCTCCAATGGTCTCTCGGCTGACGCTCTCTGCCGCTAGCGACCCACCAGAATTTAGGCGTCAGAAGGCGGCTTCGTCGAGATCCATGACGGCGAGATCGGTTGCCTCGGCGATGGCCCGTTCGGCAGCAAGCTTGGGCAGCACCGTACGCGCAAACCAGCGACCAGAGGCAACCTTGCCCTCATAGAAGGCCTTCTGTTCAGGACTGAGCTGTTCATTGAGCCGCTCCAGCGCGACCTCGGCGCCTCGCAGCAGCAGCCAAGCACAGATCAGATCACCGAGCGCCATGAGCAGTCGCGTAGTGTTCAGACCGACCTTGTAGACATTGCGTGGATTGCTGTGCGGCATGCCGGGCACGGTCGTTCCAAGATCACTGATCATGGAAGTCACGATCGCTGCTACATCGTCCAAGCCCTGTTGCAGCAAGGACCGCTCCTCCTTGAGCTGACCGTTCCCGGCTTCCGTGGCCAGCCATTGACTGATCTGCGTTGAAAGATCACTAAGCGCGCGGCCCTGATCCTTGACGATCTTGCGAAAGAACAGATCCTGGCCTTGGATCGCCGTAGTGCCCTCGTACAAGGTGTCGATCTTGGCGTCCCGTACGTACTGCTCAATCGAATAGTCGATCAAGAAGCCCGAGCCGCCGAACGTCTGTAGCGACTCAGTGCCGAGCAAGACCCAGGAGCGCTCGGAGCCATAGCCCTTGACGATCGGCAACAGAAGATCATTAAGCCGCTCAGCCGCATCATCAGTCGTGCCATTGACACGAGCGATGGCATTGCGGTCCTGGATGGTGGCGGCATAGAGCAGCAGTGCTCGCAAGCCTTCCGTAAAAGACTTTTGCGTCATGAGGGAGCGCCGGACATCGGGATGGTGGGTGATCCTCACCCGCGGGGCAGTCCGGTCTGCAGCTTGGGTGAGATCAGGACCCTGGACCCGAGTCTTGGCATACTCCAGGGCATTGAGGTAGCCGGTCGACAACGTGGCGATCGCCTTGGTCCCTACTAGCATCCGGGCGTGTTCGATCATGCGGAACATCTGCGCAATGCCGTCATGTACCTCGCCCAGCAGCCAGCCCTTGGCGGGCACCTCAGTGCCACCAAAGGTCAGCTCGCAGGTACTGGAGGCTCGAATACCCATCTTCTTCTCGAGGTTGGTCGCGAACACGCCATTGCGTTCTCCGGTGAGCGCTCCGCTCTTCAGATCAAAGTGGAACTTCGGTACCACGAACAGCGACAGCCCCTTGGTACCGGGACCGCCCACCCCTTCGACCCCCAGCGGTCTCGCGAGGACGAGATGGATGATGTTCTCGGTCAAGTCATGCTCGCCCGAGGTGATGAAACGCTTGACGCCTTCGATGTGCCAAGTGCCGTCGGGTTGTGGAATCGCCCGGGCCCGTCCAGCGCCGACGTCTGAACCTGCGTCCGGTTCCGTCAGCACCATCGTGGCACCCCACTGCCGCTCGATCATGATCTTGGCAATGCGCTGATCACGCTCGTTGCCCGTTGCCCACAGCGCGTACGCGAACTTGGGACCCGCCGAATACAGCATTGCCGACGGATTGGCGCCGATGTTCAGCTCATGAACAGCCCACTGCACCGACGGCGGCGTAACCTGCCCGCCAAGCTCTTCCGGTAATTCCAGCTGCCACACCCCAGAGTTCATGAGCGCCTCAAAGGACTTCCTGAGGTCCTCAGGAACCGTCACGGAGTGAGTCTTTGGATCGAAAACCGGCAAGTTTCCATCTGTGTCGGAAAACGACTCGGCAAGCTTTGTGCGGGCGAGATGATCAACTTCGGCGAGAATGGCCGAGACCGTCTCCCGATCAAGGTCCGCGTACGGCCCGGTTCCTAGGATCTCTTCGCGCCCGAGCACTTCAAAAAGGTTGAACTCGATATCACGGATGTTGGACTTGTAGTGACTCATCCGGGCACCTCACTGAACCGCTCGGCTTGTGGGGCGTTCGCGCATCGCGCTTGGAATCCGCGTACTTCGTCGTCACTCGCAGACGAAAGGCGTGTCTGCTCCTTCCTCCTCAGCACGGCGGCGGGCGATTACCGACGCTCACGCCCACAAGTTACTCTTGAGTAACTTCCATTATGCACTCGTCGGTAACCGAACCAAGTGCTATCGACGTAAGGGTTTCAATCAAGCGCTGCACAGCTAGATTGAGGGCAAAGACATGCGGTTCGATGGAGGGCCAATGCGCAAGTCTCGCAAGTCCGACGAAGCTGCAGTCGCGGTTTCGGAGCCGGACGACCATGCCGCCGGCCTACCCGCTGTAGCGGTCGGACTGAAACGATCAGTCGAACGAATGGGGCCGTTGCGGTCCGCGCGTACCTTGCTGAAGCTCAATCAAGCCGAAGGCTTTGACTGCATGAGTTGTGCCTGGCCTGACCCGGACCCAGGTCATCGCCATACCGCTGAGTTCTGTGAAAACGGCGCCAAGGCAGTCGCGGAGGAAGCCACCACCGCCCGGGCGACTCCGGAGTTCTTTGCCCAGCACAGCATCGCCGAGCTCGAACAGCGCAGCGAGCATTGGCTGGGCCAGCAGGGCCGGATCACCCATCCCGTGATCAAGAAACCGGGAGCGACGCACTACGAGCCGATCGAGTGGGACGCGGCATTTCGGCTCATCGCTGACCACCTCAATGCACTGCCGAGCCCCAACGAAGCCATCTTCTACACCTCGGGTCGTACCTCTAACGAAGCGGCTTTTTGCTATCAGCTGTTCGTACGTGCTTATGGGACGAACAACCTGCCCGACTGCTCCAACATGTGCCACGAGTCGTCGAGCTATGCACTGAACGACACCATCGGGATCGGCAAGGCGAGCGTCACACTGGGCGATGTCTACAACGCCCAGCTATTGATCTTGGCTGGCCAGAATCCCGGCACCAACCATCCCCGCATGCTGTCGGCGCTGGAAATCGCTAAGGGGCGGGGTGCCAAGATCATTGCCGTCAATCCACTGCGCGAAGCCGGGTTGATCAACTTCCGTAATCCGCAGCGACCTCGTGGCCTCGTCGGCCATGGTACTGATCTCGCGGATCTGCACTTGCCGATCAAGATCAATGGCGATCTGGCACTCTTCCAGGCCTGGGGCGCACTACTAGCGGAGTGGGACGCTCTCGATCATGAGTTCATTGCGCGGTATACGCGGGGTTTTGCGAGCTGGCTGGCTCACGTCTCCGCTATCGACTGGGGCCTCGTCGAGGCGACTACCGGCCTGTCCCGCGCACAGATCACCGAGGCCGCGCAGCTGCTCCGCGACTCGGATCGAACGGTTTTTTGCTGGGCCATGGGCTTAACCCAGCATCACAACGCAGTGGCTACGATTTCCGAGATCGTCAACCTGGCGCTAGCACAGGGCAACATTGGCAAGCGCGGTGCCGGGCTGCTGCCAGTACGCGGCCACTCCAATGTCCAAGGCGATCGCACCATGGGTATCTGTGAGAGCCCACCAGCCAACTTCCTTGACCGCCTGCAAGCTGAGTTTGGCTTCGAGCCGCCCCGTGAGGACGGCTATGACACTGTCGACGCGATCCGAGCGTTACGCGACGGTCAGGCCAAGATCTTCATCGGCTTGGGCGGGAACTTCGTCCAGGCCGCACCTGACACCGAGGTTACGACAGCAGCGCTTCGCAAGGCGCAGCTCACCGTTCAAGTCTCAACCAAGATCAATAGATCGCACCTGACCTGCGGCAGCACGGCATTGATCTTGCCGACATTGGGCCGTACTGAGATTGACGTGCAAGCTAGCGGTCCCCAGCTGGTCTCCGTGGAGGACTCGACATGCTCGGTGCACGTGTCGCGCGGACCGCTGGCTCCTGCGAGCCCGCACTTGCGCTCTGAAGTGGCGATCGTCACCGGACTTGCAGAAGCGACACTGGGTAATCGCTGTGGCATCGATTGGCAGGGTATGCGTGATGACTATCGGCAGATCCGCAGGTACATAACTCGCGTAGTGCCGGGGTGCCAGACCTATGAGGTCAACGTCTCCCGGCCGGGCGGCTATCTGCTGCCGCATCCACCACGAGACTCGCGTACCTTCCCCACCACATCAGGGAAGGCCGAGTTCACGGTCTCAACGATTGAGGCGCTCCAGGTGCCGCCGGGTCATCTGATCTTGCAAACCATCCGTAGTCATGATCAGTTCAATACCACGATCTATGGATTTAGTGATCGCTACCGCGGTATCGAAGGCGGTCGGCGGGTGGTGTTCATGAACTCCCACGACATTGCTGAGCTTGGCTTCCAGGACGGTGATGTCATTGATCTGGTGACTCACTGGCCAGGAGATGATCACGTACGCCGAGCACCGGCGTTCCGTATTGTGGCTTACCAGACTCCTCGTGGCTCGGCAGCCGCCTATTATCCGGAAACGAACCCGCTGGTCCCACTGGACTCAACCGCAGCGGGGAGCAACTGTCCCACTTCGAAGTCGGTGATCATTCGGCTGGAGCGACCAGGAAAGGTCCAGTCGGCGCAGGCGGGTGGCCAGGAACCTGTAGGCGCCGATGACGATCATGAGCGGAATCCTGACACGGTCTACCTGTCCTGATCCTCACGGCCGCCACGGGAGGGGCTGAAAGCGGGCCAATACCGAACCCGTTAGCGTTCGGTGACATGACTGAGCATGCAAGGCAGATTCTGACCGATTCATTCGGCAGGGTACATGAGCTGGTGATCGATCTCACCGACGGTCTAACGGACGACGTCGCCACCTATCGGCCCGATCCTGGCGCGAACTCGATTGCCTGGCTGATCTGGCACCTCGGCAGAATCCAGGACGATCATGTCGCCGATCTGGCGCAGGTCGAGCAGGTTTGGGTGGGGTGGCGAGAAAGGTTTGGGCTCCCCTTTGGCACACGGGCTACCGGTTATGGACAAGGTCCAGCGGAGGTGGCGGCTGTTCGGGTGAGCGGCGACCTGCTGGCCGACTATCACGGCGCGGTTCACGAGCTGACCATGCGCTATCTGGATGGCATTACCGCGGAGGAGCTGGATCGGATCGTCGACACACGCTGGGATCCGCCAGTGACAGCATCGGTCAGGCTGGTCAGCGTGATCGGTGACACGATGCAACATCTCGGCCAAGCTGCCTATGTACGTGGCATGGCGCAACGCCGCGACAGTGCCTGGCGTCAGTCGAGTGCCGCGGATCGTTGATCCGAGGCCCTCTGGAATGCAAGCAGCACTAGGCTCAGCCAAGTGACTGAGCCGGCTGACCAGGATCATGATCACGACGCCTCCCCGAGACACCGTGTCTATAGTGATCTTGCCGGATGGTGGCCCCTGATCTCCCCGCCTGAGGAGTACGCCGAGGAAGCAGCATTCGCCGCTTCCCTGCTGCGCATGGCCAACCCTCCGACTCGTACCGTTCTGGAGCTGGGGAGCGGCGGTGGCAGCAACGCCTTCTATCTCAAGCGCGAATTCGAGATGACCCTCGTTGACCTGTCAAAAGACATGCTGGCTGTCTCCCGCGAGCTCAATCCCGAGTGCGAGCATCTGCAGGGCGATATGCGGACCCTCCGCCTCGGCCGGACCTTTGATGCCGTATTTGTGCACGATGCCATCGATTACATGACGTCGGAGGATGATCTGCGTCTGGCGGTCACGACGGCGTACGAACACTGTCGGGTTGGCGGTGTTGCGGTGCTGGTGCCTGACAACATCGCCGAGAACTTCTTCCCTGAGACCGACCACGGCGGCCATGATGCACCCGACGGCCGCGGCGCCCGTTATCTCAGCTGGTCAAGCGATCCGGACTCCGAAGACACGCGTACTCGCACCGACTACGCCTTCTTGCTCCGGACCGCTGACGGCACCGTGACGGTGGCGCATGACACGCATGAATTCGGCCTGTTTCCGCGCGCCCTGTGGCTCACGGTTCTTGCTGATGCCGGGTTCCGGGCACGCTCGGTTGCTGAGGTGACCAGTGAAGATCGACTGCCGCGAGAGATCTTTGTCGGTACCCGCATCTAAAGTCAGCGCGGCCATGATGGAGTACCTCCATGACCTCCGCGTACGTCTTGAATGGCCCGAACCTCAGCCTGCTGGGGATGCGCGAGCCAGAGATCTATGGCAAGGCGACCTTGGCCGATGTCGAGCGGTCCTGTCTGGAGGTCGCGGATGAACTGGGCTGGACGCTGGAATTTCGCCAGACCAACAGGGAGGGTGAGCTGGTCGATTGGATCCAGGAGGCCGGTGAGGCTCAGTCGGCCGGCGAGGCGGTCGGCGTAGTACTGAACGCGGCCGCGTACACCCATACCAGCATCGCGCTCCAGGACGCGATCACCGGATCGGGTGCTCGAGTGATCGAGGTGCACATCTCCAACGTGCATCGCCGTGAGCCGTTTCGGCATGTCTCGTATGTCTCGCCGGTCGCAGCCGGGATCATCGTGGGCTTGGGTGTGGCTGGATACCCGCTGGCGCTTCGCGCCCTCGCAGCACTGGCTAAGGAAACCGAATTGTCACCATGAGTGGTTGCTCTAACGACCATCCACGCTGACAGTCAGCGAGTGCGGGTGGCCGTCAGATCGGTAGTCCAAAGCCCGACGCTGTCATTGATCTTGATGATCGCGTACAGCCGGTCGCCGATGCTAGCCGCATCAAGCACCGAGCCGGCCGGGGCGCTGAAGGCCTGCCAGTCCTCACCTCCGGCAGCCCAGTGCACCAATAGCCGGGTGTTGCCGTTGTGGCTGAAGATCACGGCGGGCTGATCGCCGGAGAGGATGGTTCTGGGCCCAGGACCATCGGTATCGATCTCCATTGACGGGAGCGTTGAGTCGCGACTCGCGGTTCCGTCGGCGTGGGCGGCGTTGAAGCTCCACAGCGCCACCTTGCCGTCGGCGTGGCCTGAGACCCAGCAGGTTTGGGCGCAGCGAATTGATAATGCCTCGCTGTGGGTGCCGGCATCGGGAAGCTGCTGCAGCGTCCAAGGGCTGGTGTGAGTTGGCCAGATCCATACGGCCGCGCGTTGTTCTGCACCGTCGCCGAACGTGATCACTGAGCCCATGATGATCATCGCGGAGGCTGCTGCGCTTGCCGCGCGGGGAGCGACCTGGACCTGTGGAGTGTTCGCGAGCGCAGTACCGGTGGAACTCTGACGGATCCACCGCTCGGCGCGAGGCAGCCAAACCGCCGCGTCCAGACCGCCTTCTCGAGCAGCCCAAGTGCCAGCAATTGCCGATCCCTCGGAGGTGTACACAATGTCGAGGAGCCCGCCAGCGCTCTGGCCGCCGAAGGTCTCGAATGTCTGCGGATGGTCGACTAGACGATTCGTCGAGCCGTTCCACACGGTCCACCGGAAGTTGGCGTGAGCTCCGCCATGTGCCGCGCCCAGGGCGACGACCCTGTCTCCGCCGGCAGCGACTGAAACCAAGTCAGCCACCTTCGCGTACGGGCTGTTCGGTTGCAGTGGCACTGGACGTGCAGAGCCTGACGGATCCACGACGACGAATACCGGGTGATCTCCGCCAGCTGAGGCTCGGCCTCCGACGAGCAGGTCATCAACCATCGAGGTCAGAGAGGATGCTGCAACCGACGCCGGCAGTGCGATTCGGCTCCAGCTCAGTTCGCGGACCGTTTCGGTAGGAACCGGCGGCTGAGCATTTGAGCAGCTCGCAAAGATGATCATGACCAGCAGGACTACACCTAGCAAGACAAGCCTTCGGGAATTGGGCGCGTCGCCGGTACGCGTGGGGAGCCTCCGCATGATCGCTTCGAGTCTAGGCGTCAGAACAGCTGAAGAACCGTCGGCCGCGTCACAGCCCGCAGCGGCACATTTGTGGAAAAGTGGGAAACAGCGCAACCGTCTTGGAGTTACGAATGCTTGCCCCCCTGCTTGCAACCGAAGACCCATACGCTGGCGCGTCGATCTTCAGCCAAGCCGGCTGGAAGGTCGAGTACGCCTCAGTCCGAGATCGGGAGCAGCCGCGCGCATGCGTTTCGCTGGCGCGCTCCAGGGTCGAGCTGGTGCCTCCAAGCGATCCCTACATCGTCCCGCGCGGTCTGGGCGTAGAGTTTCAGATCCATGTACCGCCAACTGAGCTGAGCGGGCTATTCCTGCTACACCGAGCCGCTGGTGTCGTGTACAGCGAGCTTCGTGAGCGGCGTCCTGGGGAGCGTGGATTCCGGGCGGAGATCATTGGGTACCGCTTCCTCATTCTGGGTGGTGACCCCGATCCCGATCTGGCGTTGATCTCTACCGATCCAAGGATCATTGCCCTTGCCGATGGTCTCCGGGAGCGGGACCGCGAAGATGCCCTGACCGATACCGGGTTGCGGCTGGCAGAAAGTTCTGGGGAAAGCCTCAAGTGCCTGAGGCGAGCCATGACCCAGGGCTTGGGTTTTCGCCCTCCAGACGACGTGGGCGGACAGCTTGCCGAAGTCTTGATCTCTGCCGCCATCCTCGCCCGCCAGCTCGGAATTGATCTTGACCAGCAGATCGAGGCGAAACTAGGCAGTCCCAGCTGGCACGCCCAACTCTGACGTACGAGTCCAACACGCGTGCACTAGCGTGAGAGGCGTCCGCAATGTCATGTGCTGATGGGCGACCAGGGGGGCCAATGAGTGAAGTTGATGACGCCGACCAACCGGCACCTGACGCGTACGAAGCCAGTGAGATAACCGAAGCCGAGCTGTCGGCACCCGCTGCGGCCGTAGCCGATCAGCCGGACACCGATGAGCCGGCACCAGTAGCGCATGAGGCAAGCGAGATCAGCTACGCCGAGCAGTTTTATCCAGCACGTCCCGCGCGACTCCGCCCGCAGAGACGGCTTCGTGATCTTTTCAAGCTCAGACCGAAGGCTGATCGGACCGGGAGGCCGAGCGGCGACAACCAGGCATACGTTGACTGGCTGATCAACGAGTCGATGTTGGAGGATGCGAAAGCGTTCGCGACGCAGTTCTCCGGCCAGGGCAGCATGTGGCAGAACCCTTTTGCCAATCCGGATCCCAGGTCGGCGATCGAAAAAGCATCAGTGTGGTTCACCGCGTACCCGATTTCCATGATCACCAAGCCTGGTAGCTCATTCCTCGGTACCTTGGGCGATGATGATCTTTGGGCGGCCTTTGAGGCGATCGGCATCGACGGCGTACACACCGGTCCGGTCAAAAAGGCCGGCGGCTTGGTCGGTTGGGATCCGACGCCTAGCGTGGATGGGCACTTTGACCGGATTAGCACCCAGATCGACCAGGCATTCGGAACTGAAGAGGAGTTCCGGGCGATGTGCGAAGTCGCGGCCGGCCATCTGGGAATGGTGATCGATGACATCGTGCCTGGTCACACCGGAAAGGGCGCGGACTTCCGGCTGGCCGAGATGAAGGTCGGTGACTACCCGGGCGTCTACCACATGGTCGAGATCGACTCCAAGGATTGGCACCTGCTGCCGACGGTGTCCAAGGGCCGAGAATCGATCAACCTCGATCTCGAGGCTGAAGATCAACTAGCTAAGCACGGTTACATCATCGGCCGGATGCAACGAGTGATCTTTTACGAGCCCGGCGTCAAGGACACTAACTGGAGTGCTACCGCCCCGGTGTTGGGTCCAGATCGGGTGCAGCGGCGTTGGGTCTATCTGCACTACTTCAAGGAGGGCCAGCCATCGATCAATTGGCTGGACCCAAGCTTCGCGGGTATGCGACTAGTGATCGGTGACGCGCTGCACTCCCTTGGTGATCTTGGCAGCGGAGCGCTACGGCTGGACGCAAACGGCTTTCTCGGGGTGGAGAAGAGCTCCGAAGATTTACCTGCCTGGTCGGAGGGCCATCCCCTGTCTGAGGCCGCGAACCAGCTGATCGCCAGCATGGTCCGCAAGGTTGGCGGCTTCACCTTCCAGGAGCTCAATCTCACCATCGACGACATCAAGAGCTCCGCCGAGCGAGGTGCCGATCTTTCTTATGACTTCGTCAACCGGCCCGCCTATCACCACGCGCTCGCCACGGGCGATACGGAGTTTGTCCGGCTCACACTCAACCTCTCGATTCAGCACGGAGTTGAGCCCGCCTCACTGGTGCACGCACTCCAAAACCACGACGAGATGACCTACGAGCTGGTGCACTTCGAGACGCTGCATGCCCGAGACATCTTCACCTTTCGCAGCAAGCACCTCACTGGACACGAGCTCGCCGTAACCGTACGCCTGGATCTTCTTGATCATTTGGCGGGAGATGCGGCCCCATACAACGCGACCTTCACCCAGAACGGCATTGCGTCGACCACTGTCACGATCATCGCTGCCTCATTGGGCTTCACCACTGTCGCCAAGCTCACTTCCGAGCAGATTGAGCAGATCAAGCAGGCGCACTTGTTGCTGGCCATGTTCAATGCATTGCAGCCGGGCGTTTTTGCCTTGTCCGGTTGGGATCTTTGCGGCATGCTCACATTGGAACGCAAGCAGGTCAGCCAGCTGCTGGCCGATGGCGACACGCGCTGGATCCACCGTGCGGCGTACGACCTGATGGACTATCGGCCGAATGCGCATGAGTCGCTGTCGAAGATGCCTCGAGGCATCAGCCTCTACGGTTCACTGCCGGCGCAGCTGGAGAACAGCTCGTCGTTTGCTCGCCGACTCGCCGAAATTCTGGCAGTCCGCAAGCGTTACGGAATTGCCACCAGTGTTCAGCTGGATGTGCCGGAGGTATCCAACAAGGCAATGTTGGTAATGGTGCATCAGCTCAGCGACGCCGAACAGGTCACGGTGCTGAACTTCTCGGCTCAAGTGATTTCGGGCAGCGTTCACTCCGAGCACCTGGTGCCCGGCAGTGTGCTGGTTGACATGTTCACAGACCAGGAGATCGGCGAGGTCGATGATTTGCACACATTCCCGATCTCGCTGGAGGCTCACGAGGGCAAGTCGCTGCTCGTGCTCTGTCCGGGCGATCATCTGTCCGAAGCCCACGCGCAGGCGACCGAGCGCACCAGCGTACGGGGCGAGCCTCGCCGACAAAAGTTGAACTGAGAACGCGTCGCCGTCGTCCTCATCGGTGGAAGATGAGGGCAAGGCAAAGACGTGGCGACGGCAGTGAGCCTGCAAACAACAGCGGGCCAAGAGTCGGGAGGAGGCTCGGTGGGCGCCGGACAGCGTGAGGCCGCGCTGCAGGAGCTGCACGACCGACACGCCGCCGAACTGTGGCGTTTCGCCATGCGGCTGACCCACGATCGCCAGCTCTCCGAGGATGTCGTACAGGAGGTACTGCTCAAAGCGTGGAAGGATCCCAGCCTTGGTCAGCGTGATGAGGCCGCGGCTCGGGCCTGGCTTTTCACCGCGTCACGCAACCTGATCATCGACCGCTGGCGCAGCGCCGCGTCACGGCATGAGCAGCGGATCGAGGAGCCACCGGAGGAAAGCGTCGGTGATACGACCAGCGTGGTCCTTGACCGCTGGCTGATTGCCGAGGCGCTGACCAGCCTGTCGGTGGAGCACCGGTCGGTGATTAGCGCCGCCTACTACGAGGGCAGGTCGATCGCAGACATCTCGGCTCGCCTTCAGATTCCAGAGGGCACGGTCAAATCGCGCCTGCATTACGGACTCAGAACGCTCAGATTGGCACTACAGGAGAAAGGAGTGACTCGGCCGTGAATGGAATCCCCGACAAGTTCGCGCAGTGGGATGCCGCATACGTGCTGGGCGCTCTCTCTCCGGATGAGCGGCGAGAGTTCGAAGAGCATTTGGCCAGCTGTCCGCACTGTCAGGCGGCAGTCGCGGAACTAGCCGGTGTTCCGGGTTTGCTGGCCCAGGTATCGCCCGCAGATGCAGCAATGTTGTCTATGGCAGTCGACAACGAGGTTGGACAGGTTGAACCGGCGGCCGCGGGTGACGGTGAGGCGGAGCTCATCGAACCTGGGCCACCGCCCTCGTTGCTGCCGAAGATGATCAAGGAGGCCAGGAGTCGGCGCCGCCGGATGGTGGCCGCAGTGGCCGGGATTGCAGCGGCAGTTCTGTTGGTGATCGGCGGTGTGGCAATCGCTGATGGGCTGCTCCCAGAAAGCCCTGAGCGCGTCGCGTTCTCACCGGTCGTACCGTCTGGGATCACCGCCGTCGCTGATGTCATTCCTGACGAAGACGGCACCAAGATAACGGTGGAGTGCGTGTACGCCGAGGTCAACGATCCGCGACCGGGCAGTGGCCATGACACCTATTCGATCTTTGTTGTTGACCACTCAGGTAACGCCTCGGAGATCAAGGAATGGCCCGCGACGCCGAACAAGCAGATGCGGCCAAGTGGCCAGACTCCGCTCAGGCCATCCCAGATCGCTGATCTTGAGATTCGCGAGTCCGATACCAACGAAGTCCTGCTCCGCGCCGCACTTGACTAAGGTGGGCGGCCTGTGGTGACTCCTACCCGGCTGACAAAACCTACGTTCACGTTGGTTGCCTACGGTCTGCACAGGTTGCAACCTGTGCAGACCCTCAGAAAGCTACGTACACGTAGGTTTCGGCAAAGGGGCCGAGTGGTCTATCTCGGAGCGGTCGTTAGAGCAGGCGCTAGCCGCGGGCGATGTCAGAGCAGGCGCTAGCCGCGGGCGATCTCGGCGCTGAGCGGCAGATCGGTGACGGAGCGGCCGGCAAGAAGCTGGTACGTGCCAGGCTCGGTCATCCAGCTGTGAGCCGAGCTGTCCCAGTGTCGGAAGTTGCGGTCGCCCACGGTGATAACCGCGTTCACCGTTTCTCCCGCAGCCGCCTCGACCACCGCGCCGCCCACCAGCCAGAGCGGGGTCCGCTCCACGCCGCTGTCGGGTCTCCTGGCGTACACCTGCACTACTTCGCGGCCAGGCCGTGAGCCGGAGTTGCGTACGGTAACGCTCACAGTGTCACCATCTACCGCGATGTCCTCGTACGCCCAGGTCGTATAGCCCAACCCGTGACCGAACGGGAACGCCGGCGTACGCGCCGTCGCCAGATACCAGCGGTAGCCGATCAGCAGACCCTCGTCGTATGGCAATTCACCGTTGACTGGCGTCACTGACGGAAGCCCTTTGTCCGAAGCTGGCCAGGTCACCGGCAGCCGCCCGCCCGGCTCGACGACCCCGGTGAGTACGTCGGCCAGCGCATTTCCAAACTCCTGGCCGGGGAACCACGAGACCAGGACCGTTGCGACCTCCTCGATCCACGGCAGCAGTACGGGTGCACCCGAGTTGATCACCACCACTGTCCGCGGATTGGCCGCTGCCACGGCTCGGACAAGATCATCTTGCCGGCCAGGCAGCGCCAGGCCGGTCCGGTCAAAACCCTCGCTCTCGACCTCCTCATTGGTGCCGACAACTACGACGGCTACATCGGACTCAGCCGCCAAGTGCACTGCATGATCGAATTCGGCCTGCTCATCGATCACCGGCGCAACATTGAGCTGCGCGGTCAGCATCACAACCTCGGCACCACCCAGCTCTGTCCCACCGCCGCTCGGACGATACGTCAGCTCGACCGGCACACCCCGATCCGCCTCCAGCTCAACGATCGCCAGCTGCTGCGGCGGCTTCATCATTCCCTCGACCACGTCAGCGCCGGGCGGAAGATTGATCGTTTCGTCGAACAAGACCTCGCCGTCGATGACAAGCTGAAACTGCCCAAGGCCCGACGTGCCAACCGAGTAGCGGCCGGATGCCGGCACTCGCAATTGGGTGACTAACTGTAGATGATCAATATCGGCGGCGTTCAGGCCTTCCTGCACCGGTCCCCACCACATCATGCTGCCGGCCTGACGCTGCTGCCGGCCGAGCTCATGATCATCGGCGTCGAAGAAGATCACCTCGACGCCGGGCCCGCTGCCATCAGGGAGTTGCAACAAATCCTTCGATGCGATCTCGGTGCGCTCGCTGCTGCGCACACCAACCGCATGCACCATCCTGGTCTCGTCACTGAGCGTCACCCGCAGTCCGTCAAGCGGCGAAACCACATACGCGGGAAAGACGGTCGCGCTGCCGCCACCCAGTGTTCTGGCCGTTGCTGCATTGGGTCCGATCACCGCGACCTGCCGCAGCGAGCTTGCCGTCAGCGGTAACAGGCCATCGTTCTTGATCAACACCATGCCGGCCGCGGAACTTGCCCGTAGTTCGGCGCTCAGCTCTTCGTCGCTCCAGCGCCTGGCCGACGGCGTCGCTCCCTCGAGTCCATCAAGCGCGCCGACTCGAGCTGCCAGTCGCAGAATGCGCAGCACATGACCGTCCACGGCCGATTCGGAGATCTTGCCGGACTGGACCGCCTCCAGCAGCCATTCGGTCCACGGGCTCTCCGGTCCGGGCATCGCCAGATCCAGTAAGTCCTCACCGGCCGCTGCTACCGACCGCGTGGCGTACCAGTCGGACATGATCACCCCATCAAAACCCCACTCGCGCTTCAAGACGTCGCGCTGCATTGAGTTCTCAGTCATGGTTGTGCCATTGACCTGGTTGTACGCCGCCATGACCGCCCAGACGCCTGCCGCAACGATCCGCTCGAACGGCGTCAGGTACAGCTCACGCAGTACCCGCTCATCGACGAGAGCATTGACGCTGAACCGGTCTGTCTCGGAGTCATTGGCGACAAAGTGCTTGACCGTGGCGGCCACGCCTTCGGCTTGCAGCCCTTCCACGTACGCGGCGCCGACCACGGCCGTCAGCTCGGGATCTTCGCTGAAGCACTCGAAGTGCCGCCCGCCATACGGTGTCCGGTGCAGGTTGACCGTTGGTGCCAACAAGACGTCCACGCCCTTCCGCCGTGCTTCGCTGGCAAGCAACCGCCCCATCCGCTCGACACGAACCGGATCCCAGCTCGCGGCCAACGCAGTGGGAGAGGGCACATTGGCCGACGGGCTTCGCTCGTCCCAGGTCTCTCCCCGAACGCCAGCCGGACCGTCGGAGGTGACCAGGCGGCGCAAGCCAATGTCGGGCATCGGATGCAACGACCAGATGTCGGCACCAGTCATGAGTCGCACCTTCTCCTCAAGGCTTAACTGTGCCAGTCGGCCAACGAGGTCAGCTTCGTGATCAACTGCGGTTGTCTGGGTCATAGAGGCCATCGTCTCAGTCCTGCTCGGCCGCCACTACGGTGAGGGCATGGCCTCAGCAGAACCTGGGATTTCCGCTTCGGCACTCGGGACCGAATCTGAGCGGCTGCTCGACTTCGGTCGTCACTTTCCGCATCCATTGGGTGGAGCCGCTTGGCTGGATACCCGCGGACAACCCGACCTGTCTCGCCCCGTCTATACCTGGATTACGGCCCGGATGCTGCATGTGTACGTCCTCGGTCGGCTGCTTGGTCGGGACGGTGATGCTGATCTTGCTATACAGGCCCTCGCTGGCCTCACGGGCCGGCTCCGGGATGAGATGAATGGCGGCTGGCTGACCAGCGTCGACGACGCTGGTGAGAGTCCAGACGAGAAGGCCTGCTACACACACGCTTTCGTGGTGCTGGCTGCCTCCTCAGGGACAGTGGCCGGATTGCCCGGCGCTGGCGACCTGCTCGGCGAGGCGCTCGAGGTCTGGGACATCCGGTTCTTCGACGACCTGGCGGGCATTTTCGTCGATTCCTGGAACCGTGACTTCACCCGGCTTAACGACTACCGCGGCGTCAACGCCAATATGCATGCGGTCGATGCG
>Ga0126310_10000303_pt1 | contig 15811 bp, 14 predicted proteins | sample Plot60_FD_92540 | JGI IMG/M metagenome (GOLD analysis project Ga0126310, IMG submission 92540) | Serpentine soil microbial communities from UC McLaughlin Reserve, CA, USA - Plot60 | ecosystem: Environmental > Terrestrial > Soil > Grasslands | place: USA: UC McLaughlin Reserve, Lake County... | reverse complement strand
TCGCACTTCATCGTCGGGCGCGACCACGCCGGCGTCGGCGACTACTACGGCACCTACGACGCGCAGCTGATCTTCGACGAGTTCGAGCCGCACGAGCTCGACATCGAGCCGATGTTCTTCGAGCACGCCTTCTGGTGCAAGGTCTGCGCTCAGATGGCGACGCCGAAGACTTGCCCGCATGGTGGAGACGACCACGTCTTCCTCTCCGGGACGAAGGTGCGGGAGCTGCTCGCGAGCGGCGAGCTGCCGCCCGTCGAGTTCTCCCGGCCGGAGGTTGCGGAGGTGCTGATCGCGGCATATCGCTCCTAGCCACGTGCGATGACCTGGCAGTTCACGCTCACCGGTCTGCTGATCGGCGGCCTCGTCGGCCTGACCGGGATGGGCGGCGGCTCGCTGCTGACGCCCATCCTCGTGATCCTGTTCGGGTTCCAGCCGACGTACGCCGTCGGCACCGACATCCTCCACGGCGCGATCTTCAAGTCGTTCGGCGCCGTCAGGCACCGCCGGCTCGGCACCGTGCACGCGCGGCTGACGTTCTGGATGTTCCTCGGCTCCGGGCCCATGTCGCTGCTCGGCGTCTCGGTCGCGACCTGGCTCAAGCACCAGTACGGCGACGGTGTCCAGTCGGTCGAGGCCTATGCGATCGGCGCCGCGCTGATCCTGGGGGGCCTCGGTCTCGTCGCCAAGACGCTGATCAAGGTCGGGGTTCAGCCCGACGACGCGCCGTTCATCCTCACGCGGCGCGACCGCCAGCTGGCGTTCGCCATCGGCGCCGTCTTCGGCTTCGTCGTCGGCCTGACCTCGGTCGGGAGCGGCACCTTCTTCGGGCTCGTGATGGTTCTCGTCTATCCGTTGACCGTGGCCAAGATCGTCGGGACCGACATCTTTCACGCGGCTGCACTGCTCTGGGTCGCCGGCGTCGGGCACCTCGTTGCCGGCAACGTCGACCTGCATGCGATGTCCTGGCTACTGCTCGGGTCGATCCCGGGCGTCCTCCTGACGAGCCAGCTGACGCTCCGGCTGCCGGGTCAGGCGCTGCGGCTCGGCCTGGCCACCGTGCTGATGCTGAGCGGCGTCAAGCTCGTCAACGTGCCGGGGGCGGACTGGATCGTGCTCGCCGGCTTCATTGCCGGCGGGATCGTCTTCGCGGGGTGGGGCGTCCACGAGCTGCGTGAGAACCGCAGCGCGCTGGCTACGGACCCGCCCTTGTAGGCCGAGCGACATCTAAACTCGCCGCACTTTGGGGCGTTTCCTGCCCGCGCTCACGGTCGTCGCGCTGCTCTGCGGCTCGGCGGCAGCCTTCGCTGTCACGGAGCGGTTGAAGCTCGAGCGCAGCCCCATCTTCGGCACGCAAGTCGACAAGGTCGTCTCGCCCGCGGCCGGCACGAAGGCTGAGATCTCGTTTCGCCTGCGCAGGTCCGACCGCCTTTCGCTCGCGATCGTCGATGGAGCGGGGCACGTCGTCAAGAGCCTCGTGCCGTCACGGCGGTTCAGGAAAGGGCTGCAAACGTTCGTCTGGGGCGGACGCGACGACTCGGGCGACCCCGTACCCGAGGGTTCCTACAAGCCGCGGGTCAACTTCGCCGCGGGTCACCGGACGATTCTGCTGCCGAACCCGATCGAGGTCGACACGACGCCGCCTTCGATCGTCCCCGCCGGGCTCAGCCGACGCATCTTCTCGCCGGACGGCGACTACCGGTTCGACTACGCGAAGGTTGCATACCGGCTCAGCGAGCCGGCACGCGCGCTCCTCTACGCGAACGGCCACCTGGTCGTGAAGTCCAAGTTCTTCACGCGCCGGTTCGTGACGTGGAGCGGCCGGGCGCACGGGCTGCCGCGCGCTCCTGGGCTCTACCGGCTGAGGCTGCGGGCCATCGACCCCGCCGGCAACGTCAGTTCGCCGACGCATGTCTTCAACGTTCGGATCCGCTACATCGAGCTCGCGCGCCAGGCGATCCCGGTGCGGGCAAATGGCCGGATCGTCGTTCGCGTGTCGACGGATGCACACCGGTACGCATGGCGGATCGGCTCTCGCCACGGCCGCGTCTCGAGGCGCCGCCTCGTGCTCGCGGCCGGCGCGCCCGGCCGGTACCGGCTCGTCGTCTCCGAACGCGGCCACAAAGACAGCGCGATCGTGGTGGTCCGGCGGTAGCTCGCGAGCCCGCCCCGAGTACGATCGACGGTATGGCGTCCGCGAGCGAGCCGCCGCTCCTGCTCCTCGGCGTTCGCCGCTCCGGCACGACGCTTCTCCGGGTGATGCTGGACGGGAATCCTGAGCTGGCGATCCCCGACGAGTCGTACTTCATCCCACAGCTCGTCGCCCGGCACGCCGGCCCGGTTGACGCCGACGAGTTCATCGACGACCTGCGTCGGCTGCGAACGCTCCGGGAGTGGGAGCTGCCCGTGGAGGAGGTCCGCCCACGGGTCCGCGATGGGATGTCCGCAGGGGAGGCGGTGGCGGCGATCTACCAGGCGTACGCGGAACGGCACGGCAAGCGCAGGTGGGGCGACAAGACGCCGATGTACATGCAGCATCTGCCTCTACTGGAACGACTCTTCCCGGACGCGCTCTACGTTCATCTCGTCCGCGACGGCCGCGACGCGGCGCTGTCGTTCCTCTCGATGCCGGAAGGCGTGGTCACGCGGACATGGGCGCATCCGAGAAACGCCGCCGAGTTCGCCTGCCAGTGGCGCCTCGAGGTCGCAGCAGCGCAGGCGCTCGGCCGGCGTGTCGGGGAGCGGTACCTGGAGCTCCATTACGAGGACCTCGTCGGCGACCCCGAGGCGGTGCTTCGCTCGATCTGCGAGTTCGCGCAGCTGCCGTACGACCCGGGGATGCTCGACTACACCGGCCGGGTGGACGTGTCGGCGAAGCCGCACCAACAGCGGCTCAAGGAGGCTCCGCGACGCGGCGTGCGAGAGTGGCGGACCGAGATGTCGGCAGACGACGTGGCGGAGTTCGAGGCGGTCGCCGGCGGTCTGCTTCGATCGTGTGGTTACGCCGTCGTCAGCGACGCTCCGGACGCCCGGCAGGCGAGGGCGGCACGGACGCGCTTTGCCTCCTACCGTGCCCGCGCTGCCGCGTGGCGCGCGGTCGCGCGACTGCTTCAGCGCTCACCGCTTTGGCGCCGTCGTCACCCGCTTCTTGCTTGACCGTGCGGCCGGTCGCTTCTTCGCCGGCTTGGCCGGCTTCGCCGGCGGCGGGCTGTGGCGGCCCAGCGCAGCCATCAGGATCCCGTTCAACGAGAAGTAGTAGTGGCGCTCGGTGACGATCCCGGGCGAGTACTTGCCGATGCCGATGTGCCAGACGATCTTGCCGTCGCCCGCCCGGAGGGCGTACGTCTGAGTCTCGAGATTCGAGCAGAAGACGAGGCCGCCGGCGACGAGTGCCGGGCCGAGCAGCTTGCCTCCGACATGCCTCGCCCAGAGCTCCTTCCCGTCGCGCGCCCGGTATGCGTGCAGATAGCCGTTGAAGTCGCCGATGAAGACGCGGCCGTGTGCGATCGCCGGCGTCGAGTAGCCGTCCGTGTTCAGGTCGTGCGTCCACAGCCGGCGTCCACTGACCGCCGACACCGCGACGACTTTTCCGTCCCGTGAGATCGTGTACAGCCGCTTGCCGTCGGTCGACGGGCTCGCGTAGAAGCTCTCCTCGATCAGGGCGTTACGGCGGATGTACCGGTGCCAGAGCTTCTTGCCGTTCGAGCGCCGCAGGCAGAAGATCGAGCCCGCATAGGTTGTGATGCACAGCCGTTGACCCCAGACCGACGGGCTCGCGTTGATCCGGCCACCCGTGTCGTAGGCCCAGCGCACGTGCCCGGTGCGAACGTCGAAGGCGAGCAGGCGGCCGTCGGTCGCGCCCACGTAGCCGACGTTGCCGATGACGACCGGGGACGACTCCACCTTCGCGTTCACACGGATCTGCCAGAGAGCATGGCCGTTCGAGCGGGCCAGCCCGGTGACGGTGCCGTCGGTCGAGCTGACGATCAGCCGGTCGCCCGCGATCGCCGGCGTCGACGGCTTCGGGCCGCCGTGGCGCCGCCGCCAGATCGTCTGGCCCGTCGCCGCGTTGATCGCGTACGTCGTGCCCCGGTAGGTGTTCACGTACAGCGTCCCGTTGCAATAGCTGGGCTGGTACTCCATGAACCCGTCGACCGCACGAGCCCAGAGGATCTTCGTCGGACGGCCGAGCGCCACGGACGGGCGCGCCAGTGTCCGCTGCGCGTTCCCTCCGAAATATCGCCAGCAGAGCTGGTCGGCCGGCGCCGACGGCTGAGCCGGCTTCGGCCGCTTCGGCTTGGCCGGCGGTTTTTTCAGCTGCGCGTAGGAAACCCCCGTGACGCTGCTTTCGAGGTGTCCGGTCGGGCGGTCGCGAAAGGCGAACCAGGCCGCAACAGCGGATCCGGCGAGCAGAAGAAGGACGGCTGCGGAAGCTAGGACGATCCGTTTTCGCATCAGGCCCGGCTCTCGCGCGGGATGACCCAGTGTGCCAACGACGGCGGATGCCCGCGCCGATTGAGCTGTGTGAGGATAGAGGCGTGGTGACCCATCGGCACCGCGGGCAGCGAGGTCGTGGGCGGCACCTCGTATTCGCCCTTGCGGCCGCCGCCGCGCTCGTCGCGTCCGGGACTGCGTTCGCTGTGCTCTGGGCGAACCGGGGCGAGTCCGCGGGAGGGGGGCGAATCGTCACCGATCGCCCGCGCAGCCTCCCGGCAACGTTCGCCGAACGGAGCTACGCGCCCGGGGCAAAGGCCGTCCTCCGCGTGACCACATGGCATGGGCCGTTGACGGTTCAGATCTTCCACGTCGGTCCGGAGCGCGTCTCCACCCGCTCGAATGAGGTGATGCACGGCATCGCGGTCGGCCATCCCATCCGCGTCGCCGCGGAGCCGCACAGGCGCCTCCCCCGGCAGCTGCGGCTGGCGATCGGCGCCTGGCCGACCGGCGTCTACGCTGCGCGGCTCTCGGCGCCCGGCGGCCGGTTCGGCTTCGCGCCCTTCGTGCTCAAACCGCGCCGTCTCGGCGAGACGAGGGTCGCGGTCGTGCTGCCGACGAACACCTGGCAGGCGTACAACTTTCGCGACGTGAACGGCGACGGCGTCGGGGACACCTGGTACGCCGATCCGAGTCTGAGCGTCGACCTCACCCGGCCGTTCCTCGACCACGGCGTTCCGCTTCACTTTCGCGGCTACCAGCTCGGCTTTCTCCACTGGCTCGCCCGCATGCACCGACAGGTGGAGTTCCTCTCTGACGACGACCTCGAGCGGGTGCAGAGCGGGCGGAGCCTCGCCCGCCTGTACGACCTGGTGGTCTTCTCAGGGCACGAGGAGTACGTGACGACGCATGTCTACGACATCGTCGCGTCGTACCGGAACCTGGGCGGCAACCTTGCCTTCCTCTCCGCGAACAACTTCTTCTACCGGGTCGAACGGAAAGGCTCGGTGCTCCGGCGGACCGGCCGGTGGCGCGATCTCGGCCGCCCCGAGTCGCGACTGATCGGCGTCCAGTCGATCGGCTGGAACGAAAACCGGTTCCCGAACGAGCCGTTCGTCGCCGCCCCCGCCGCGCCACCGTGGTTCCTCCGCGGAACCGGGCTCGGTGCCGGCTCGCGCTTCGGCCGCTACGGGATTGAAGTGGACGCGCGCACCAGTGAGTCACCCCCCGGCACGACCGTCCTCGCCCGCATTCCGGGCATTTTCGGGCGCGGGCGCACGGCCGAGATGGCCTACTACCGCACCGCGCGTGGCGCCAAGGTCTTCGCCGCCGGGGCCATGAACTTTGGTGGCTCCGCGGACTGGCGTGTCGTCTCTCGGCTGCTCGCGAATGTCTGGAGCCGGCTCGCGCGCCCGTAGCGGCCACAGGACGGCGGCCGACACGGCGAGGGATCCCCACATCAGTGGGTCCTCGAAGAAGCCGCTGTACGAGAGCGCGTGGACGAAGACGACGAAGAAGACGGCACTCGCGGGGAGGCCGATCTCCGGTCGCCGCCGGGCCGCGGCCAGGAGGGTCAGCGCACTTCCCACGAGGAAGGCGACGTAGGCGGCGATTCCGAGGAGACCCAGCTCGGCGGCGACGGTGAGGGGCGTCGTGTGCGAGGCGTCCCTGCGCGCGCCCTGGCGCGAGTGGGCGTCCCTGCGGCTGGCCTTGGGCTGGGCGCCGACACCGACGCCGACGAGCGGATGGTCGCGAAAGACCACCGCCGTCACGTGGACGAGACGAGAGCGACCGCTGGTGACGCGGTTGTGGCTGCCGTTCGACGTCGCCGCCACGATCGCGCCGCCGCCGACGGCGATGGCGACCACCACTGCGACGATCGCAAAGCGTGTCGATCGCTCGCCGAAGACGAGGGCGGTCACCGCGGCCACCGCGAACAGCGTGAAGAAGCTCGTCTGCGAGTACGAGAAGTAGAGGCCGACGGCGAGCAGGGCGAGGACGGGGAGCGCGAGGATCGGCCGGATCCAGCCACGCCAGAGCGCAACCAGCAGGACCGCCATCGCCGCCACCAGCTCACGCCCGTAGAGGCTTGGGTCCTTGAACACCGACGTGACCCGGAAGAAGGTCGTGTACGCGTTCGCGACCTCGAGATCCTGGGCGAAGAAGAGGTGGTGGCTCCAAACCTGCCAGAGCCCGATCGCGGCGAACACGCCCGCCATTGCGACGAGAGTGACCCCAAGGGCGCGCGGAAGCCATTCGGCGACGGGGAGCCGGGCGACGACGGCCACGAGCAGCCCAAACGGGAGCAGGAAGAACAGCAGCTCGATACTCCCCTCCCGAATGGCGCGCGACCAGAGCAGCGAGACGGCGTCGAGGGCGAGGAAGGCCGTCACCGGCACGGCAAGCGGCGCCGGTAGCGGCCCGATCGCGTTCGCGCGGGCGGCCCGGGCGACGAACGCAATCGTGGCCGCGCCGAACGTCAGGTACAGCGGCAGGAGCAGGAACGCGCGCTCATGACCGACTGTGACGGGCACCCGGAACGGTGCGGCGACCAGAAGCGCGACTGGAATCACCTCCGGGCGCCGCGCGAGTGGGATCGCCAGCACTCCTGCAACGACGGCCACGACGGGGAGAGCGAGTAGCAAACGGTAGACGTCGTGCCGCGGGACGAGCGCCACGGCGAGCGCGACCTCGGCCGCGCCGAGGATGCCGATGCCCAAGAGCACCGCCCTGCGGTCCCGGCCGAGCAGCAGCGCGGCAACACCGACAGCGCCGATGCACGCGGCTAGCTGCGCCAAGTCGCCGTGCTCCATCGAGAGCCCGAAACACTAGAGCAGGCCGCCCCGTGGCATCCCGACATCCGCAGCGCGTCAGCGAGCGGGCGCGACGAGCCGCCGCCCGGCCGCCAGCAGCCGCCGACGTTCCGCAGGCAGGTAGAAGCCGAGCGGGAGCAGGATGAGCGGGTAGGCGGCGGCCAGGAGCAGCGCCCCGGCGAGCGGCACGTGCAGCGTTTTGCCGATCACGACGAGGCCGACCGCGGTCGCGGCCAGCAGCGCAACCCGCCGCCATTGATAGGGAATCGGGTAGACACGCACGGAGTAGAGGGACATGAAGACGAACATCGACGTGTATGCGGCGGCGCCCGAGATCGCCGCGCCGATGATGCCGAACCTCGGCACGAGCACGAGGTTGAGCACCACGTCGATCGCCGCCGCCGCGCCGGTGACGACCCAGTTGAACTGCGTCTTCCGTGCCCGGCCGAGGCCGATCGCGACCACCGTATAGCCGCCGAGAGCGGCGACCGAGAAGGCCAGGATCGGCACCACACGCGCGCCGGCGTAGAACTCCGGACGTCCCGTCAGCAGGCGCACCAGCCACGGCGCCAATAGGCCGAGGATGACCGCGAGCCAGCAGGTGATGAAGAGCAGATACGTCAGGACGTATCCATAGGTCCGCTTCGCCTCGTTCTCGTCCTCGATCGAGTAGGCGAACGCCGGCCAGGCGAGCCGGAAGGCGGCGAGCAGGAGCAGCGAGGCCGAGGCGATCCTGACTCCGACCGAGTAGTGGCCGACGTCCGTCTGCCCCTGGAACTTGGCGATGAAGAACCGATCGCTGAAGGCAAGCGCCCAGAGTGCGAGCTGCGACGGTACGAGCGGCAGGCCGAACCGGTTCATCGCCCGGAAGAGCCGCCGGTCGAACTGCAGGCCGAGCTGGTAACGACGGTAGCCGAGCAGCACGAGGTAGACGCTGAGCGTGCCGATCCAGTTGCCGACCACGACGCCCATCGCGCGCTGGTCGAAGCCCACGACGAGAACGACGGTCGCGGCGACCGTGACCAGCAGGTTCACGATCGTGGCGGCGCTGAAGAGGAGCGGCCGCTCCTCGACCCGGAAGAGCGATGTCAGCTGCTCGTAGTTCATCTGCGCCCAGAGACCGACGAAGGCGGCGCGGACGAGCCACGCCTGGCCGTGGCCGAGCGACAGGGCCTCGGCGATCGGCTGGGCCGCGATCCAGCCCGCGGCCAGCCCGAGCGTCGCGCTGCCCATCGTGAACCAGAACGAGGTGCGGACGACGCGGATCCGGTGCCCCAGGTCGGTGGAATCGAAATAGAACCGAAAGAACGCGCTCGAGATGCCGAGCCGCAGCACGACCACTAGCACCGCGCTCAGCGCCGTCAGCGTTTCCACGCGGCCGTAATCGCGTCCGTGCAGGTAGCTCGTGTAGAGCGGCAGCAGCAACACCGAGAGCACCCGCGAGATGAGCCCGCCCAGCCCGTAGATCAGGGACTGGGAGGCCAGGCGCTTGATCTGCTGCGCCAGCACTTAACCGAGGCGTCGCTTGCGATGCCGCTTAAGAGGCTGGGGCGGCTTTGCCGCCGCAGCCGCTTCACCCCGTTTCACGTCGAGAAGTCGCTTAAGAAGCAACCTTGCCGCCGCAGCCGTTGCAACCGGCGTCAAATGGCAGCTTCGTTCCGAATCGCGCACGCCTCAAAGTTGAGAGTAGATGTCGATCAGGCGGTCGGCCATCGCGCCTGCGTCGTGGACGCGCTCGACGTAGGCGCGACTTGCAGCGGCCCGCTCGCGCCGCATCTCCGCCGATTCGACGAGCGGCCGGAGATCCCCGGCAAGCGTCTCCTTCGTCGTCCGCACGATAGGGACCTCGACTCCGAATGCCTCCGCCGTGCGCGCAGCGGCCTCCTCGTGGATGTAGCCGGCCACCGGCTTCCCGTGAGCCATCGCCTCGATCGCGAACAAGCCGTACCAGCCGGAGTTCAGCTGGTCGACGACGACATCCGCCCGGGCCAGGCGTGGACCGACCTCGTCATGGCGGACGCTCTCGATCACGTCCAGCTCGACGCCGAGCTCTTCGCAGGCGTCCACGATCAGCTCGGTTCCCTTGCGGCTGCGCGAGAGGGCGGCGTGCGCAACGCGCACCGGCCCGTCCATTCGCGGGGGGACCGGTGTGATCGCGGAGAGGTCGATGCCCGGCGGCACGACCTCAGCTTCCGGGATCCAGCGCGCCGCGTCGTACGAGCCGACGATCTGAGCGTCCGCGCGCCGGCCGTAGGCGAGCTCTTCCGGCGATTTGCCGCGGATGTCCGACCCCACGAAGTGGAAGATCGATTTCTTGCGGAACGCGTGCAGGATCGGGAACTGCACCCGCTTCGGCACCAGGGTCAATCCGAAGTAGAAGTGGAAGACGTCGGTACCCGGGAGCAACTTCGCGAGCGTACGAAACTGCACCGCCTGGCGGCGCCAGGCCGGCCGTTGCGGGAGCCGCAGGTTGCGGTCGGCTTCCGGGTGCGCCGGTTGGGTGTTGAAGACGACCAGGCGGGCGTCCACGCCCTTGCGGCGCAGCGCCTCCACGTTCGTCCACCCGATGCCCGCAAAATTGACGGGACAGTGGACGACTCTCAGCTGTCCCACTCCACCTGGTCGAAGTAGCGCAGCGCCTTTCGGGTCGGCCGGACGAGCGCGGCGTAAGCCGCCAGCGCGTCGTCGTCGAGCTCTCCGAGGGCGTGCTTGAGCCCGAGGTACGGCAGGTTCAGGTCCTCCTGGTAGACGATCGTCGAGATCCGCGGGTTGATCTCGATCACGGCATCGCCGACCAGCTGGATGTTGAAGAAGTGGTCGAGCTCGAGCTCGGCTGCGATCCTGGCCGCGACGTCCATCAGGCCGGCGTCCTCCAGCGTCTGGAAGTACATCGCGAGCCCTGCGCGCATCTCCTCGCGCGTCTTGGGGTGGGCGAGAACGACCCGGCCGCCGCACGCTACGCCGTCGATCGTACGCTCGGGGCCGCGGGCGAGCTCCATCACGAGCGCCTCGGTCTCGTCGTCGCCAAGCAGCTCGACTAGCTCCTCCAGCCGCAGCGCCTCCGCGACGCCGGGGCGGTTCCCGAACAGCTGGCGCCTGCGATCGGCGGAGGCAGAGACGACGCGAAAGCCACGGGAGCCCGAAGAAACGAGCGGCTTGAAGGCGACGTCGGCATCGGGATAGCCGAGCGCTCGTGCAGCCACGGTGACCTCGTCGCCGCCCGTGACGCGGCGCCAAGCGGGCCCGCGGACGCCGATCGCGTCGAGCAGCGCATACGTCTCGGCCTTGTCGTTCGAGCGGCGGACCGCCTCGAGGCCGGCGACGAGAACTGCTGTCTCGCCGAACCGCGCCTTGTTCTCGGCGAGCGAGAGCAGCTCGTACGACGATTGCGGCAGGACCGCGTCGACATGCTCGCGCTCGCAGATCTCGACCAGCGCGTCGGCGAACGCCGGATCGCTTCCGGGCGGGACGACGTGGAAGGCGTCGCAGAAATGGCGGCCGATCGCCAGGTCCGACATGTCCGTACCGACCAGGCGCACCTCGCGTTCCCCGTTCTCGCGCAGCGCACGAATCAGCGCGGGACAGCCCGGGACGCCCGACGCCGTCAGCAAAACCGTGAGCCCCCTCACGTCAGGTCGATCCGGTCTTCGGCGAGCCGAGCCAGGTCGCGCTCGCGCTCCGCATCGAGCATCGACAGCATCGTCTCCCGCATCGTCGCGCCCGGGTAGGCCCAGATCTCGGGGTGCGTCAGCAGTTGCAGCCAGTCGTAGCGCCCTGCGGCGAGCTCTTCGTGGGGGCAGCCGCTCCGCCACTGCTGGTTCGAGTCCGACCGGTAGTGCTCCGGATCGAAGTAGGGCGCCTGCATCGCGTTGACCGCGCCGTCGAGCGGCTCGCGCATGAACTCGGGATCCGGGTTATGCCAGGCGACGACCGGATCGAAGCGGTCGTCGAGGTCGAGCTCCGGATGAACGGCGTGGAGCCCGACGCGGTGCCCGAGCTCGCGCAGGCGTGCGAGCGCGCGCTCACCCTCGGCTGAGGCGAGGTTGTAGAAGACGCTCCGCGTCATCAGGAAGTAGGTCGCAAGGGCGCCCGCCTCGGCCTCGAGCTCGGCGACCGTCAGCGCGGCGTCGAGGGAGAGGTCGACGTCGTGGCGTAGGAGCAGATCGCCGGCCGACGGCTCGCGATCGAAGAATGCGAAGCGGTAGCCGCCCGCCTTGGCCGCAGCGAGGAGCTCGCCGTAGTGGTCGAGATCGAAGGCGCAGCTCACATGCGCCCCGCGGTAGAGACAGGCACTCGTGCCTGTCCCCGAGACGAAGCCGCGCTCACTCGACCATCACGTCCAGCAGCGTCGCCGCAGCCTCGGCGCGTTCGAGCGCCTCGATGTTCGTGTCCCCGACCGCGATCACGTAGCCTCGCCGGTCGCCGTCGAGGCGGACGGGCCGGATCGTCTCGCCCTGCTCCAGGAACACATCCGCCTGCACGACGCCGGGAAAGGCCAGCACCTTGTCGAGCGGCCCGACGCTGCTTACCTTGCCCGTCGGCAGGGGTCCGGGCTGGGCCGTCAAGAACCTGATCGCGAGCGGCTTCTGGAACCTTGGCGTCACCAGCTCGTCCGGGACCTCGACACCGAGCGCCTGCCGCAACGCGATCTCGACCAGGTCGACTCCGACTGCATGCAGCGCCAGGTCCGCCATCTGGCCGCCCGGGATTCGCGCCGCGCACTCGACGAGGTAGGCATGGTCGTCTTCGCCGACGATCAGCTGCGGGAACGCGATCCCGTCCCGGAGCCCGAGCGCGTGCACGGCCGAGACCGCGGCCTGCTCCGCTTCTGCGAGCGGATCGGCGAACAGGCGCGAGGGATAGACGTGGATCCACCCGACGCCGAAGCCGATCCCAGGCGGCCGCAATCGATCCGACAGCGTCAGCGGCGTCACGTGCCCACCGCGCGAGATCGCCAGGCCGTTCAGCTCGATCCCTTCGTGGTAGCTCTCGATGATCGCCTCTTCGGACGGCGATTCCGCCAACGCCGCGTGCAGGTGGGCGTCGAGGTCGTCGATCGACTCGACCATGAAGACGCCGCGCTGGCCGCCGGAGTCCGCCGGCTTCAGCACCGCCGGGAAGCCCACCGTCTCGGCTGCTCCGTACGCCTCGTGCAGCGACCTCGCCGCGGCGAAGCGGGGCTGTGGCACGCCGGCCTCGGCGAGCCGGCGCCGCATCGCCACCTTGTGGGTCATCAAATGCGCGGTCTCCGTGCCGATTCCCGGCAGGCCGAGCGCCTCGGCGACCGCGGCAACAATCGGAACGGCACGGTCGGCGGAGACCGTCAGGACGCCGTCGACCCCGTGGCGACGCCCCACTTCCGTGACCGCGGTGACATCCGTGAAGTCGACGACCTCGGCTACGTCTGCCTCGCCGAGTCCAAGCGCCGCCACGTTCCGGTCGACGGCGACGACGCGCAGCCCGAGCTCGCGGGCCCGCCGGATCGCGCGCCTCTGGTGCCGGCCCGCGCCGACGAAGAGCACCGTTCCATCCATGTCTTGCGGACCGTTGTTGGCGCTTTCGACGATTTCGCTCTCTCCGCTGGGTCGAGTCGGCCGCACGGGCAAAGCCCGCACGGCCTTTAAGCGGCACCGCAAGCGGTGCCGCGGCCGATGCTAACCATCAAGGGCTCCCAGCTAGACTCGCCGCCGTGACGCTGACCGGGAAACGCATCCTGCTGACAGGTGGAGCAGGCTTCATCGGCTCGACGCTGGCGCGCCGTCTGGTCGAGGACAACGAGATCGTGGCGCTGGACAACCTGCACCGCGACGCGATGTCCGGCAGCGACCTGGCAGAGCACCCGAACCTCACGTTCGTCGAGGCCGACGTCCTCGATGCGGATGCCGTTCGCGAGGCGGCCGCGGGCGCGACGCACATCGTCCACCTGGCCGCGATCGCCGGAGTCGACACCGTCCGCGAGAGCCCGGTGCGAACGATGCGCGTCAACGTGATCGGCACCTACAACGTGCTCGAGGCGGCGCTCGCGACACGTGGTTCGGTCGAGCGGCTGGTCGAGATCTCGACCAGCGAGATCTTCGGGACCCACGCCTACAACGTCGCCGAGGGCCATGTCTCGACGATCGGCTCGGTCGGCGAGACCCGGTGGACCTACGCGGTCTCGAAGCTGGCGGGGGAGCACATGGCCCACGCCTACCGCGAGGAGCACGGGATTCCGGTCGTGACCGTCCGCCCGTTCAATGTGTTTGGGCCCGGTCAGATCGGCGGCGGCGCGATTCGCGCCTTCATCGAGGGGGCGCTCGCCGGGCGCGACCTGACGATCCACGGCGACGGCTCGCAGATCCGGGCGTGGTGCTACGTCGACGACATGGTCGACTCGCTCCTGCTCTGCCTGGAAAAGGACGAGGCCGTCGGCCAGACCTTCAACGTCGGCAATGCCCGCTCCGCGGTGACGATCTTCGACCTCGCGCAACGCGTGAAGCGGCTGACCGAGAGCCCGGGCGAGATCGTCTTCCAGCCGCTCCATTACGCGGACGTCGAGTTGCGGATTCCCAACGTCGAGAAGGCGCGCGAGGTGCTCGGGTTCGAGGCGAAGGTCGACCTCGACGAGGGCCTGGCGCGGACGATCGCGTGGTATCGCGAGCGAAGCCCGGCACTGACGTAGTCCGGCTCGCCTGGCCGGACGTCGGCGCGGCCGAGGCGGAGGCCGTCGCCGAGGTGCTCGAGAGCGGGCAGTTGACGATGGGCCCCAAGGTCGAGGAGTTCGAGCGCGGCCTCGCCGCGGCCTGCGGCACCGAGCACGCCGTCGTCGTCTCGTCAGGCACCGCGGCGCTGCACCTGGCCGTGCTCGCGCTGGGGATTGGCCCCGGAGACGAGGTGCTCGTCCCGGCCTACACGTTCCCGGCGACGGCGAACGTCGTCGCTCTCGTCGGCGCGAAGCCGGTGCTCGTCGACGTCGATCCGGAGACGATGAACCTCGATCCGGCGAAGGTCGAGGTAAGCGCGCGGACGAAGGCAATCATCGCGGTCGACCTGTTCGGCCGGCCGATGCGCGTCGAGCAGCTCCCGGACGGCGTGACCGTCCTGGAAGACGCGGCCGGGGCGCTGGGCGCCAGACGGCAGGGCCGCCGGTGCGGCAGCCTCGGGTCGCTCGCCTGCCTCTCGTTCCACCCGCGCAAGATCGTCACCACCGGCGAGGGCGGCGCCGTCACGACCGACGACGCCGACCTCGCGATCGCCATCCGGCGGATGCGGCACCACGGAATCGAGCCGCGCGGCGATTTCGACATCACGCACGCCGGGCTGAACTACCGGCTCTCCGACATCCTCTGCGCAGTGGGGATTCCGCAGCTCGCCCGCCTCGACGAGCTGCTCGAGGCTCGCACCCGGATCGCGGCCGGCTACACCGAACGGCTCCGTGACGTGGTCGAGACGCCGACGGTCGACGAGGGCGACGTCCACGGCTGGCAGGTGTACGTGATCCAGGTCGACGGCGCGGCGGAGGTGATCGCTGCGCTGCGCGGGCAGGGGATCGAGGCACAGGTTGGCACCTACGCCCTCCACCAGCTCGCGGCCTACCGGGGCCAGGGCGAGTTCACGGGCGCGTCCCAGGTCTTCGACCGAGCGGTCGCGCTTCCGTTCCACACCCGTCTAACCGAGAGCGACCTCGATCGCGTCGCCGAGGCGCTGGCACACGAGCTCGCCGTCTAGTCCGCAAGCGAGTCGCGGGTGCCGTCCCGTGCGCCCGCGACAATGGCCCGCGTGGAGGCGAGCCGGGGACGTGCCAAGAAGCTCCTCGTCCTCGGCGCGGGGCGGCAGCAGCTAGGTCTGCTGCACGCGGCTCGCGAGCGGGGGCTCGTCGTGGTTGCGGTTGACCGCGATCCTTCCGCGCCGGGATTTCGGCTCGCCAACCGGCGCGCGCTGATCTCGTTCGAAGACGAGCCGGCTCTCCACCGGTTGGCCGAGGCGGAGCGGATCGACGGCGTCATCTCGCCCGCCAATGACTGGTCGGTGGGAATCGCCGCCCGCGTCGCGCACCGGTTGGCGCTGCCGCACCCGCTCGATCCGAAGACGGCTGCGCTGGCCGCCTCGTGGCTGAGGCAGCGGGAGCGCTTCGCCGAGGCCGGCGTTCCGCACGATGCCTGGCTGGGAGACGGGCCCGAAGTCACCGTCCAGGCATTCAGCCTCGCCGGGGAGTTCCACTCGCTGACCGGGCCTGCCGCCGTCGCCGGACTGGCGGCGCGGGCCGCGGCGGTCCTCGGCGTTCGCGAGGGGCCGACTTCGACGCGGCTCCGGATCACCGCGGATGGCCCACAGGTGATCGAGCTTGCGGCTCGACTGCCCACTTCCGAAGAGGTCGAGGGCGCGCGGGTCGCCGCGGGCATCGACCTGAACGCCCTTGCCCTCAAGGGCGCGCTCGGCGAGCCGATCGACCCCGCCGAGCTGCCGACGCGCCTGCTCGCCGCTTGACTGCAGGCGCTCGCTCGGGACACCGAACCAGACGGCGTCCCGGGTTTGCCGAGCGCGATGCTTAGTAACAGACTGTTACTTGCGTCGTTACGCTTGGGCTC